>UINC01000011.1_pt1 | contig 50490 bp, 38 predicted proteins | sample 5385821 | NCBI WGS metagenome assembly UINC01 (sample SAMEA4666929, study PRJEB26691) | marine metagenome | isolation source: Pacific Ocean | place: Pacific Ocean | collected 2011-10-13 | reverse complement strand
CGGGAAAGCGATATTTCACCATCGGCGAGGTGAGTCGTTTGTGTGACGTTAAACCGCATGTCCTGCGCTATTGGGAACAGGAATTTACACAGCTAAAGCCGGTTAAGAGACGTGGCAATCGTAGGTATTACCAACGGCACGACGTCTTGACGATACGCCAGATACGATCGCTGCTATACGATCAGGGGTTTACCATTGGAGGTGCCCGCCAACGTCTTTCAAGTGACGACGCGAAAGAGGACCAAACTCAATTTCGACTTCTAGTGAAGCAGATGATTTCTGAGTTGGAAGATGTACTCCAAAATTTGAAGCCATAATTACCCGGTCTATTGGTTAAGTCTTTCTTGCGGGTCAATCGGGGGATTATTGTTTTCCACCCCGCCGTTCAAATCATAGATTGGACGGGGTTGTATAATCGGTCGCGCGGGGCGTAGCGCAGTCTGGTAGCGCACTTGACTGGGGGTCAAGTGGTCGCAGGTTCAAATCCTGCCGTCCCGACCATTCCCATAATCGCTAGCCGTTGCGATGAGATATATTTGACTCGTGAAAAAGATCTTCCCTGTCGTCATTTCGATTTTCTTCCTGAGTTCTTGCGGTCTTACAAAAGCTATCGACTACTCTTTTTATGTTCCCGAGCATGGTGAATACGAAATTCAAGGGCATTGTTTTGGGATTGAAGACCAACCTGGAGTCCGATTATTGATTACGGATTGTGGTGGATACGTTAATGTTCTGACGTCGACGCTCACGATGGGTTTGTCGCATTCATCTGAACGAACTACAGCAACCTATAAGAGTGCAACCAACGAATATCTAGGCCTGTTCTACGAAGAGTGTGAAATTACGAGCTCCCGCGACCTAGGCGGACGGATGTTCGAGTTCTTCTACAGCTGTCCAAGCCGAAAAGAGTCAGTTCAAACGCATGAAGCTCGGGCTGTTAGGTGATGGCAAGCGAAATCTCAAATGGCAGACGCTAAGCTAGCAAACTTCATTGAGGCCGCGATGCTTGCAGGCGCGAGCAGAGCTGAATTGGAGCAAGCTCTCGTCGAAGCTAAGTGGTCTAGGGAGCAGATCGCTGACGGACTAAGATCGATTGCTGACGTGGACTTCGTAATTCCCGTGCCGACGCCGAAACCACAATTGTTGGCGCGCGATGCATTTCTCTACCTGGTTATGTTTGGAGCGCTTTATGTGAGTGGATTCCACTTTGGAGCGCTACTGTTCCAGTTCATCAACTTGGCCTTTCCCGATCAGCTCGGTCAGTCAGAACTGATGACTCTGGATTTTATGCGCATCGCAACAGCCGCGCTTATCGTCGCTTACCCGTTGTTTATTTCGGTTAGCTACTACACTAATCGGAGTCTTGTCGTGAACCCTGCACAACGTACTTCGGCAGTGCGACGTTGGCTGACATACATCACGTTATTTGTCGCCGCCTGCGTGATTACGGGTGACGTGATTGTCCTGATATATACGCTGCTGTCCGGAGGTCTTTCGATTCGGTTCCTACTAAAAATAATGGTGGTAGGCCTTATTGCGGGCGCGATCTTTGGTTACTACGCTTGGGCCATCAGGGCGGATGGCAAGGCGCTTGCCCGATGAACGTGAACGGTTTTGCGTTTTGGACCTCGTCCTGTGCAGTAACCTTGGTCTTGATTGCTAGCTTCGTGATTTCGGGTTCACCCGGTGAACAGCGCTTGGTGCGTTTAGACGAGCTTCGGATCGCACATTTGGTTCAACTCACTGAGGCTGTCGATGATTATTGGGAAGCTCAAGACGAACTGCCCTTGAAGATGAGCGAGCTGCTGGATGGTCGACGACTTTCCCGTATGCCTTCCGATCCGGAGACCGGGTTGGCCTATGAATACGAGCAATTGGATCCGACTAGCTATCAACTTTGCGCATCCTTTGACCGGCAATCGGCGTCGCAGTTAGCTGTTGATTTTTGGATTCATGATGTTGGACGTGGCTGCTTTACCTTCACTCACTCGGACCTAGAAAATGACTGAACTCTCTCTTTTTCGCGAGATCGCTTGGACAGACTTTTACTTCAGACTCAATAACGCCTAATTACTTGTCCTAACCGAGTCACCCCATTTTGCCGTTGACTGATAAATCCAGTCTCTTAATCACTTTGGTGGGATTTGGCTTGGCGGTCTTTATCGCTCATCCGGCGTTCGCGCTATTACTTGCTGCGACCATCAACCTCGTTTTTGCTCCGAAGTTACCAAAGATGACCAAGCAGAGTGGTAGGTATCTCCTTCAAGGCGCCATTGTTTTCTTGGGGTTGACGATGAACGTGGAGGCTCTATGGAGCGTTAGTCAAGATTATTCCGTACTGATCGTTGGTTATATTCTCTCGACACTTTGTGTGGGATTGATACTCGGGCGATTTCTTCGTGTCGATACCGATCAAGCTCGGCTACTTGTTTCTGGAACTGCGATTTGTGGTGGTACGGCAATTGCTACGCTGGGACCAGTAATTCGTGCGCGATCAGAATCGGTAGCCGTGTGTCTCGCCATCGTGTTTCTACTTAATGCGATAGCGATCCTCGTGCTACCTAAAGTCGGTATTTACTTGGAAATCTCGCAAACACAGTTCGGTGTATGGGTCGCTTTGGCCATACACGACACGAGTTCAGTGGTTGGTGCGGCCGCGATATACGGCGACGAAGCGTTGCAAGTCGCAACGACCGTTAAATTGGTACGTACGCTCTGGTTGATCCCACTAGTACTGGCTGCGGGAATCTTAATGAATCGTCGCGAAACGAAGACGCGGTTACCCGGATTTGTTCTTCTTTTTGTTTTGTTCTCCATCATTGGCAGCGTATCGAATATATCCGGGGAATGGATCGCTGGGATAAAGACGTTGAGTCAAACGATGTTGGTCGCAGCCCTATTTTTCATGGGTTTGGAGATCACACGGGATGCGCTTCGACGGCTAAACGGGCGAGCCGTTTCGCTGGGTGTTTGTCTTTGGTTGGTTGTACTACCCACTACATATTGGGCGGTTAGGCTTTGGTAGCACTATATATGCCGACTTATATAGTTAGATCGAATAAGTATTTCCCAGATCGAGCGCTCCGAAGTACGGTCTGTGACATGGTCGTTAGAGCTACGAAGGTCGATTGGATGAGCGTTGGAAGCACCCTCGTCGTGGGTGTTTTCTTTGTTGCGGCTATCTTTTTCTAACGACGTTTAGGGTCTCTCCTTGCTGCATGAGTTCATGAGGTGAGGTAAATGCGAGGCCTAGCAAGGGTAAGTCCTGTGTGCCACGATGGGGCGTTTTAATCTGAGAGTGTACTTATGAGCGGGTTCAAGGTCGGTCCGGACTCCGTTACCGCGGGTATAGACACAATTTCGTCGGCGTATGTGCCCCCCTTCGAGCTTACGAAAGGGCAGCCGCCACCGTTCGCAGCAAACGGAGGACTGTCCTACATGTCGTTCGATTTGGAAGGGGATGCTGGAACTGCTGCCGCAACGGAAGCGGCGCTCACCCAGACTGCAGATGGGGAGGGGCAGACGGTGATCGACATGCTTGATAATGCGCCTCCCGGTCCCATCGAAACTAAATGGGGCGTGGGATTTCGCGATTACGCCGAATGCCTAGAGTATATTCGTGCGAACAACGTTGAAGTCCCGGAAGGTGGTCTCGCGCTTCCGTTACGGTACACCGTCCATGAGCAACCGTCCTACTCGATCGTTTCGTCCAACGCACTCTGGCGAGATCCAGAGCGTGAGACGGAAGCAAAAGCGTTGCGTAAGAACGAACGCGACCACGGACGGCGATGTCTCTATTTTCCGCAGGTATTACGTGACGCGCGGCGAATAGAGGAGTACCACGAGGGCCTTTCGCCCAACAGTCCTGAGTGTATGGATCGACTCGGTCTGTCTCTGGCGCATTGCGAGTCTAAGTGTAAGAACTTCTATGACGCGGCTGAGGTGGAAAGCGTGTTCTACCCAGAGATAGAGAAGCTTCTCCTAGAATTTTTCCCGAACGCGACCGATGCATTCGTGTACAACCACGATGTGTTTGACAAGGACTATCAAGGCGACCGTACGGAGGATCAGGACAAGAAGATTCCAGGCGTGAACGCTGGCTATGCGAACCTCGTACACAATGATCTCAACGACAACAGTGGTCGCGTGCGCTGCCGTGAACTGCTCACGAAAAACCTAAGGAATTTCGGACGCACGCAGCACTATACGGAACAAGAGGCTGACGCAAAGATGTCGCGAAGGTTTATGTCGATTAACCTTGCCAAGCCGATGGAGACAGTTCGACAGAACCCGTTCGTGCTGTGCGCATGGCCTTCCTTCGCCGATCAGCCTTACATCACGAATTATCGTGTTTACGATGATCGCGTTGGCGAGACCACACGATTTACCTATAGACCCGATCACGATTGGTACTGGTTGCCTGAGCAGAAATCGACCGAGGTTTCGATGCTCAAATGTTACGATTCTGTGACGGATGGCTCCGTTTCTCGCTGGTCTTTCCATACGGCGTGTGTAGATCCAACTGCACCCGAGGACGCGCCATGTCGCAGAAATCTCGTGGTCCGATCGTATGTCTTTTTCTAGGAAGACAAGTCGCCGTTAGTTCATCGTTTTAACGGCAGCATTACGTGGCAGGATTATTCTAGCGAATGGGTGCAATGTCGGGTGCGCTGCAAACCTCTCTTGGAACAAGAACAACCCCGCGCCGAGTTGGGTTTCGTGCCATAGTTTTTGGTAGATCTGGTTTTGGTCGTAGTCTCCTGGTTCCGCGGTCATCGCCTCCAGATAAAAGACCTTCGCATCTTCGATCGCTTGTTTGAACCACTGAAGTTCGTCGATTGGGAGATGGTTTAGGTCCAGATACTTGCCCAATTTACGTATGTTTTTGTCGATTGATAAGTTCGACAATCGGGCGAGCGAGCGACCTCCTCGGCGCTTCTTACCGATCTCATACCAGGGCTTTAATGATGAAAGTTCACTTGTGAGACGTGACTCCCAATCAGTATTGTCGTCTGATTTCGGAAATGACACGGGACAGACGGGGGTAGTCTTAACGCACACATCTGGAGCGTCCAGTGGATAGTCTTCTAAGACTGGCCCCCGACGATGCTCGAGTAACGCCAGCGATGCGGCAATCACTCCGTGTTGAAATGAGGCGTCGTTGGGTACGCCCAATGGCCGACCCAAAGGGAAACTCACCCAGAGTGAACGTGGGGGTTGCATACTTTCTGCATTCTCCCGAACCAGACTAATACCGGTCGTCATAACGCCTGCACGCTCGAGGTAGTAACTGATTGCGCACACGGCGCGGGTGCAGTTGGGTCAGACTGGCGTTAGGAAGACAGCATCGACCTTGTCACGCTTCAGCAGATGGGCCACCTCACGGGTACTTTGCTCATAGGCGTTGGGCATAAGTCCTGCTCCCATAAAACTATAGTGGACGCTCGCTAACGAGCCGATGGCGCCAGCAGATACCAGTTCTTTGAATCGATCGATCGGAAAAACCAAGTTGACATCTTCTGCAAATCCAACGCGATCGAAATTGGCGGAGCTATGGGACATGATCAGATTGCTAGAGTCCTCTTCACATGGAATAGGACGAAAGGTAGCGTCGGTAAAGTCGAAGGATTCGTCGTCACGGAAATGTAACCCAGCCGTGGTGATTAACGCGACGCGCATGTCGGTCAGAGGCTTGTCGTGTTTCGTCCAACTTTGCGGACCCAGGGGCGGGAGCTTTTTTCCGATGAGATGTTCGCGTTCATCCTCGGGCAGGTCGGTTATACGGACCACGGCGGTCTCGAACTAGGCTTTAGAGATTGTCGCGGTAGTCCGCTTCGATGTGCTGATCGATTGATTGGGCGACATCAGCCCCAGCACTTTTTCGAGCGGCAAAAATTTTACCGAATGAGATGCGATAGTCTGCTTCCCAGGTGGTGCTGTCCCACAACTTAGATCTCAACATGGCCTTACCGCAGTGGAAGAAGCACTCGTCAATATGGACGCGGATAACTAGCGTCGCCGGTTTGTCGCGCGCTGCTAATTGTTGCAGTAAGTCCGGTTCACACGAAAGTTCTGCGCGACCATTAATTCGTAGTGTCTCGCGAGTATTCGGGACAATAAATAAAATGCCGACGTTTGGATTTGACAGCATGTTCTGGTGACCGTACGCGAGCTTGTTACCGGGTCGATCGGGAATTAACAACGTGCGTTCGTCCAGCACCTCGACAAACCCTGGGGCGTCTCCTTTGGGCGAAGCGTCCATACGTCCGGCTTCGTCCGCCGTCGATAAAACGATGAACGGGCTCTTCCCGATGAACTCGCGTGCGAATTGATCCAGGTGGTCGATGTTCTTCTCATGAAGCCCTGGAATTTCCTCCCCAATCACTTCTCGCAACTCTGCCATGTTTTGTATGGTGTTACTGGCCATAACACTCTCCCTGTCGCGTCCGCGGATATCCAACGTGAGTATACGCGACCGTTGGTGTGAATCCTGGGATCTCGTTCGTCTGCAATGCAAGCCGGCCCTCGGATCGAAAACGGTCAAACATGGTAGAGTGGCACATCTCATTGGCTAATTAACGAAATGCGGCACACGTATGTAGCGGCTGGCGTCATCGCTGTCCTTGGGCTTATGTGGCTCGGGTCCGGATTTTTTCGGGACGATCGACAAAATAACGTTGCGTCGACTCTAAATGAAAAGAATCTTCGTTATGCCGAGACAAGCAAGGAGCGGGCTCGAACTCGTGTTAAAGCGCGCGTTATTGAATCCACATTGCGTACCCGAAACGTGCGCCTTAGGGGTCGAACGGAGCATAAGCGGGCGGTCCAGGTGCGAGCTGAAACCACGGGTAGTGTCGTAGAGCGAGCGGTCGAACGCGGCGTGTATGTAGAGGAAGGAAACCTTCTCTGCCTCCTATCAACGGATGATCGCCTGGCGCGGCTGGCCCATGCCGAGCAAGCCGTCGACGAGGCAAAAATCGAATACGAAGGAAGTAAACGTCTTGAGGTCGAGGGATTTCAATCGCGAACCATGATCGCTAAAGCGAAGGCCAAGCTGGCCGCGGCCGAAGCTGCGTTGACAACGAGTTCCCTGGACCTCAAGAAAATTTATATACGCGCCCCCTTTGACGGCATTGTCGAAGAGACGCACGCGGACGTAGGCGATTACCTTGTGCCGGGCGGAGGTTGCGCCACCGTGATAGATCTTGATCCGATGCTTGTTGCAGCGCGTGTGTCGGAACGCGACGTCCATCAACTCCATCCTGGCATCGTGGCGACCGGTGTCTTAAGCGACGGTAGCTTCGTGATGGGTCCGATTACGTTCGTTGGCCAACAAGCCGACGCGACGACGCGTACGTACCGTGTCGAAGTCCAGGTCGAAAATGGGGACCACACCGTGCGTTCGGGGATTACGACAGAAGTTGTAGTCCCAGTGGCCACGATTACTGCCCACAAGATCAATCCATCGTTGTTTGCGCTTGACCAAACAGGTGCGATAGGAGTGCGGACACTGGGTCACGACAATGTAGTCGAATTTCATCGGGTCGATGTGTTTGACGACGATGAAGACGGCGTATGGGTCACGGGCCTTCCGAGCACGACGCATCTCATTACCGTCGGGCAAGAGTTGGTTTCGTTGGGTGACTATGCCGATCCAGTTTTCGAAGAATACGTACCCACCCCGTTAGACATGGAAATTTCCCGTGAATTACGATCGGGTAGCAGGGCCTTCGATAGCGCGACGCCGGAACCCAAACCAATCGGTGTTGGCCGCCTCAACGTCCTAGACGACGTATGACCAGCAAGCTCATCCGGGCGGCGATTAATCGTTCTAGAACGACCCTGCTGGTGATGGTGGTCATCATTATTGCCGGGATATCGGCACGCTTGTCGATCCCTGTCGAATCGCAACCGCACGTCGAGGTGCCGATGTTCTTGGTCGACGTTTACCACGAAGGAATTTCGCCGGAGGACGCTGAACGTCTCTTAGTAATGCCTTTGGAGACCGAGCTGCGTGCAGTTGAAGGTATTGACGAGGTGACTGGATTCGCCTCCGAAGGAAGTGGCACGGTGTTGGTCGAATTTGTCGCTGATTATGACCTGGATGAGGCACTTCTCGATGTGCGGGAGGCCGTCGATCGGGCCAAGCCCGAATTCCCGACGACGGCAGAAGAGCCGTACGTTCGTGAAATTGTTGCTGATGATATGCCCATCATCCAGGTTAATTTGCTTGGCAGCGATGTGGCTGAGCGGACTATCTACAACTTGGTGCGCGAAATACGTGACGACATTGAGGCGATACCGGACGTACTTGAAGGACGTCTACAAGGTGATCGAGAAGAACTGCTGGAAATTGTGATCGATCCGACACGACTCGATGTATACCAAATCTCCAATGAAGAGTTGATCAGTACGATCGTGCGCAACAATCGTTTGGTGCCGGCGGGCTCACTGGATACGGGTGAAGGACGGATGTCGATCAAAGTGCCCAGCGTTATTGAGTCCGCGGGCGATATTTTCGACATACCCGTCCGATCGACTCGCGATTCTGTCATCACGTTAGCCGACGTCGCGTCGGTGCGTCGAACCTTTAAAGATCGCGTACGTTACGCGCACGTCGACGGGAATCCATCGATGACGATTGATGTATTGAAACGAACCAATGCGTCCATCATCGATACGGTCCAACAGGTTAAAGCCGTAACGGAGACCTATCGTTCCCGATTGCCGGCTAACGTCCGCATGCTTTATACCAACGACCAAGCTCCAAACGCGCAGACGCAAGTGACCGAGCTGCAGGGCAATATCGTCACGGCCCTGTTCCTTGTCATGATTGTGGTGGTCGCGGCGATGGGCTTTAGAAGCGGGATTATCGTGGGGGCTAGCATTCCGGTAGCGTTTCTATTTGCCCTCATCTTTATTCATCAGCTCGGCTATACGTTTAATTTCATGGTCATGTTCGGCATGTTGCTGGGGCTCGGCATGCTCATTGACGGGGCGATTGTTGTTACCGAATACGCTGATCGAAAACTTGTGGAAGGGTTCGATCGACGCGACGCGTACACGCTTGCCGTTGATCGCATGTTTTGGCCCGTGACAGCTTCCGTGGCCACCACCTTGGCTGCATTTTTGCCGTTGATATTCTGGCCCGGTGTTGCCGGAAAGTTCATGCGCTATCTACCCGTCACCGTGTTCGCGGTTTTGTCGGGGTCGCTACTTTACGCTTTGGTGTTTGGTCCGACGATTGGCTCGCTCGTTGGACGAGCAAGCCGGAGAAATCAACGGGCCGTTGCGGACTTAAAACAACTTGAATCAGGCGATCCAACACAGCTGGCTGGTGTTACGGGTGCGTACGCGCGGTTGCTTACATTGGCCAGTCGATACGCTGTGGTCACGATGGCGATTACGATTCTCACATTGATCATTTCGTTCGGACTCTTTTATGTCCGGGGGACGGGCATGACGTTCTTTACCGAAAATGATCCGACGTTTGCCCACATTAACGTTCGTGCACGCGGCAATCTTGCGGCGGACGAGGTGTATCAAATCGTCCGCGAAGTTGAACAAACTATTTTAGATATTCCGGGCATATTGGAAGTCAACATGAACACTGGAACCGCCGGAGTAGGCAATGGCTGGACGGGTGGGGGTGGCGCCCAGGATAGCGTGGGTTCGTTGTACTTGCAGTTCCATGAGCAAAGAGATCGAGAGCTTAGGGGTGCGGAAATCATTGATCGTATCCGTCAACAGACCGCTCAAATTCCTGGGATCGTCGTCGAGGTGCAAGAATTAGAGATGGGTCCGCCCGTTGGTAAGGATGTTCAAATTCAATTTTCATCGAACCATCGCGGAATTCTTGAACCGGTGGTCGCCCAGGTGCGTGAATATCTTGATACGGAAGTAAGTGGCTTGCGCGATATTGCCGATACCCGGTCCCTCCCAGGTATCGAGTGGACTCTGATTGTGGATAAAGCTCAGGCAGCGCTGTATGGCGCTGATGTGACGCTCGTTGGTATCGCAGTCCAACTCGTCACGAATGGATTAAAAGTCGGCGAATACCGACCGGATGGCGCTGATGAAGCCGTAGATATTCGAGTCCGTTATCCAGACGGTGAACGGGGATTCAGGGCACTCGATGAGCTAACACTCGCCACGCCGAATGGACGAGTTCCAATTTCGAATTTCGTGACGCGAGCTGCTGTTCCGAATGTGGACACCGTTCAGCGGATCGACGGAAAAATCGTTGAATACATCCGAGCCAATGTGATGCCCGGAGTGTTAGCGGATAACAAAGTCGACGAAATCCAAGCATGGCTCGATGCTCAGGCGTTTGATTCCAGAGTGGGTATTGATTTTCGCGGAGCGAATGAAGAACAAAATCAATCCATGGATTTCATTATTAAAGCGATGATCATGTCGGTCTTACTGATGTTTGTGTTGCTGGTGACGCAGTTCAACAGTTTCTATCAGGCGTCGCTCATCTTGTTTGCTGTGGTGATGTCGACCGCCGGAGTCCTTCTGGGACTTGCGGTCACGGGAACACCGTTTAGTGCTATTTTGACTGGAATAGGCGTCATCGCGCTGGCCGGAATTGTCGTTAATAACAACATCGTTCTGATCGACACGTACAACCGTATGCGACGTGAAGAGCCGGATCTCGACTACATTTCGCTTATCGTACGAACGGGTGCACATCGTCTGCGTCCCGTGTCCTTAACGGCGGTGACTACGGTTCTTGGCTTGTTGCCGTTGGCAAGTAATTGGTCGATCGACTTCGTAAACCGCACGGCGTATTACGGAAGTTCGGTGTCCGGCTTTTGGGTTCCCTTGGCTCAGGCGATCGTGTTTGGACTCAGCTTTGCGACCCTGCTCACCTTGGTGGCGACGCCAGCGATGCTGGCGCTGCCCCATCAACTACGTACCCTGTCTACCAGTCTTCTGACAAAGACGCCGCCGAGAGGTATACGAGCCGGGTCGCAGTAATCTCTGGCCAACGGGGTTTTGGTTATTTCACGAAAATAAGGTGCGTGCTGTTGTGAAGCGTTTTCTGAGCAAGTTGATCGGATCGATGGGGCTATCCAACAGCTCCCGCGCCGATATGGCGACGGAGGAATTACGGGATGTTCTTGACCGATCGACCGAGAGTGGCCGTTTGAGAGGTGTTGTAGCACTCGTCGCCGATCACAGTGAAATTCGCTTCCAACACGCGTCAGGGGAGGCTCGCGCTGGCGTGCCGATGAAACCGGACATGCTTTTCAATATTGCGTCTATGACCAAACTGGTGACGACCATCGCAGTTCTGCAGCAGGTGGAAGCTGGAGATCTCGATTTGGATGTCCCCGTTGACCGTTATCTGCCCGAATTGCGATCTATTCAGGTTCTCGAAGGATTTGCGAACGATGGTTCGCCGCGCCTTCGTCCGGCACGGTCGGTTCCGACCGCGCGTGAGCTTCTGACCCACACGTCCGGCTACGTCTACGAGGTTTGGAATGCCAATGCGTTCGAAGCGTTACAGCGTGGTTTGGTCGAGTCGTTGTTTGCCGGTAGACCGGCGCTAAACGCTCCGCTTGCATTCGACCCCGGTGAACGCTGGGAATACGGTATAGGTATTGATTGGGCCGGGTTGCTCTTAGAAGCGATTAGTGGAGAAAACCTGATGGGGTACTTCGGTTCGCACATCTTTGGACCGCTCGAGATGATCGAGACCGCGTTTGATATTCCGGAAGTCGCAATGGATCGTGTCATGACGCAATTCGGACGCGGCCCGACCGGCTTAGCGGAGCTACCTGAACAAGCGGCACCTGGCCATTATGAATCAACGCGTTTTTACAATGGCGGCGGCGGACTGAGCTCGACCGTTAAGGACTACAGTCGATTGCTCAGGGCACTATTGAATGGTGGAGAACTGGATGGTCATCGCGTCCTGAGTCGCTCGACGGTGAATCAAATGTTTACCAACCAGATTGGCGTACTTGATGCCGGTGTTGCTGATACGCAGATGCCCAATATGAGCAATCCGATCGACATGGCTTTCGGTGCGACAGGCCGCTGGGGGCTGGGCTTTTTACTTCATCCGGATGGAACGCCGAACGGCAGGGCGCCCGGCAGCGCTTCTTGGGGAGGGATTTTTAATTCGTACTTTTGGATTGATCGGACGAGCGATATTTGCGTCATTCTCGCAACTCAGATTCTTCCCTTCTACGATCATGAGACGATTTCGGTATTGCAAGAGTTTGAGCGCGTTCTATACGACGTCACCGAGGATCACTCGTAATAACTGGTTCCTGGGTGGCGATCGAGGGGCTCGAAAAAACGTATAGATACACCACGAATGTTTCGTCGTGGCTATCTACCTCGGGTCGGTTGAGTACCAACCGCCGAACCTAGAGCAGGGAGACTCGTTGCCGTACTCAGGCCACGGATTCCTTAAGGCCTTGTATCAAGCCATCGCAACGCTGGCGTTGGCAATTAAGACGATGGTTCCATCTTCCTTTTCGATCCAAGCAAAGACACCTTCGCGGGATGGATCGTCGTCGATGGGGCCCATCGCAATCCCTTGAACGGATATCACGTCATCTGGCCAACAAGGGTTAGTGAACTTGACGTCAAGTTTCCCCGTGCTGAACCAACGATCGCCATAGTTGGATTCCAGAAGATGGCCGATGTAGGCCATCGTCATTCGACCACCTATCACCACTTCCTGAAAACCTAACTCGAGCGATGCCTGCTTGTCGGTGTGGTAGCTCTTGCTCCCGTGAAAGTACTGTCCACACATTTCCAGCGTAATCGTCTTTTCAAGACCTTCAAGAGGCCTTCCCTCGGGCACGATAAATTTTCGAGCGCCTTGCTTCTCGCTGGGTTCGCGAAACTCTACTTGGTCAACGGGTTCGTCCAGAAGGAAGGATTGGTGGTGATTGGTCTTTAGTACATCATCTCCCGCGGCGTCTTTCATCGTGATCGCCGTATTGACCAGGGTACGATTTCGTTTTTTGTAGATGTCCTCAATATAGGCTTCCGTTTCGTAGTGCGCGCCCGCTTGCATCGGTTTGCAGAAGCTCCATTCCTGTCGCATCCATAGGTGGCCACGTAGTTGGCTGAATGCCGACTCGCCAAAGTAGTTGTCCGCATCCGTGGCGATCATGGTAGGTACAGGGGCGGCGCCGCTATCGAAACGAGATCGTTCTAAATCAAGACCTTCGAAGTAGTCGTTGAGTAACGCGTTGGTGACCGTGAATTGCTTTTTAGGCAGTTGTTTCCCTACGCTAGGCTCGGCTCGGGTTGCTTCGCTCATGCCATTCTCCTCTGTCGTCATAGTCGATACGGTACCACGCTGAATAACCCTTCCGGGGAGGTTTTAGTCGACCAGCCCGTCGAAGTATTGATTAGCGAGGTTGAAGGCGTCTTGGCCGATGGAGATACCGATGAGGCGACCTGGGATATCGTCGGCGGGGGGATGGATGCCGCCCCAGATGCGGGATAAAGAGCACTGATCCGAGGCGTCGCGGTAGGTGGCCCACTGCAAGGTCATGTCCACCGAAGGGCCTTCTTCAAACACCAAGAACTCGTTGGCTTTGACCTCGAAGCCACTCATGCCCCCGGGGAAGTAGGCGTCGCCCGTGAGGGCCGTCATGACCTCGGCGTCTGTCAGCATGGACAATAATAGGATGAGAAAGCGCGGGGCGTGCCGTCATCGACGGATGCTCGCACGTATTCATCGGACGGATGTTGGCGCCACGCGTACACAATCAACGCGGGTAGGGGAGCATGAATTAACGGCTCAGATGTATCGAACTGGTCTAACATGTTCATTTAGGTGAGAGCTCGATCACGATGTTAAAACGATTTTTGGTTCCCGAGGAGGACCGAGTATTCGTGCGCGAGGAGTCGGTTCGAAATGCTACCGAGACTATTTTTCTCGAAATGGGGCAGTCCGAGCGTGATGCCGAACAATCGACCGACGTATTGATTGAGAGTGATTTGCGTGGCTGCGAGAGCCACGGTGTATCGAACATGCTCCGTCTCTACATCGATCAATACGGACGTGGTGAACTCAATCCGACCCCGAACGTCACAACGCTACGCGAATCGGCCGTGAGTGCGACATGGAACGCGGATCAAGCGCTGGGGATTCAGGTGGGTCCTCGGGCGATGGAACTTGCCATCGAAAAAGCCAGTGAAACAGGTATTGGTGCCGTGGCCATCCAAAACTGTGGCCACGTGGGCATGCTTGCGTACTACCCGATGATGGCGATCGCCCACGACATGATCGGTTTTTGCATGGTATCGGCGGGCGGGGGACTGCAGGTTCCGGTCTTCGGTTCGGAGCCTGCATTTGGGACGAATCCCGTTGCTTGGGCAGCGCCAGCCGACAAGCATGCTCCGTTCGTTTTCGATGTCGCGACGACGCAGGTTGCTGCCAACAAGCTCATGCTAACCAGGCGTATTGGGTCGAAGCTTGAACCGGGCTGGATTACTAAGCTCGACGGCGAGCCGATTATGGAGTCGATTGAATCTCCGGATTACGGAGGTTTCCGTATGTTGCCGTTCGGCGGTACTCGAGAGAATGGCGGGCACAAGGGGTACGGTTTTGCGACCATTGTCGACATCATGGCCGGTATCCTTTCGGGTAATGGCCCAGGTTTTATTGCCGGAGGGTTGCACCACTCTCAATTCGTGATGGCGATTAAAATTGACGCGTTTGTCGACGTCGACGGGTTTAAAGCCGATTTAGATAAGCTGCTCGAGAAATTGTCGTCGATGACGCCTGTGAAAGGTCACGAGAGGGTCTATTACGCGGGCTTGATCGAAGCAGAAGAAACCGTCCTGCGAAAGAGAGAAGGAATTCCCTACCACCGCGAAGTCGTGGATTGGTTCAACGGTATCTCGGACGAGTTGAAACTGGGCTTTTCGTTGCCCTAAGAAAATCCATAGGGACGTTACGCGTCCAAGAAACGTCGGACGTGACGGCAGGCATGTTCAATCATTTCGGGGATGTATTTTTCCTGCCCGAGTTCGGGCCGTTGGTGAACCCAGCCTAATGCCATGACCGAGCGCACGAGCAAGAATAAAGGTATGAGCTTTGCCGCTTCGGAATCGAACGAACGATGAGCTCGGTATCCGTCAAGCAACGCCGCCAGGATCTCTGGGTACGCCTTGTGCTCCAAGTATTCGTGGAGAGCGACCGCCAGGTCGAATTGATGCCAGCCGAAGCCAGCGTCGTCAAAATCGATAATGTGCAGACCGTGTGAGCTCAGCACGAGATTGTGCATGTGGAGATCGGCGTGAATCATGCTGTAGGTTTCTCGTGGTTGACCGTACCGATCGAGAGTGTCTGCGATCACCTCACGTGCCTGCCGCAATAAGTCTGCTTGTTTGGAACGAAGTTGTGGTATTTCCCAAAAGCGTCCCCAAAATGGGTGCTCGCCGACGAGTCCGGCGGCATCGAATGCGTGTCGTTTGAAATTTGGAGGGGCATTCCAGTCGGTGGCTTGCGCGTGAATGGATGCCGCGATGGCACCCAATTGCCTAAAATAACGGCACAACGCGTCGGTGTCGTTGGCATCTCGACGAATGACTTCAGCCAAGACATCGCCCTCGACCCATTTGAGTGCCCCGATATTTCGGCTCTCGAGAGTCCCGGGCAATGTCCGCGTCACAAACCCCTTGCCAGCCGTCGTTAACAAAGGTTCGGGCACGTCGATGCCGGAAGCGCGCAACGCGTCTGTCCAGATCAACCCGGACTCAAGTTCTTCGAGGGTGTGATACCACGAACGGTGGATTCGAAGCACATAAGAAAGACCGTCTTTATCGACTCGGAACGTGACGTTTTCACTGACGGTAATGGGCTCGATTTGAGCGCCTTCCAACGACCATTCAGGCAGCGTTTGTCGCGCAAATTCGAGTAGGTCGTTGTCGATCTGCATGGGCGTTTTATAGCTCTCGAAGCGTTTCCTCAAATGCGTTGAGGAAAAGATCGGCGTGCTCTCGACCGAATACGAGCGGTGGTCGAATCTTTAGCAAGTTGCCGAGCGGGCCCATATTCGAGATCAAAAAGCCTTTGTCTTTTAAGCGGTTGGCAACCTCGGCGGCGCCTTCTCGGTCGGGTGTTTTACCTTCGCGCTCGAGGACCCAGTCGATTCCAATGGCTAAGCCGTGACCGCGTACATCCCCCATGGGCTCGTGATTTCGTTGTAATGCTCGTAAAGCGGTTCGCAGATAGTCGCCTACCTCTGCCACGTTGGCGCAGAGGTCCTCCTCTTCAATAACGTCGAGAACCGCGGAACCAACCGCGGCCTGGAGCGGACTTGATGCGAAGGTGTTGAAGTAACCGGTGTTTTTACGAAAGGTTTCGACGAGCTCGGTGGACGCAGCCACCCCTGCTAGCGGCATGCCATTACCCATCGGTTTTCCCATGGTCACTATGTCGGGTACAAAATCGGACGTTTCGTATCCCCACCAGCGACCGGTGCGACAGAATCCCGCCTGGACTTCGTCGGCGATAAAGAGACCGCCGGCATTTCGAACCAATGTGGCGGCACCTTTCATAAAGTCGGGGGGAATGTCTGGGAGTCCCTCATTGGCGAGTATGGAGCACACGAACATGCCTGCTAACGGGATGTCGTTGGCCGCAAACCCATCGATCGCCTTTTGGATCTCTGCTAGGTAGATGTTCGTCAGCTCGCTTCCATTCGATCCGTTCGTTAGCGGACGATAGGTTTGCGGATAGGGGATAGCCCGAAATTCAGGGGTAGTGTTGTCTCCCACTCGAGCTCGCGACAGTTTTCGCACTTCGGTGCTGTTGCCGTGATACCCGCTATCGGAGCATATGATGCCGCGTCCGCTGGTTGCGGCCCGCGCCATTAACAAAGCGACTTCGCTGGCCTCTGTGCCCGAGCAGGTAAAAACGACGCTAGAAAGCGAGGAATCGTGGTGTCCCGTTAGCCGTTCGGCGTAATCGAGAATACCTTCGTGTAGATATCGACTGTGTACGTTCAGTGTTGCCGTCTGTTTGGTGATCGCCTCAACAACCCGCGGGTTGGCATGCCCAACGCATGGAACGTTGTTGTACATGTCGACATAACGTTTGCCATCCGCGTCGTACAACCAGACTCCGTCGCCCCGCACGATGTGCACGGGATCCCGATAGAAGAGCGGGGCACCCTTGCCCAGGAGCCGTCCTCGCCGATCAATTAACGTTTCGTCACTCACAATGTCTCCCCTTTATGGTTTTGATCTCCGCGGGGCGTCCCCGACCCGCGCTCCAGAACGCGTTGACGAACCCAATCAACCACCAAGAGATCGCGTGCGGTTGCCATGGACCCATCGTTTGCCACAGATATCGAAAACACTAGTTGGCAATAGCGGCCAATTCTTGGCGCTGTCGTTCCAGCCGCTGTTCTCGTTCCTCGGCGAATTTCGTGATGGCAGCGGCGATGCATGCCTCATCCAAGTGTGCCTCGGCAATCACGTCTTCCTCGGTACCGCCGCTTAACCATTGGTTGTCCCAGTCCGAGAATAATGAGTATTCCTCCGTGAGATGGCCGAGTCCCGTAATCGGTAGGATGCGCTGCGTTCCGGTGCTGACAATCATCAAATCTTGTTTTGCTCCGGAAGGGAGGACGGCGTCACGATAGCTTTGCGGTTGTGTTTGGAAAAGTTCCTCGCTGATGCATGCAATGACTTTGACGTTGACGTTGGATGCTTTGAGACTCGGCAATACCTTGAGTAGATTATTGGTGGAACTGGCACCCTGGGTTAATACGTAGCCGTGTTTCGGCGTGTCGGGATCAAAATCTTTGATCACGTACAAACCCTTTGCAGCGGCAAGCGGGTCGCTGTCGGCGAAGGACGATCGATCGGCGACGGCAAAGTCAGGCCTCGCGACTTCCAGAACGATGACACCGATTTCTGGTTGACTCACAGCTAAGTTCGCTGCCGCAAAGTATCCTGGTGCGACGTCGTTGTAGTCCCAGAAATTCAAGGTAACGACCTGGCCGCGAGGAAATAGTTTCCATACCTGGGGCGCGAAAATACCGAAATGCGTGCGGGCATCGGCCGCAGTTTCGGGCCCAGAGTGACCGGCTAAAATATGAAGGACGCCGACGCGAAATGGTGAATCTTGGTTTTGTTGACTCCACACCCGCGCAGGTAGGTACATAAGCGGTGTAAAAGCTCCGTAGGTTCCGCTTAACGCCCAAACGCCGTTATGTACGTTCGGATCCAACGATAACGTTTGGCCGACGAGTCCGATGGCAGTTGATGCGTTACCAGCCTCTTGAATGCCCGCCTTGAGGACGGTTCCCGAAGGATTGGTGACGGGATCGAAATAACCAAAAAGCGCACTTTTTTGAATGTTAATGGATTCGGCTAGATCCGCCGCAACGGCAACGAAGCGGTTGTTGGTGACGTAGTTTGACCACTTGAAGATTTCGGAAACTGCGCGGCGTGCCCCGCGAACGTTTCCCGCTTCCTCAAACAGTTTGATGTCCACGGTCGACGTTTTAGATCCGTTCATGTCCGTCACCGTCACGCTCTGCGGTGCGATCGGTAACTGGTCGACCTTTAGACGAGGGTCGTCGAAAGGGTCGACCGAACCGCTGTTATGTAACGAGAGGTCGTCTTGGACTTGGTCACCAATGACGACCAATCGATCGGCGAGCCAGGAGCCAAGATCGTTCTGGTCGAGGATGCTTAATGCGACATCGACGTTGTGCTTAAACTGCGTGAGTCGCGTACGTTCATCGTTGATAGCGCCTTTATCGATATCGAGGAATTTAACGCCGTAGCGCGATTCAAAGGTTCCCGCCAGCGCTTGGAAGTAATCGCCGTTTTGGGGGAACGCGTAGGGGTGGGAAGCATGGTCCACAATCTGTTTCCCATAGCCGGGAATCTCTCCGTCGACGGCTGCTGGCCACCAACCTTTGATCGTTCGACCAAGGAGGAGCATGGGCCGACGATCCGACTCATCCCAACCTTCCATTCGAGCCAACCCGTGAGCGACTTGTGCGTAGTCGTTGCCGTCGTCAACGCTGATGACGTTCCAACCGTAGGACGACCATTGAGCACCGATATCGTAATCAGTAAATTCTTCTTGGATGACGCTTCCGATCAATTCGTCGTCGATTCCGGCGTTGTTATAGGAAAGCAGGACGCGAAGACGCTTACCAACGCGTTGCGCGATCGCCTGCGTTTTTAACTCCTGTGCATGGCCGGCCGTCATTGCGAATTCCCCCTCGATCGCCATGATCTTAGGTGAAGCTAACGGAGCGCCCACGATGTCCCAAAAGGCAGCTTTTCCCGCGGCGGTTGCGACGCCGATGCCCGATGGGCCGCCATTGACATCGTTGGTAAGGTCCGTGGTCTCTGAATGCCCCGATAGGGCTTTAATCCCTCGTAGCTTGGCTTGCTGAAACAGGGGATCGTCCGCTAACCCGGCATCGGAGAGGAGCTTAGCCAAGGCTCCCTGACCACGCCGGAATCCGAGTGCGTCGATGGACAGGATCGAGGTCGTCGGATCGATGCGGTAGCACTCGTTCTTGGTGATTGCGTGTTGTCGTGTGAGAGCTTCGCCCATCACCATCCAAAGGGCATACGTCACCGGTGCGTTGTGTCCGCCGGCGAGCATGAATTTATCCGCGTACGGATGTTTGGGCCGACGATAGTCAAAGCGAAGTCCGCCTGCGGCCGGTCCCAATAAATGACTGGTAACGACGTACGGAACGTACGCGAGGGGTCCGCCAAAATGGCCCGTTTGGGCGTAATTTCCAAGTAGTGTAATGAGCATGGACGTTAGGAATCCGACGTCTTCTAGGCGCGCGATATCCTGTTCGATCGAGCTCAGTTGTTGAGTTGACGGCTCTGACATGCGACTACGTGTTTGATGAGATGGCACCGTTTCTTTTCTTCCTTGCCTAAATTACTTCAAGTTGGCCTTTTACCCAACGGCTTAACGCCCGCGGCGCAATATCATAACGCCCACGGTCCTCCAGCGTGTTTTCGTTTGTTGGGAATAACGGAAGAGTACATTCAAGACGAAGATGATTTCACGCCGGCTTATAGAACAGCGGAGACGGTGTTGTATTTGTTAGTCTTGAGCGGTTTTTGTCAAAGAACGAACGGTGGGAGACATGAAAAGACTAATGGCGGGCGTCAGCGCAATGGGTCTTCTGGGGGTCAGTGCGTTGGCCGTGGGCATACCCCCGACAATGGATCAAGAAGCGTTTAGTACCACGCTCCATGAGATATCAAACTGGGGCCGATGGGGCGACGACGATGAGCTGGGTACGTTAAACACGATCACGCCTAGCGTTCGTGCACAAGCCGCCTCGTTAGTGAAAGAAGGGACGACTATTTCGCTGGCGCTACCGCTCAACAAAATAGCGGACCCAATCAACCAAAAACCGTTTGAACACGAAGTTTTTATTTTTGGTGGGGACGAATCGTTCGACATGGATCCAGAAGAGATACCGCAAGCTGCTGGGGATGTATTCAAGATTGACTATCACGGGTTTGGTCATTCGCACATGGACGCGCTGCCTCACTTCGCGTACGGCGGCAAGATGTATAACGGCTTTCCCTTCGAGATGGATGCTGAGGATGGGTTTTCGAAACTAGGGGTTGAGAACATTGCCAAAGTTGGCGTGTTTACGCGCGGCGTGTTGGTGGACATGCCGCGGTTCTTGGGGATCGATTTTCTCGAGCCCGGAAGTGCGATTACGACGAGCGATCTTGAAGCCTGGGAGAAAGCCTCGGGCGTTCGGGTTAGGGCGGGTGATGCGTTGCTTGTTCGAACCGGCCGGTGGAGGAAGGTGGCCAAAGACGGACAGTGGAACTTCATTCAAGAAGCTGCAGGTATGCACGCTTCGGTTGCGCGTTGGCTAAAAGAACGAGACGTTGCGGTGATTGGCTGTGATGGCGTGTCGGATGTGATGCCCTCAGGCGTGACCGGTCGGTTTAACCCGTTGCATGAATTGGTATTAATCGGCTTGGGGATGCCAATCTTTGATAATCTGGATCTGGACCTTTTGGCTGAGAAAGCGTCGGCAACAGGGCGCGCCACGTTTCTTTTTGTCGCGGCGCCGTTGCGAGTTCGTGGTGCCACGGGGTCGCCGTTGAACCCACTGGCCGTTTTCTAACTGAGCGACCGGATGAAATTCCATGCCGACCGTGCAATCCGGAAAGGATGGACGCTTAGCTAGAACGTGGTGCTAACTCAAAGAGGAGCAGCGCGTCGGTATCGACAATGCTTGCTGGGGCGGATCCGGCGCCGCCCATGTATTTGCGTTGCAGCTCAGCCAGCAGCGCTTCGATGGATGGGTGCTTCGACGTCACAGGAACGAGGGTGCGTTCGTAGCGCTTGCCTTCGATTCGAACGATGGCTCGTGGATCTTTCTCGACCTCCAGTGGCCATTGTTTCCATAGGCGTCCGAGCCAGGTATTTCGATATCCACAGGGAACGTAGATTTTCCCCTCGTGCTCAATCATCCAAACTGTGCGCGATCGAGGGGGTGACAAGAGCTGTAACTCGATCGTCGGGACGTCATGGGCGAATACCCAGTCGGGTTCGCCCTGAATGAGCTCGCCGCTTTGGAGCGGGCCACCGGCGACAATGCCAAAGGGTCCATCGGAGAATCGGACAGCGACCGCGTAGAAGGCGCCAATGGCCAGCGCAATGCCAACGATGGCGATTAGAAATTTACGCATGAGTTCATCGCTTAATTCTTTGCATTTGGTTTCACGAGGGTACGCTTGCCGGGTCGCTATTTCAGCTTTGCGGTGACAAGGCCTAAATCCATCATGGTCTGACCGGTTTCACGCAACGTGTCTTCGATCGCATGCGTTTGCAGGCCGAGGTCGGCGCGGGCCTTGTCGCAGTGCGCGCGAGGGGCATCGTACACTTTGCCGTACTTCTCGAGCATTGGCGCGAGTTCGTCCGGAGCACCGCCAACATCGATATGTGGGAAGAGTTGGAGCAGATGAGCTTGCAGCTGCATGCAATCAATTTCGCCGGACTCATCGGTGGCACTAAGTTGATAGCGGTCACCGTTTTTGCAGACGTCACTTTCGATCATTAGGACCTGGGACTCAGCGACATCGCGAACGTCAACGATGTTCCAAAGCGCTTGCCAGCCGCGCTGGCATGGCTTTCCCGCAAGCATCCGGCCAAGGAACCATTGCCAGGAACCGACAAGCTCATGCACTTTGCTAAGTAGCGGTCCGAGGACAACGATTGGACAGACAGAAATCGACTCGAACCGGCCGTCCTCCTTCGCAACGCGATTCACCATGTGCTCGGTTTCCACTTTGGCCATGGCGTAGCCGGTCTCGCCCTTTTCTTCGAGGTTGTCTAAGTTCCAGTTGGAGTCGTTGTCTCGATTGTCTGACGCCCAGTCATCTTCTGTATAAATGTAGCCGGGTGGTGCGGGGTGTCCGATGGCGGCGAACGAACTCGTATAGATGAATCGTTTAACGGTACCCGCATTTCTCACTGACGTGAGAACGTTGTCTGTACCGTTGACCGCACCGTCATATACCTGGCGGGGATTGTTAGCACCGCCATAGCCCATCGCCGTACCCACATGGAGGATCGCGCTGCATTCGGAAAATGGACGGTCGTAGCTACCAATATCAAGTAGGTTGGCGGTGTGAAGCTCAACCGTGCCTGAATACCCGGCGCTGTTGAGTGCCAGTAGATGCTCGGTTTTATCCGGATCGTCGGGGTCGGTGATGCATGCGCGCACGTCGTAGCCGCGCTTCATGAGAGAGATGACTACGTGTGATCCGATGTAACCGGAGGCTCCGGTGACGGCGACGGGTCCTTCTGATGATGTGACTGCGGGCATAAGTTTCCTATTCGTATTTGCTTAATCGATTTCAACGTACAGCGTACCGCAATCGGCCACATCGACTCAATAAAAAAAGTAATAAAACTAAATAGATAATGCAACTATATAAAGTTAATTCGAGTTTTTTGGTGGTGGCATTTGAAACTCTGACAAGGGCCCCGCGTAAGGTTCCAATTCATATCGACAAGGTTGTTCCATCAGACGCGGGTCGTTCTGTTCGCGGAGAACTTTGAACAACCGCTCTTGCATGGTATTTCGAATATTTGCGTACGCGGGATCTTCGGCGACGTTTAGCATGTAATGCGGGTCATTGTTGAGGTCGTAGAGTTCTTCGCGTGGGCGCTTGCCGAAAGCGAGTTGATACAGTGGCTCGACATCGTGTTCTTCGCGATGATGGATCATCCAGGCTTTGGTTGGACTTGCGTCCAGATCGGCGTACGCAACCATGGTGTTGTACGCGAGTTGGTCGTAGTCGGGGGGCGGTGTCGATAGATCGTCAAGGCCAGCTGGATCGCCCATGGGCCAGCGATCGGGCTCGAAGTTAACGATGTAAATAAAATCTGTCGTGCGCAGGGATCTTTGAGGATAGGGAAGGTAGCCGTCGCGGGCGACGTGAACATGACGCTCACGACCGGTAACCACGAAATCTCTAGACCGGTCGATCTGCCCGCTCTCGCTGCTTTCAAATAAGGGCAGCAGACTTTTAGCCGTCATGCTTTTGGGCGGATCGATGCCGCCAGCCTCACAGAACGTCGGAGCGAGATCCATGAGATTAACGAAGTCGTCAATAACCCTTCCGGGTTTGATGCGTCCTGGCCAGCGTGCCGCAAGTGCAACCTCGCAACCAATATCGTAGAGGTTACATTTGGCTCTCGGCATTCCTGGAATACCGTGATCGCCACTGACAACGAATAGGGTATTTTCTAACGCGTCGTCGTTTGTTAATTCTTCAAGAAGGATACCGATGCCGTGGTCGACGGCAAGACACTCGCCGAGATAATCGGCCGCGTCCTCTCGTATTTCGTGGACGTCTGGGAGGAAGGCGGGTAAGTGCCCCTGTAAGGCGTCGGGATCGATTCCCCACAGGGCGTGACCGGAGCCACGTTCCCACGTTCGGTGAGTATTGGTTGGCCCCCACCAATAACAGAAGGGTTTGTCGTCGGGACGAGCATCGAGAAAGGCTCGAAAGTTTTGACGGGTCTCGTCGTATAACGCCTGCTTGGCGCCATCGATTCCTAAATCGGCCGCGTTTTCAGTTACCCAGTGCGAGAACTGATTGAATTGGTAACCGGCTGGTTGGTACTGGGTCCTTTTGGCTCCGATCGGTGCATTAACCGTACGTCCAGGACTCCACACCTTGTATTGATAGCCGATGAAATAGCCGCCCCTATTTTCCAATTCGATGGGGAAGGTGGGGATGGTATCGTCCCAGACGGCGCCAACAAGGATCGCACCTAGGCCGGTTTGCCAGAAATATTGGCCCGATAAAATTGAGCTGCGGCACGGCGTACAAGAGGGTGCCGGCACCAATGCGTTCAAGAAAAGCGCACCTTCGAGGGCGACTCGATCGAAATGCGGCGTATCGATAAGTCCAGATAGAGACTGGGGTCCTTCGTGTTTTGCGTAAGCACTTGCGTAGCGACCCCAGTCGTCGGCGAAGGCGAAGACGATATTCGGCGCCATTTTTTTGCTCTGGGTCACTGTGGACCTCAAGCATAGAACACGTTTGCCTTATGAGACCGGATTAAATTGGTTGTATGAGCGCTTTTTCAAGGTCGGGCATCACCCTGATGTAGGGTATGAAGGCGATCGATTTCAAGATCATTCCATTCTTCGATTGTACCGTCGGGCCAGCTTACGACAACTCGTTGAATCGTCTCCGCGGGTCCTAGCCCAAACGTTAGCGGCAATTCGACTTGGGATAGGTAACTGCGGGTCGGCATCACCATCCGATCCTGACGCGTGTTTGCTGTGAACAAGCTAACGGTGGCGCCAATGGCATTGCGGTTCGGTGGATTCGATTGAAGCTTAAGGCGCATCCAGTGATTTCCGGATGCGAGGTCATTTCGTAACAAAGAGGGCTTGCCGCTGACCTGAGTCAGGATGACATCGAGATCTCCGTCACCGTCAATGTCTGCATAGGCCACTCCACGGCCGGCTCGGGCAACGGCTAGATCGCCCGTGTTGCGGGCGAGTTGATAGGGGCGAGAACATCTAGACGGACAGTTCCAAAACAACTGCAACGGTTGACGATATTGTTGACTGGCTTGGACACGGTTAATTTCCGGCTCGACGTGGCCGTTGGCTGCGAGAAGATCGAGTGCTCCGTCGAGGTCGGCGTCAAAAAATACCAGGCCAAAGGTGAGGGCGCGGCGTGAGTCGGCGCCAATACCCGCGACTATGGCATTGTCGCTAAATACCTCTTCGCCGTCCCTCAACACATAGAAGGAAGACATCTCGTTCGCAAAGTTGCCGATGGCCAGCGAAAGGCTGCCGTCAACGCCGTTACGAGCAGCGTCGATTCCCATTGCGCCGGTGGCTAATCCCGCACTATCAAACGCGAATCCGTAATCGATACCTCGCTCAACAAATCGACCATCTTGCTGATTGACGAATAAAAAGTTACGGACGGTATCGTTGGCCACCGCCAGATCAAGCCAGCCGTCGTTATTAATATCGATGGGGAGTACTGCGAGTCCCTTGCCGACGGCCAGTTCGGAACCTTCCTGGTTAACGGTGATACCTGCGTCCTGCGTAACATCTACGAATCGACCGTTGTCGTTTCGGTAAAGGTAACTATGGGTGCCAGAAAAATCAGTTGGTGGCCCGTATGCTCGACCAATACCAGTTAGTCGGTAGTCGACTTCACGATCGATTTCCCTCGACCAGCCGACGTAATTAGTGACGAAAAGGTCGAGGTCCCCGTCCTGGTCGAAGTCAAAAAAGGCGGCGCTCGTACTCCAGGTATCGTTTGCACCTGAAACGCCGGCAGCTGCGGTCGCGTCCTCAAAACGAGTCCCACGAATATTGCGCAACAACTTGTTATTACCGGAGGCAGAAATAAACACGTCAACGTAACCGTCGCCATCGTAGTCACCAACCGCGACGCCCATGCCATAGAGTATTGCGTCAAACCCGACCATCTCGGTAACGTCTTTGAAGGTTCCGCTGCCGTCGTTTTTATAGAGTCTCGACCGAGGCGGGGGTCCGGTATTGGCATGCCATGGCCAGTTATTCGAATTCACAAGGACGATGTCTTGATGGCCGTCGTTATCAAAGTCAAGAAACGCGATGCCTCCGCCCATCGTCTCCGGCAGAAGCCGCTCGCCGTGCGCACCGTTAACATGAATAAAGTTGAGTCCGGCGGACGAGGTGATGTCTGTAAAGACGAGGTCCGGTGCACTCACGGTGTCTCTTTCGACGCTACTTGGTCCGAGCGTTTCGCGTTGTTCTATCGGTTGCGATGCGGGTTGCTTGAATCGTTGTCCTAGGAGGATCAAAAGACCGAGGAGAAGAGCGCTTGCGATCGCAAGAAGTGATCGTCGAAAAGCTCGTCGAATGCGTGCCTCGTCGTGTTCGGAATCAGTCATTAATTTGGCGGTAGACCATATGCCCCGCGGCGTTGCAAGTCGTAGATCACCACCGCCTCTGACGCATGGTTTGCGGCTGGATTACTCCTTCGCGCCGATGCTAATGCGCGATCGTGGGCGTTGTCGTCGCGGCGGTACTTCTCGTGGAGTTGGCGGTGTTTCTCGGCTTGAATCGGACGATCTAGACGGGCGTAGACTTGGGCGAGACCATAATGTGCAGTCACGTTTTCTGGATCTACGCGGAGGGATCGCTGATAGTGATCGACACTTCGCTCTAACCAGACGATTTCGGCGGGGTCGGACGTGGTTAATTTAGAGCGCTCAAATAACGTTTGCGCCAAAGTATTCTGCAGCCGGTAATCCACCGAAAAGTCGAAGCCTCTTGCTTTGGCATCGGGATATTTGGTTTGGGTAAGCGCGGTAAATGATTCGATCGCGGCATCGAGATTACCGTTCTGCAGATCGACCAAGCCTCCAAACCAATCAATCGACCATGGGTATGCTCCCTGCGCGCCCGCTGATTGCAGGGCATCAATGGCTTCGTCCAACCGACCCTCACGAAGGAGCACGCGGGCTAAATTCAGCGCCCCTTCGGGGCGATTGAATTTGATCACGTGACGAAATGCAGCTTCTGCTTGTCGAAGTTGTCCACGATCGGGTTTACGTAGCAGCCCGATACCGTAGTCATTCCAACGCTGCCATTCAGGAATGTTTGGCATATCTACTTCAGCGGTTTCTGTATCAGGAAACACTACCCGGTCTTCTGCAATGACCGTGATCGGAAGGTCGTTGCGAACGAATTCGTCTCCGAGGAACGCGCGGGCATACGCGGTATCAAATTTTCGATAATGCAGTTTGACCGTGAGCTCAATGGGGGAAGTCACGGTTGGGGGAATCTCGAGACGATATTGGACGACATCGGCGGCGCCTGGTGGAATTTGATGATCGTAGAGCTTCGTGAAAATATCTTCGGCGTTGCGCCGATCGATCCGGATGCCTTGTCGATCGAGTACATAGGCATTGACGAAGTGTGACCACGGATCGAGCCCCCCATCGCTGCTGCGTAGGCCACCGCTGCGACCGATGATCTTGCCGCCCATCGTCGCAGTAACATCGAGCCAGATCTGATTCGAATCGGCGGTCCCCTCGGAAAATAGATGTCCGAGCGTTAGCGTTCGGATCACGATGTCGATGAGATAAGTGGACCCTGGTTTGAGTACGGGGATGCTGGGACGTAATGCACCATCCACGGGCGCCTCGATGCTGACACCTTCGCGCACTGCAAAGACATCGACTCGGAGCGAGTCTTTGAGGATCGATCGATGTTTTTCGTTTACACCCGATGGCATGTTGAGCAAGTGTGGTATCGCGGTATTGGCAGCAGGAAAGTGATGACCGTGAACCGCCAGCGTGCCCATCATTCCGTCCGGTTTTGCGCCGAAGTCCGCGGATGGCGTCAATGGCATGTGGCATTCGTTGCAACTGTCGATGGCGCGATCAGGATAATAGAAGCTTGCAACACCGTGACCCGAGACGCCGCTCAGGAGGTACGAATCGTAATGATTTTGACCCCGTAACCAGCGGTAGTGGTTGAGTTCTTTCGGTAAGTGAACTTTGTGGCATGTACCACAGAACTCTGGACTCTTGTGGAGCGGTTTTAGAAAAGTCTTTTTGTGGAATGACGGTTTCCCTTTAATCAGGATGCCGTTGAGCCAGACGAGTCGAGGATCGTCAGAGAATGCAAACGGATAGTGCTCTGGCGCTCTGATGAGGTAATCAGCATTTCCGCGGGGACTGTTTAAATGTTCGATCGCGTGGCACGCCACGCATGTAATACCCGCATTAGCGGTCGGATGATTTACATCGTCGAACTCAGGATCGTCGAAGGCACCGGAAAAAAGCGGGACCGGATCATGGCAGCCCGCGCAAAATCGAGCGGCACGAACGTCACCATCGCGTGCCAACGCCATTTCGCGAGTATTGCGTACCGAAAATAGGTACGCCGGATTATTAAATGAAGCGAACCGATGCGCGCTGTATTGCCACTGCGAATGAATATCTTGGTGGCATTCTGCGCAATATTCATCGCGCATCAGATCAGCCGAATCGATGAACCTCCCGTCAGCGGGCCGTGCCAAGGAAGGAAAGAAATACGGTTCTGGCGCGAGTTCGCGATCGACACGTTGGGCTTCGCTCACCCATACCCCGGCGACGCTGAGTACGATGCTTGCCAGACCAATCCCGATGCCCGTTTCCCAGCGAATACGTGATCCAGCGAGGCGATGAAGGATAAAGAGCCAAACAACCACTAAGGGTGCGACGACATGCAACCAGTAGAGGCTTTCGCGGCCGACAGGATGTCGTATTTCAACAAGAGGCATACCGCGAGTTAGGACAATGCCGCTGACCAATAGGATGACCAACGTGAAAAAAAGTGCGAGTCCGAGACGTACGGCAATCCGATTGGGGCGATCAATGGCACGACGCAGGTGGAGTACGGCGTAAACGATTGACGGCACGATAACGATGATTCCAAGGACAAGGTGCGCTAAAAACGCTGACTGGTAGACAGCATTCTCAAGAGTTACGTCGTTCAGCCACTGAAGGAACGTGATAGTTGCGAGGTAGACGGAGTCAACCACGAGCAGGGAAAAAATCACCAAAACCGCGAGCAGCAGTTTACGGAGTCCCGGACTGACGACCTCAGCGGTATGCAAGATTTGTCCTGCTAACTAAATGGACGGATACGCCATGCGGCGAACACCGACCGCGCGGTGGTGTCAGACGTTGTGACATGAAATGTCAAAGGCCTGCCTGAAAACGAACATTGTAGCGCTCGTGCAATCGGTTCCGGCGCGCCAATGCGGGGGGATCTAATTTGTTGCCATTTGGCATCGGCCGGATGGTTTCGCCGTGTTGCGTATACAAGTCCATATCCTTCGCGTAGCCGCGGAAGTCGAGTACAAAGTAGCGTCGGTGACCCGGTTGAACGGGCGCCACTGCCGGAAACTCAAGATGAATTTCCTCACCGCCTCCAATGATTGCAAGGGCGCCGTCGACCTTTTCGATTAGTTCGGTTGCCTCGCCGAGCGATGTGTAAAAGCCCGCTTGAAACTTAGTGTCCCAGTAAGGGCTGCGATCCTTGTAGTCATAGTGGGGCAGGCGTTGCGCACCAGTGGTGCGTTTCGGAAATCCGATTTTTGCGATTCGTGCGGTGATAGGTTGAATCGTTATAGGGGAGGTGTCCTCGAGGCGTTCTTCCCATACGATCTGGAGACGATCCCAATATATTTCCATGTTCGATGAGAGTCGAATAGCGTTCGTGCCAAGCGGCAAGTTGGTTAGAGGAATTGCCATCTGCTTCGGCATGCCGGCTGGGTACCCAAACTCCTGGAGTAGCGGGTGCCAATTACCGCTACGATCTTTAGCCTCTAGGCTGGGTGCCTGATACCTTTTCCCAGCTTGCCACGCCGCGAACACGGTTTGAGAGTAGCCGTATTCTAACCAGCCGTCCGCAAGTAGCACGGCGCCGGTGGTATCAATGGGTTCTTCGAATTCGACCGTGAGCACTTGATTCTCCGCCAAAAGGCCGACGAATCGACGATCGATTGCGCCCGGGTCTGGGGCATGCGTGTCGCGATAACTTACTAGACTCGTGACGTCGTCACCTTGTTGATTGGTGACGCGGCTGGGTAGGGTCGAACGGCGGTAGGTAATCGCGCGGCCGGTGACTACTGGATCGCCAGCACCCATGCGTTCGTCGAGGGCGAGCGACCAGTCATCCGGCAAGTCGTAGACTTGGATCGTCGCCGCGTCAAGGTATGCGGCCTCTTCCATTGGCTCGGTCAATTTGATGAGGTAACGACCGTTACGTGCACGCAGTTGATCCGAATCCATCAAGTACCGCTCGAAAGGGCGGGGTGGCACATAGACGCCGGGTTTGGCAAGAAATCCGAGACCGCCTACGCCGAGGACGTCACTGATAAATTGATACGATGATCCGTCCCAGGCAAAGACGACGGGACAACTTGCGAGTTGCCGTTGGACTTCGGCCAGCGTGTGAAGTTCGTCCGTGCTTAAACCGCTTTCCGTTTGAGATACGCCATCAGACCATTCCAGCGCGACAAAATTAGCCGTGTCCTCGCCAGCCAAGCCGACACTGATCGGGCTTAGGCTCTGGCCAGGTCCCGAATGCGAATCTAGCGAATCGACGATGGACCAACGGCCGCCGCTACGGACCTTAATACGTGTTCCAATGCCGGAAGCGTTAGAGCGCATTTGTTCGGCTTCACTTTTTCCTGTAGGGATCAAGGTGAGAAAAGGATGACGCCCAGGGCCGGGATGCCACACATGGAGGCCTGTCTTTCCCGCGACCACGACTGCGGGCCCCAGCCGGACGTCTAGGGTTACAGCGATCGCCGACGCAACCTCAATATCCCTTGAGAACAAAAAGGCGCCGCCGGCGAGATCAAAGACGTCAAAGCCGGTGGGACCTGAAATCAACAAGTCCGGGTGGCCATCGCCATTGAAGTCGTTGAATGCCATCTCGTCCCACGCGCGCGTCGATTGGGATGGCGTGACTACTGTTTCGTGATGCCAAGTCGACCCATCGTATTGCCATACCTCTAATCGATTGGTCTTTCGCAACGCATATATTTCGTTGTAGCCGTCGGCGTCGACGTCAGCGACGCTCAGTGCCGTTATGGCGCTGTTGCCTAGGTCGGCTAATGCCGGAACGGCCTCGTACCGCCATGTTCGGTCATTGCGCCAAATGTCGTGGCGGTCGTTGGTGCCTAGGATGATCAGGTCGAGGTCGCGGTCGGCATCGAGGTCAGTTGCTAGAATTTGTTTGCCGCCCCGACCGCGAATGCCGATGTCTTCGGCCAGTGACCGGAAGGTTCCGTCGCGATTGTTGGAGAGGAGTAGATTGCCGTTTGGACCAGTAACCAAGAGGTCTAGATCGCCGTCGTGGTCGCTATCGAACAAAGCGCCGGCTGTACAAGGTTCATCGATATTGAGTCCGACCGGATCCCACCGTGAAGATGTTGCTTGTCGCCAGAACCGACTTCCCGTTGGACTGCAAAAGGCGACGTCGACGAGACCGTCGTTATCGATATCACCCCAGAGAGGCGCGCCGATTTGCTCCATGATTGGGTGAGCGTCGATACTCGTAAAGTTTCCTGTCGGAACTCCCTGAAAGATGGTTGTGCCTTGGTTCGTGCTGACGACAAGATCTGGTCGGATGTCACCGTTGAGGTCAACGGTCGTTAGCGTCGCCGTACTCCAGTCCCTGGAATCAAGATTTTGGGGTTCGGTAAAGAGGGCGCCTATAGGAACTTGGGGCGAACTTTTTGGAGGTGCGGGGGTTGCGGTGGCTTCGGCCTTGGGTCCCATGCGTTTGTACGAGAATCCTGCAAGCTTTGCTGCGGGATTGGGTTCGAACCGCTGATAGTCCTCGATCAGCCGGCTCGCTGCATCCGCGCGTTCGGTTCTGCGCAACGCTTGTGCCGCTGCCCAGTACGCGCTGCGTAAGTATGGGTCGAGTCGAACCGCTTGGAGTAGCCATTGGGACGCTTCCACATGAGCGCCTGCTTGCAACAATGACTGGCCTAGAAAGTAGGCGGTGTAGGCATCATTAGGATCGGCCACGGCGACCGCTCGAAACAACGGTATGGCTTGTTCCGTACGACCCAGGTAGAGATGAATGAGGCCACTTGTATAGAGCGCTCGTTGATGTCGAGGCTCTATTTTGAGAACTCCTTCCAGCGTCCCTAGCGCGAGTGATTCGTCGCCCTCGCGCTGACGGTTTAGCGTGGCGATCGCGAGATTGACCTGGACGTCCAGCCAAGTCGGCGCTGAATCGACCACTGCAGCAAACGTTGCATGTGCATCTTCGTATTCGTATCGCCCCATTTGAGCGACGCCCTGGTCGTTAAGCTCGGCGTCGAGTGTAGAGTACGCCTCGGGCTGACCGCAGGCGGTAGCGAGCCATATTAGCCCGCCAGCGAGCAAGAGGCGGAGTGTCCTTGCCTCAGTCAACGGAGCCGTTCTTTCGCATTGGCAATGCGTTGGTTGTTGGATTCGATTGAGAGGTCTTGAATGCCGGCATCCAAATAATTACGTGAAAGGTATGAATGGATGTCGCTCCGAAGGTGCGCGCGCATGTCGTGTCCTCTACGGCGCATCCGTTCTGCACGTAGCGTGTCAACATTGATCGGTGCGACGACGACTTTTTCGCCCGGCCCCGGATCTGCTTGCGCGAGAATGCGGCCATCGAAATCCACCACCATACTTCCACCGGGCCAACTAAAGGGCGGGTAATGCGAGAGGCTCGCTCCCTGGTTCGCGGCTACGACGTAGGTCGAGTTTTCCAGCGCTCTCGTTCGGTTGACCGAAGTCCACCAATCCATGGGTTGAGCTGTCCCCCACGGATCCATATAAGCCGACACCCGAACGATGATCTCAGCGCCATTGAACGCGATTTGTCGAATCGTTTCTGGGAACAGCCAGTCGTAACAGATCGCGACACCGATATTGCCAATTTCGGTTTGGGCAACGGGGAAGGGCTCTTCGTTGTAGCCGGGGATATCGTGTGGCGATGCGTGGACCTCCCATGGGATCCACGGGTTGATCTTCCGATATTTTGAAATGACGCCGTTGGGTCCAACCAATGCAGTTGTATTGAAGAGGTGGTCCGGGTAATTGGGATCGTGTTCGATGAAGCTACCGGTTTGAATCCAGCAGCCGTATTCCTTGGCAAGACGCGTGTAGATTTCTGTGTGTTCGTTTGGAACTTCGATGGCGAGTTTTTCTCGGAGTTCGTCAACGGTTTGGTAGATCGGGGCCGCGTGCGAAAACTCGGGGAAAGCCAGCAATCGCACATCGAAAAAAGGTTCATATCCTGTGATCGTCTGTTTAACGAGCTCGGCCATTCGTTCCGTGCGCGTGACGATTTCTTCGCGGCTTGATGGCGCTGCAAAATCGGTTTGACAGGCGGCGGCGTAATAGAGGTCCACGAATCCATCCAGTTTGTGTTGGTACTTGCGTGTGTAGTCGAGCTAGCGGAAAAGTGCAAGCCTATGACCGATCGGCTACCGAGAGGCCGGGGACCATTGATTGAATGCTTCGAGTGTGGGGTTGGGTTTTTGAGTTCATAATGGGCTCAATGGGTAGATGCCGTCGACTTGGCGTTTACCCGATATGTCGGTGGAGCGCATGCGACGCGACTTTGTACGGCGGTTGACTGTTTATGTTCGGGTCATGACGCCGAAGACCTGCAGTTGGGGTTTTCGCCTAGCGGTATTTGTTACTTCGGGGTTTTTATACGCAGTCGATCTAGAGGGATTGTCGTTGCCGATGGCGGAAACGTTGCGGACGGCACAAGACAAGGTCGAACGGGACGTAAAAATACTGGCGTCACCTGAAGAGCGATCTAACGCTCGTGGTGACCTCGCGATGCTGTACCACGCCCAGTTTCTTCTGGATGTGGCGGAAGTTGAGTACACCAAAGCGATTGAAGAAGTATCGCTCCCCCGGTGGCACTACCTGCGAGGCGTTGTTCGAATGGATCGGGGCGGTGTTCACGAGGCAATCGAGGACTTCACCACGGTTATTAAGCAGGAGCCGAACAACCACCTGGCGTTGTATCGCTTGGGCGTCGCATTGGCGGTTACCGGCGATTACTCACAAGCTCGAGCCGTATTGCTGCGGGCGGAGTTGCATGGGCCAGAGAGTCCCGCTTTGCTGTCTGCGCTCGCTGACGTCGCGATCGGGGCAAAGAACTGGGATCTAGCGAAAGCGTATCTTGAACGATGCTGGCGGGTAGAAGAATCCGGACAGGTCGCCTACAAGCTAGGGTTGGTATGGGCTCGACTGGGCGATCTAAAGGCGTCCAGACAATGGGTCGCGCGACGAAGCCCAACAGCTCCCACCATCCGGGATCCGCAGTTGCTTGAGGTTGCAGAACTTAGTGTCAGTCCGCAGTTTTTTGTGAAGGCCGCAAAGTGGGCGTGGGAACGTGGCGACGTCGACGAAGCGTTGCAAGCGTATCGCTTTGCAGCGAATTTGGCACCCGACGATGCAGTCATCGGACTAGGCTTTGCTCGTGTGTTGGAGAGCCAAGGTCGTTCGGCTGAAGCGATCAGTGAACTCCGTAGGGTCGTTCACGAGAATCCTGATGAAGGGGCGGTATGGAGGCAACTCGCATCCCTGCTTCATCCAGCCGACATGACGGCGGCCATAGAGGCAGCTGAAATGGCTCGGACAGTCCTCGACGATGATGCTTCGCACGCACTGTTTGCGGCCTTGGCGATGAAAGCTCGGTCGTACGAGTTGGCCAGTGCGGTATATGAAAAGCTAACGATCAGGGACACCAAAAATCCGTACTACTTCTATTGGTTAGCGATGGCTCGACTTGCGGACGGGGATTGTGCGGGCGGCCTGTTGAGCCTTTCGGAAGTGATCCGTTTGCGAGCGAATTGGGGTGAGGCGCACGTCGTTCAGATCCGCGCTTATGCGCTGTGCGGTGCTCGTCCAGAACGAGTGAAGGCGCGGAGCAAAGCCTTGGCGTTATTGCAGCAACGTTCTGACCCCGATATGCGCCTAACACTCGCATTCACCGAAATGAGCGTGGGAAACCTGGATGACGCGCGAATACTTATCGAGGCGGAATTTCCGCATCCTGATGCATCTATGTTGGATGACGCCTTGAAACGGAACATGTTGCCACCGGTGCCTTTCGCCGCAGATTCGCGTTGGTGGGAACCGGAGGAAATCAGCGGATCGCTGACTGAGAGTGCAACGCAGCTAGGAGGATAATTATGAAACAGAAGGCTTGTATCGTCTTAATTTTGCTCTGCGTTTCGATAGCAGCGCATGGTGCGAGAGGAACGTTCAAGGAAACGGTTTTGGGTGAAGAAAAGATTGCCAAGGTGGCGAAGGGCATCGAAGTAACAACCAAGGTGACACTGCCACAGCAAAAGATTTCGAATCTTTGCGACGCGGATCTTTCTATTTCTTACACACAAATGAACGATAGGGTGCGGATCGTTCAAGAAGTGTCGAACGAGGACTGTCCTACATCGGAAGGCGTTTATACGTTACGAATCCGAACACTAGGTGAGAGTGGCGAGGCTCGTACTCGAACGTTCGAAGAAAGCTGGGTACTTGATAAACAGACGACGGGAAAGACACAGAAGTTTTACAGCATGGATGGGGACACGCGTTTGATTTGGGCGAAGATAAAAACCTCGAGGAAAACGAGGTGCATTTGTGGGGCGTCGGCGCGAGCAAGCGAAATTCCTGAACTCGGCGAACGGAAGAAGTGATGTGGGTCCCACAGCATCGGACAGGAAAGGTGAGAGCGCTGGTCGGGTTAGACAGGGTGCATATGACGCGCCGCCGAAAAATTACTCGTTTTTCCCATTGGGTATTGACACTACCCGGGCATATGAAGGACATTTCGTTGTTGGGTTGCGCCCCCGAAGGTGCACGAGAAGGAAGCAACGGTGAAGATAGCGGTGCTTCGGGAAAGTCGTCCCTTCGAACGTCGGGTTGCCTTGGTTCCCGAGTCATGTCAAAAGCTGATTAAGTCCGGATTCGCGGTGGGCGTGGAAACTGGCGCTGGCCTACGCGCCGGGTATTCAGACGAGGCGTACCAGGAGTCAGGAGCGACCGTTGAGTCCGCTGTGGAAGGCCTGGTCCGTTCGGCCAATTTACTACTGACGGTTAACGCGCCCGAAAACGATGCTGATAACGCGCGCCGCGTAATAACCTGGATGCGCGATGGAGCCTTCGTGTTAGGTTCCCTCATGCCGCTCAGAAATTTGAGCGACATCGAGTCCCTTGCCGAAAGCGGCGCCGTTGCGTTCTCGACCGATGCGATTCCGAGGACTACACGCGCTCAATCTATGGACACATTGTCGTCGATGAATAGTATCGCGGGATACAAGGGCGTGTTGCTAGCGGCGGCCGAACTAGGCAAGTATTTCCCGATGCTGAGCTCGGCTGCGGGTACGGTCTTTCCGGCAAAAGTCTTTGTCATCGGGGCGGCCGTGGCTGGACTACAAGCGCTGGCGACTGCTAAGAGGCTTGGCGCTGCGGTTACGGCGACGGATGTTCGTCCCGAAGTGAAAGAACAAATCGAAAGTGTGGGTGGAAAATACGTCGGGATTGAGCTGACCGAGGATGCTTCTGCTGGTGGAGGCTATGCCAAGGAGCTTTCGGAAGAAGACCAAGCACGTCAACGCGAAATGTTAGTTGAGCAGGTTGCTCGATCGGACGTTGTGATTACCACGGCACTCATCGGCGGCGTATTTGCACCGACTTTGGTGACTGCTGAGATGGTCGCGTCGATGCAGCCTGGATCCGTATTAGTTGACCTTGCCGCTGATGGTGGCGGCAATTGCGAGCTTTCATCGCCCGGCGAAACCATCGAGGCACACGGGGTGCGTATTCTAGCGCCTCTCAATTTGGCTTCGACCATGCCGGATCACGCGAGTCTTTTGTTCTCGCGCAATCTGACGAATTTTCTCGAGGCTTTTTCTGAGGAGGGCGAGTTTAAGTTGGATCTCGAAGACGAAATTCAAGTGGGCTGTCTGATTACCAGAGGTGGTGAGATCGTCCATGAACGTACGCGGGAGGCGGTGACTAAGCATAAAGAGGGTTCTTCTCCATGAAGGAAAGTAAAAGGTATCTTCCTCGATCCGTCATCGTCGCAATGGCGACCGTTATAGTGATTCTTGGTGTCGGGCTAGCAGCGAATAGCACGACCACAACGGTGTTGATGGCGAGTCCAGCCATGGCCCCGTCACATGGCCCCGGAGACGTCGACTACTGGGGAATGGTGTTCGTGTTTCTGTTGTCGGCGTTTATTGGCTTGGGCGTCATTCGACGGGTTTCCAGATTGCTACATACACCGCTCATGTCACTGACCAATGCCATCTCGGCGATTGCGGTGGTTGGGGCGATCCTAGTCGCAGGCCCCGACTACCCGATCGAAATTAGGGTGCTTGGATTGATTGCTTTGTTTGCGTCGGTCACCAACATCGTTAGCGGATTTTTGATTACTGATCGCATGCTAAAAATGTTCAAGAGGGACTGACGCTCGTGAGCCCTTCATTTGTAGAACTTTTCTATCTAGTAGCGACCGGATTGTTCGTCTTTTCATTGCATTGGATGAACGATCCGAAGACGGCGCGTCGAGGCGTCATCGCCGGCGCATTGGCCATGGCAATCGGTATGGCGGCGACTTGGGCCCAGCCCTTTGTCCAGAATCATGGATGGATGGTGCTAGCGGTTCTGGCAGGCATTGCTGTTGGTTGGCCACTGTCTCGAGTGTCGCTCACCGCAGCCCCACAACGGACAGCGTTGTCACATGCCTTCGGCGGTTTGGCGGCTGGTCTCGTTGGTACCGCCAAGTATTTTGCGTGGTTGGGTGATGGACCGGAAGCGCTGACGACCTTCCGTATGGTTGCAATCATCGCTGAAGTCATTCTTGGGTTTATTACGTTCACTGGAAGTTTGTTCGCTGCGGGTAAATTACAGGAGCTCAATTGGGTTCCACAGCGACCGGTGACCTACTTCGGCCAGAATATTTTCAATGGACTCTTGTTGGTTGTCGCGATCGGTATGGGTGCCATGCTCGTAAACGATCCTGCATCCGAAATCGCTCCGTTGTTATTCGGTGGCGTGATCGTGATCGCGTTGCTGTTCGGTATCTTGCTGATCATCCCGATCGGTGGCGCCGACATGCCGACCGTCATTGCCATTTTGAACTCGTACGCGGGGCTAGCCGCCGTGGCCATGGGGTTTGTGCTAGAAAATAAATTGTTGATCACGGCAGGTGCGCTAGACGGCGCGAGCGGACTTATTTTATCGATCATTATGTGTCGTGCGATGAACCGTTCGTACATGAATGTCTTGTTCGGCGCTTTTGGTTCCGTGGCACCTCCTCAAGAGGGCGGCGAACAAGGGGAGTACCGAGCGGACACGATCGAAAGTGCTTCACAGATTATGGAGCAGGCGAATCAAGTGGTCATCATTCCGGGATATGGGATGGCAGTTGCGCAAGCTCAACACAAAGTTCGCGAACTCTATGACCAACTGCTGAAGCGCGGTATTGAAGTGAAATTCGCCATTCATCCGGTCGCTGGTCGAATGCCTGGTCACATGAACGTACTCCTGGCGGAAGCCGACATTCCCTACACCAGTTTGCTTGAGATGGATGAAATCAACGGCGAGATGCCGCAATGCGATGTCGCCTTGGTGGTCGGTGCCAACGACGTCGTGAACCCCGCCGCTCGGAGTGACGAGGCGAGTCCGATCTATGGCATGCCTATCATCGACGCCGACAAAGCACGCACGATATTTGCGATTAAACGTTCGAAGAACCCGGGATTTGCGGGGATCGATAACGGCCTCTATTTTAATGAGAAGACCTGGATGCTGTTTGGCGACGCCAAAACTGTCGTCGGTGATTTGGTCAAAGAGCTATCCGGCGAGAGCGGTTTTTAGAGCAGCGCTCGGCCCGTATCAACGCATACCGGGCCACCGCTCGGGAACGCGGCTATTTTTTTGATCGACCCTGGGTTCGTCGTAGTAGCTCAAGCGTCCACGACAGATTACGGATGTTGGTCCTCGACAGAGATTTCATATCGAACCGGCCGTCGTTGAGTTTGCGTATCTGTTTGAGAAGGGAGGCTCGGGTCGGTTCTTCCTGTGTCGAAGTCGTCTTTTTCGTCGGCCGTTTCATTTAGCTCGAACGCCATTGTCTGATGCGGGGCGGTCTACCACATCAACTAAGAGAGTCGAGCTATCCGTGGGTAGTTTTTTCAGGCCGTTATCGCTTGTCACCAAGGTTCCTCTTGAAACTTACGCTGGTCGGTCCAACTGGTCAAAGGCACTGATGCTCTTTTTCTCGTACATCGACAAGAATCAAGCGTGCGAGGTGCCTCCTCGGCAAATCGACCATCGCAAAAAATCGAGTCGCTACCGCACCAAACGAGAGGGGAGATCATCAGGAACTTTTTTGTTGCGGTGCTTGAGGATGTGTGTTCCGGTTACGCGTTTTGTTAACAAAAGTCGAGACATGAGATGAAAAGGTTTTTCCAGACAGCCACGCTGTTGGTTTCCATCGCTGCGTTCAGCCAGCCCGCCGTGCAGGTTGTAACTGTCAATACTGAAGATGCTGCAGCGTATGTGGCTTGGGCTCAGGATTCTGCCCCGGTCTTTGCAAAAATCAATAATCTTCCAGGAGTAATAGGTACCTGCTTGCCCGGAGCGGGAGCTGAAGAAGAAGGGGACGCTTATTGGTGGTCACTCGCACCAAGTCACGCGAATCTCTTTACAGGAAGTCCACAAGATCCTGCTGTGCAAAAAGAAACGGAAAAAGTTAAGGATATTCGCACCGTTCGGGAGCGTGATATCTGGAGCGTAGTGAAATCGTCTGAGCAAGTCCTGACTGCGGGCGACACCTATGCGGCGTGGAATATTCTTATCGAAACGGATTCTCCGGCGGCGTACCTCGCGGTCTTAAACGAGTTGGAAGCCGCGTACCACAGCAATGGGTTCGAGGATGTTCATATCGCAGCCTATCGCGTGAATACGGGCGATTACTCCGGAAATATCATGGTATCGAGTTCAGCGCCGACGCCTGATCGAGTCGGAGCCATTATCGACGCGCTGGAGGAGCCATGGGCGCAAGAATCCATGGCTCAATTCGAAGGCATGCGGAAGTGGATACGAGGGACCACGTTGCAGTGTCAAGTGCACGCGGTAAATCAATAACGGTGACTGGATAGGGAGTCCTCGAGAGAAAACGCTCCTTGAGCGAGGTTCGTCGGCATGTTGGGGTAGCACGACGGACCCGTTCGGCCAAAGAATTTGGGTAAGAACCGTTGCCTTTGTTCACCACCGAGAATTGCACAAACTTTGCGAATCCGGCGTTGCTTATTTCTCTATGATGCCGTGATGGCCTCTACCAAGTCGACGCCGATAGACGCAGTCAGAGAAATCGGGAAATAGTCTTACCACGAGAGGTGTTGGTGTTCGCATTAGGGTTGTCTGTTCAACGAAGGGCTTCTGAATAATGCTGAGAACACTCGGTCTGTTTGCCGCTGTAGGGATCATTTTTGTTGGCTTTTCGATTGCATGGATGATTTTGGGTACCGCAAATGCCGATAGGACCGAGGGGCAAGCGAGTCGTCTACTCAAACGTGTTCAAAATTCGTATGGTGGTCCGCTCATCATTACGCCGCCTCGCATCTATTACGAGAAAACCAAAAAACGAAAGGTCGAGGTGGCCGGTCTCGAGACGATAACGGCATATATAGAGAGAGAAACTGTCGATCCCTCGGCATCCAACGTGGCTGTCGATCTTTCGTTAGAGCGGAAAAAAGTAGGTAATTTATGGTTCCCCGTGTTCTTGGCGAAATATCAAGGTCACTACGAATACGACATTGAGGCTATTCCCGAGGATTTGCGTGTTGAAACTTTGTTTCTCCTACCAGGTTTAAGCTCGTCTGAGTCGATATTCCGTGACATCGAATTCAAGATTAATGACACATTGGTCGAGCCTCTCTCGCGCCTTGTGTCCAACAGCCCCGTCGAGATCACTACGGCAAATTACGTTGATGGCAAATTGGTGATCGATTTCGATTACGAAACGACAGGGACGGAATACATGCTTTATTTGTTATCCAATCAAGGTACGAGCCGATTGAGGGGGAGAGAAGAGAAGCAGTTAGACAATCTAGAAAAAGAGCGATTAACGCGGCTGGACAATTTTTCGTTCAACTTGACGACCGACTTTATCAAATACGAGCTTCCGAAACGGACGGTTCCTTATTCGGCCCTTCACCAGCGTGATGGACGAAGCGAATTTGAGTGGCGATTCGATAAAACTGTGACAGGTAAGAATATTGGCCTGATTGTGCCAAGAGAAATGATTCCAGGGGATATCGCGTCGCGTATTTCCTTCTTCGCACCGATATCACTGCTGTTCTTTTTCGTCGTGCTCACGATCTTTGGCATTCTGGCGAAAAATAGGCTGCATCCAATGCACTACGCGTTCTTGGCAGCGACCTTTTTGTCGTTTCATTTGATGTTCTCGTACTCAGCAGACCACATTTCCATGTATCTCGCGTTCGTTATTGCATCGTTGGTTGCGTGCTTGTTGACATTTAACTATGTGGCGAGGGTGAAGGATCAAAAGTACGCGTTGGTCGTCACATCACTTCAGTTACTTTATTTGGTGGTCTTTTCCTGGTCATTCTTTTACCAGACCGATTCGGGACTAGGAATAACCGGTCTGATCGTGACGATCGTTTCCGTGGTGACTCTTTTCGCTCTGATGCAGCTAACCGCCAAATTGGACTGGCAGAATCTTGATCTAGCCAGCCAAGAGAAAAAATTAGGTTTCTAGGGAAGTTAGCTTCGTCACAAAGTTTAGGTTTTTCGGGTGATTGCTCCGAAGCCGATAGCCACGATCACATGGTCGTTCCCTTACAGAAATCGGCGATGCTGCGGCCGGTTTCTCGACTAATTTCCGGGCAGCTAATGGGGAATATTTCGGTTCCGTGAATCGTTCCCATCACCTGTCTGCAGTTCGCCTTGACGCCCGCTGATAGGAGCAAGCGATAAAAGTTGATGCCTTCATCACGCAGCGGGTCACATTCGTTAACGCTGATCACCGTAGGTGGCAGGCCGCGAACATCCTCGGCCGTCGCGAACCCCGGCCACGCGAGTGGGTTACGAGCCTCAAGCTGTTCTATCCCGTAGGCCATGGCGCCTTGATTGTTATGGAGATCGAGAAGGATGCCGTTATTCTCAATCGATGAAGGGTTTTCGGGTAGTGGCCAAATTCCAGCGATGTAAGGACAGAGCGCGTAGAGACCGGTGATCAAATCGATATCCCCATCTCTCAAGAGCTGCATCCCCGTCGCCAGGGTCAAATTTCCACCACCGCTTTCGCCAGCGATGACAATTTGTTTCGGATCGATTCCCAGTGTCGCGGCGTTTGCTGCGACCCATTTCACGCCGGAAACGCAGTCGTTTAAGCCAGCGGGAAAAGGTGCCACCTCAGGGACGGATGAGGGCATTAACGCGTTGCGAAAATCAACCATGGCCACCGCAACACCCTGCGCAGCGATGATCTTCCCCCAAGCACGGTAATTGCCGTAGTAACACGACATCGATTGCATCCCGCCGCCGTGGATGTAATAGACGCAGGGAAGTTGATCGTCGGTTGTTGGACGAATGAATTGAATATTGATGGAATTGGCATCGGGCTCCGATGTGACCGTGTGAGTGTTGATACTGATGCCTTCGCTCGGCGCAATATCTTCGTTGTCGCACATTTCAAAAAACGCCTGCATAGCTTGTTCGCGTGCTTTGGCTTCATCCGAATTTGCTTCTGCAAGCATCTCTTCTCGACTGCCAGCGTCTTCGGTGACGATTTCAGGAAATGAACCGAATAACGCCTTGATGCGCGGATCGATCCGGGGATCTTCGGGTATCTTGCCGTGAGCCATGTCGTGTCTCCGTGGTCGTTTTTGGTGCTCGGGCAGAGTTGGTCTCGCCGTTACACGATTTCTCAGTAGTAGTGGTCTCAGATTCGATCAAATCGTACCGCGAAATGCATGCTTGGGGGGTAATCGGATTCGACCCGTCGGCTATCTAACGCGCCTGTGAGGATGGTCGGATAGCGGGTCTGCTGGTAGTCGTCAGTGGCATCTGGACGTCAATAGATACGGGGCTTACGCGCCAATTTACGGTAAGGCGTCGTTGTTAGATCAGTTGTTTTTGCTTCGAACAAGGGCTATAAGGCGCTGGCATAGATAGCTGATCCAACCTGCCGGAGCCCAAATATGCGATTTCACCCCTGGATTCTTTCGATTTTTGTTGCAAGTAGTACGCTCGTATTTCATAACCAGGCCGTTGCGGAAGATGCGGAAGCATCAGGCCCGATCGAGGAAGTCCTAGTGACAGCTCGACGCCGAGAAGAATCGGCACAAAACGTCCCGATTCCCATTACGGCGATGTCGGAAGATCAGCTGGATGAACGTAATATTGTCTCTGTTGAAGACATTTCACGGTTAGCGCCGAACCTGCAATTCAATTATGCCAGCGTGAACCGGGGCACCATGAACGTGTTCCTGCGAGGAATTGGTCAAGTGAATTGGAGCGCGACCATGGATCCTAAGATTGGGGTCTATATTGACGGCGTCTACATGGGTCGACCCCAGGGCGGTGTATTCGACCTACTCGATATTGAACGTATCGAGGTGCTGCGTGGACCGCAAGGGACGCTGTTCGGCAGGAATACTACGGCGGGTCTGGTCAATGTGATCACTCGGAAACCTGATACCGACTTCGGCGGCAAGGTGAAAGTCGGATTTGGAAATTTTTCGTCAAACGTCGTTTCTGCGAACGTCAATATTCCCTTGAAGGAGGACACTCTGGCAGCTCGCGTTAACTTTCAGACGCGTAATGCCGATGGCTACATGAACAACCTAGCCACGGGGGCAAAATGGAACGACGAAGGCGAGACGGCCGTTCGAGCGAGCGTTGCTTGGACACCTTCCGATCGATTCGATGCACGATTTTCTGCCGATATCGTACGGCGTGACGAATTACCGTCGCTCGCAAGCTGCGAATGGTTCGGACCAGCAGATGGGTCCACGGCTGCCGGCCTTCCGGCGGTCCTATTTTTAGGAGGTGTTTACGACACGATCGCCAATGGGTGCGATATGGGTGACGCGTATAGCGCGTACGAACTTGATCCCGCCGTGAGTACAACCGATTCGGAATCGTTCGGTCTGGTGATGAACGTGGATTTGGGTGGCGGTACGTTGACGTCAGTGAGTTCTTACCGTGCTACCGAACACGTGAATTCATCGTGGGGCAATGCGTCGGATGGTGGCACGGTGAACTATATCGACGTGATCGCTGCTTGCGATACTTGCCAAGACATCCTTTACGACTTTGACTATTTTTCCCAAGAAATCCGGTTGGACGGAAGTTCGCTGGACGGTCGATTGACGTGGGTTGCCGGTTTCTACTATTACACCGAAGAATCCCATTCAGGTGATGGGGTGCCAATACTGCGAGGGTATGTGCCACCGAGCGCGGAGGCATGGCCTCTCTTTTACGCGCCGGGGATTGCTGACATCGTGATGGGCACGCAGATGTTTGGTAGCCGAGACCAAAGGTACGACACCAAGAACACGTCGACCGCATTTTTTGTCGAAAGCGTCTACCAAGTAAATGACAAATTCGATTTGACCGCCGGTCTGCGTCGAACCAAGGATGAACGGGAATTCAGACGGACGCAGACCTTGCACGGCGGCGCGTTCGATCCGACGTACAACTGCCCGGGTATGGTGTTTGATGCAGCGACCGGATTACCGACCAGCAACTCGTGTTACCAGGAGGCAGAATTCGACAAGATTACGCCGAGGGTGATTGCGAGTTACAAACCGGGCGAGAACGTTACGGTCTATGGCGGATACAGCATGGGCTACTCGAGCGGCGGCTTTAATCAGGACATAGCCATGCGTCCGTATAAACCCGAAGTCTCAGGAAATTGGGAATTTGGCGTTAAGTCCCTGATACGGGACGGGCGGGTACAGGCCAATGCGACCAGTTTTTATACCGTATACGAAGAGCAACAGCTGACGGTGGGTCGTGTTGTCGAAGGCCAACCGACCGCGGATTTGATTAACGCTCAGGAGGCCCATTTATACGGGATCGAAGTCGAGATCATTGCGGCACCGACGGATGATCTGACGTTTGGAGCTTCGTGGGGGTACCTAGACGGTAAATACAAGCAGTTTGATGTGCAAGACAATCTGCTCGATCCAGTGACGGGCGAGGGAATTATTGTCGACCGGGACCTAACGAACGTTGATCCCATTAAAACTCCCGACGTGACGCTCACGTTGAGTGGGTCGTACGTTTGGCATATGGACGGTGGCCACAATCTTGCCGCTCACCTTGGTGCGAACTATACAAGTCGGTCATGGAATTCCCTCGAAAATAAGCTGGCTTCTAAACAGGATCCGCTCTGGCTGATGGATGCCAGAGTGACCTGGACGGCTGCCAACGGGCGCACCGAAGTTGCCGTCTGGGCGCGCAATCTGACGGACCAGGAGTACTTTTCCGGAGCCCTTGACTTCACCGGTGATCCGGAGACGCTTCCTTTGCAATTCAACTCGACGTACACGATGCCGCCGCGTATGTTTGGGATAGAGCTAAGCCATACATTTGGCGGTTAGTTTTTGTCGGCACAGTCATCGGGGATTGCATTTCCTCGTGACTGTGCCAATTCCTACCCCTTAGAATGATTATTCAATAGGGGAGACAAGAACGATGGAAGTCCACGGCCACTGCGATGAACGTTTCCTGCCGGTGCGGGAAGCCTTCGAGCGAAATTTTGAAGAGAACGGGGACGTTGGCGCATGTTTTGCGGCGACACTCGAAGGTGAATACGTCGTTGATCTTTGGGCCGGGCACCAAGACGAGGCGCGCACCAGACCGTGGCTCGAAGACACCATCGTTAACGTGTACTCCACCACCAAGACCATGACGTTTCTATGTGCGTTGATGTTGGCTGATCAGGATCGATTAGATTTCGATGCACCCGTTGCGGACTATTGGCCAGAATTCGCCGCCAACGGAAAAGAACGAATACCGGTCAAGTACCTACTTAGCCATTCGGCCGGCGTGCCGGGTTTTAGTCGACCCTTTTCCAATGCGGAACTTTACGATTGGGATTTCGCTTGCGCTGATCTCGCGAATCAGGAACCGTGGTGGGAGCCTGGAATCCAAAGCGGTTACCACGCAATCACGCAAGGGTATCTGATCGGCGAAGTGATCCGTCGGATCACGGGTCGAACCATAGGAACCTATTTCCGCGAAGAGGTGGCTGAGAAAATAGGGGTTGATTTCCATATTGGTGTGCCGCCGTCCGAATTTAATCGCATTGCAGATTTGATTCCCGCCGTAGAAATCGCGCCCATTCTCCAGATGGATCCGGATTCGATTACGGCGCGGGTGTTTGCGGGTGAGATGACAGAAGGCGATCTGACTGACGTGACTCGAACGGATGGTTGGCGTCGAGCCGAAATCCCGGCGGCGAATGGCCATGGTAATGCACGTTCGGTGGTCCGTGCGCAGACCGCGCTGGCAAATAATGGGAGGGCGTTTGGCGTCGAGCTGCTCTCACCCGACGGGGCCCGAAAAGCCCTTGAACCGCAGATTGATGGAGTCGACGTTGTGTTGGGGCTGCCGATTCAGTTCGCCATGGGCTTCGCCTTACCGACTGAAGGCATACCGATCAGTCCGAATGCAAACACGTTATGGTGGGGTGGGGCAGGAGGGTCGCTGATCGCAATCGATACCGACGCTCATCTTTGCTTTTCGTACGTCATGAATCAGATGGACAACCATATCGTGGGTGATCCTCGGGGGACTGGACTCGGGAGCGCTTTGTACGGCTGTATAGACGGCTAAATCACGATCCCGCTCTAGTCAGATTCAGTTGATGCGCCACTGATTTGGATCATGCTGTCGACGATCTCGTCAACATACATGTCGGGCATCTCATGTCCCGCTCGGTCAAGCGTGAGGAGTTTTGCCCCGGGGATAGTTTCTGCAAGTGATACACCGTGTGCGTAAGGAAGGATCGGATCCTCAGTCCCGTGGATAACCAAGGCCGGTACATTGATCTGGCTGAGACCACTACGGCGGTCCATGGGCGAGCTGATACCGATTGCTAACGCGTGATTATTCATCGCGTCAAAATTGTTGGCCCGGTCGGCTTCACGCGTCGCAATACTGCGTTGTCGCTCGGTATCGAATTCTTCCGCGTTCCCGGTAAGCATCTCAAAGAGCTGTACTCGCTGTTCGATTCGGGCCTCCCTTGTTTCTTCCGGATTCATCTGGATGGCCATTGAACGAGCCATCCAGTCTGGATCTGGGCCAGGTAGGTCGTCGGCCGATAGTTCGGGTTGTTCGCCACCTCCGGACAGTGGTGAGGACATAATAATGGTCGCCGAATTGATGCGCGCCCGGTGCTGCAGTGCCAGCGCCTGAACGATCATGCCGCCCATGGATGCACCGGCAACGTCAGCCGAAGGAATATCGTATGCGTCCAATACGCCCACCGCGTCCCTGGCCATATCGTCCAGCGTGTACGGCGTCTGGTCAAAGTTGAAACACGTGGACTGTCCCGTATCTCGATTGTCGTACCGGATCACGTAGCGATTTCTTTCAACCAGTCGCTGCACAAAGTCTTCGTGCCAATAAATACCCGATGCCGTAGCACCCATGATGAGCAATAGTGGGGTATGAGACGGGTCGCCGAAATCCTCCGTCCAAATATCGATGTCGTTGGCCTCGACCATCCGCTCAGTCATGTTGCGGCTCCTGCAGTCCAGTCAGATTAGGCAATCAATCGTATCCATAGTTTCGCCGCTTCTTCTAACGCCTTGCGACCCGTTCATGCGAACGGATCGATCCCCGTGCGCATCATGCCTCCCACCCGACCGTAGTCTGGATTTTGACTGTCTTCGTAGGGATAAAGTGACTTGCCAACGATACGTTCCAGCTCCGGGTACTTCTTAAGTAATTGTGGCGATGTTGATTCGTAATTCTTTTGCACCCGCATATAGGAGCGCATGTAATTTTGCACGAGGGTCACGCGAAGCCCGGGATTGGTGCGCGCTTCCGAAGCATGCCACGTCGCACCATTCCATATGGCGAGCGACCCTGCCTTGGCGATTAAAGGGACGAATTTAAACGGTGTATTTTCTAGATTGGCTTCGTGGGGCATCGTGGCCCGTCCATGGCGGTGGCTCCCGGGGACGAAAACGGTCGGCCCATCGTCGGCTCCACCGTAATCTGTACAGATCCAAGACGCATTGCACATGTGCGCAATTTGGCCGGCCCCTGGCGGAATTCCATGCGAATCACTGTGTAGCCCTAGAGCTCCATCACCTTCGCCTTTTATGATCCATGTTTGTCCGGAGAAGACGGCGCTTTGCCCTAGTAGCCAACGCACCAAGGTTAAATTGACGGGATTCGTCGCCGCTTCGACAAATACTTCGTCTTCCTCAAGTAGATCCCAGCTGTTTTTACCTACCTGCATTTGTTTCATTGTCGACGTTCGGTAGTCGCCCAGCTCGACGCTGTTGCGTTTCTCGCAAGCGTGAATGATGGCGTCTCGCAATCGGTCAGCAAAGCCATCACTCGTCTGCATTTTTTCAACTGGCACGACGGTTAGACCGTACGCCTCCAGTTCGACCACGTGTTCGAAGAGGTCATATTTCTTGACCGTCTCCATCAAGTTGTCGACGTCGGGGTACACGTTGTAATCAGCGAGACTCATGATCTTCTCTCTATGGCTGTGTCTAGGTCTTCACTCGTGGTCACTATCTTCACGGGGTTTATTACAACACATATTAATTCAGCCCCAGTGGGATACCGGCACGCCGCGCTCGTCTGAGAAATGAGGCCGTGCGTTCAGCAATTCCTCTCAAACAATGAGCGTGACCCCATGCTGCCCGTGTTGCGTGACCAGATGGTCGAGAATTGCGCGTGCTAGATCGAAGCAGGGTGGACTATCGGAGACGACGAGGTCCCTGTATCTCGACGGGAGCCCGTATACGCATTTCATGCCACGCGTTGGGTCTCAAGTCCTTCCGCGTAGTCGGGATTCAGCCAAACGTGCTGCCGAAGACCTCATCGTTGAAACCAACCAACATCGTTTTTCCTGATCGAATCGCTGGTGCACGTAAATTCCCGGTGGGTCCGAGCATGGCTTCGACCGCGTCGCGGCTAACTCGATCCTTTATGGCAAATTCATTGACTTTTTTACCCTTCGCCACGATTAATTTGGATACTGACTTAAGCAGCTCGCGTGCATCTGACGCTTGTAGCTTACGGCTTGCGGGAATGGTTTCGCCAACCTCGATTTTGTTCGCCTCCAAAAACTTGGATGCCTTTGTGCAAGTCGTTCAGCCCTTGCGGTAGTAATACCAATGCGCTTTTTTTGCCATCGCCTTTCCAATGAGAAGAGAGGGTTTATCGCCGATGATCATAGCGTGGACGTTGGAGCTTAGAAAGGCTCGATAAGAGGTGGTCACGACCAATCGCCGGAATCTCGTATGTCCCGCTCATTTTTCTGAAATTTGGATTGCAGACTCATGAAAGAGTTTTTTAGATCCGTGGGTGTAGTATTTCCAGACGAGTTGGGGGATGAAATATGAAGTACTGGATAGTCTGCGCGGTCTGTTTAGGGTTCTCGACGGTAATTTCCGCGGAAGACGATTGGTATCCGTCGAAATATGGTGAAGGGGATACCCTTGGAGCCATCAACAATCTTTCGCCAGGGGGCGTCATCAAAGCAGCCCAACTGGTTAAGACGGGAAAAACGTATGCGCTAGGGGTGGTTACGGGGCGGGACACCCCGGCCTATCCGCCACGATCATTTTCGCTCACGGTGTTGCAGGGTGGGGATGGTACAGGAGCGACTCAAGGCGCCAATCTAGCGACGGGTAATGACGATCTAATGTTTGCGTGGCTGGGTGTTGGAAGTCAGATTGATGGACTAGGCCACATGGGCCTCAACCATGTCTACTACAACGGTCATAAGGCCGCCGAGTTCGTCGCGCCCACCGGATTGACGAAGTTATCGATTGATAAGCTGCCCCCCATTGTCACGCGAGGTGTTCTTATCGATATGGCGCGTTTCTTCGGCAAGAAGATGTTGAGCGCTGGCACAGTGTTTAATCGCTCGGAAATTGTTGCCCAAGCCGAGGCACAGGGCGTGACGGTAAGCGAGGGCGATGTCGTGCTCTTTCACACGGGCTGGCAAACACTGGCGGGTCACGACAACACCCGCTTTATGAGTGGGCAGCCCGGACTTGGAGTTGAAGGCGCGGAGTATTTGGCCTCGCTTGGCGTTGTCGCTGTGGGGGCCGATACATGGGGTTTGGAGGTAGTGCCGTTTGAAGACGAATCAATGCAGTTTCCAGTGCACCCGATTCTGTTGGCCA
>UINC01001815.1_pt1 | contig 50600 bp, 40 predicted proteins | sample 5385821 | NCBI WGS metagenome assembly UINC01 (sample SAMEA4666929, study PRJEB26691) | marine metagenome | isolation source: Pacific Ocean | place: Pacific Ocean | collected 2011-10-13 | reverse complement strand
ACCTGGATGCACCGCTTTATCTTTATGAAGACAGACCTTTTCCTCTGAAATATGAAGTAAGTAATGTTTTTCCGCCATCTACGGAATTATGGGGTTAAGCGGAAAATGTGTATTTCTTAGTGTTGCAGTAAGGATTAATTCAGTGACTTGAAGGAACAAATTATACCCCTTATGTTACGAAACAAAGTCAAAGGTGATTCAGACCTTAATGAATGTTTTGAGGAAGAGTGTGTACTGTTTGTAAATTATTTCTGAAAAAGAAATTAATAAACACCAGCACGAAGAATATAGTAAATTTGGACGATGCCGATGGGGCGATTTTCCGGATCAGCAACTACGAGACAGGTGATCGAATGTGTTTCCATAATATGCAGGGCTTTCGCGGCTAGTTCTTCCGGAGCAATAGTTTTGGGGTCAGGATGGGTAAATTCAAGTAGCGGTTTATCTAGAAATGGTTGCCCATCTTCAAGCAGGCGCATCAAGTCTCCTGTGGTAAAAACACCGCTGATTTTTTCATCCTGATTGACTGCGACTACTATACCTAGATTCTTCCTGGAGAGAACGTGCATTGCTTCCCGCATTGGCATATTTTCCTGCACAAGCGGCAATGGATCACCTTTCACCATCACATCCTGTGCTCTGATGGTCAATTTGCGTCCCAAGCTGCCTCCCGGATGAAACACGGCAAAATCATCTTCACGAAACTGCCGCTGCTCAAGTAAACACATAGCAAGTGCGTCACCGAGCGCTAAGGTTGCAGTACTGCTTGCAGTAGGAGTTAGTCCCAGCGGACAGGCTTCTTTTTCAACGGCTATACTCAAATGAACTGTAGCTGCCTGCGCCAAGGTTGAATCCGGCTTTCCGGTCATTGCAATCAGCGGTACACCAATCGCCTGCATGTGCCCGATCATTTGCAGGACTTCACTGGTTTCTCCGCTATACGAAAAAGCGATAACGACATCCTGTCCGGTGATGATTCCTAAATCGCCGTGAGAACTTTCTCCCGCATGTAAAAAAAGCGAAGGAGTTCCAGTGCTGGTGAGTGTGGCAGCAATTTTTTGAGCAATCAAACCACTTTTACCCATCCCAGCCAGGATCACTTTTCCCTGGCAGGCAAAAAGCAAATTTACTGCCTCCTCGAATTGAGGATCAAGACGCTCGATCAGTCTTTCCAGCCCGGCAATTTCAATTTTTAACGTATCGCGTGCACGCTCTAACAATGGGGACATTTTTATCATCCGTATAATATTCCCTGCTTGGTGAAGTGGCGCATAGTCGCTGAGTCACGCAAATCTCCAGCTTTGAGTATAACAGCATCAGTATTGTGGTTTCCTTTTTTGCTGGGCATTGAGCCTCCAACCGCAAGCCGGTATGGTGGTATAACCGGTAGCATAAACTTTTGGTCGCCTACAACACACTCTAAAGGAGGTACAAAATCGCCAGCGTCTTCATCATAAATTTTCTTACCGGATGCCATAATCACACCGCTGGCAATCACCGAGCCTTCTCCTATGATTCCAGTTAATTCGCACATTGCTCCAATTTTAACGTTATCTTCAACGATTGATGCCAATCTGCCTGCAGGTTCAAGGATACCTTCAATTCCTGAACCAGCTCCAAACTTCACATTTTTACCAATTTGAGCGCATGAAGCAACACGTGCACCACCGTCTATCATACATCCTTCACCAGCAACATATGCTCCGATGTTGACAAAAGCCAAGTTCATGACAACTGTCTGGGGACCAACGTATGCCCCAGTCCGCACCATACAACCCGGCGCATAGCGAACTCCGCCCTGCTCAAAATCCTGATCAGTGTAGTTTGCAGTTTTCAATGGAATTTTATCCCAGTATTTTCCTTCCATGCGTTCACTGAGATGTGTTCCGAAATAATTCAAAACACCGTCTATGGTATATGGCTGAGGTTCCCACACACCTTTGACTTTTTCAGCTGCCCTGATTTTGCCCTGATTCAACAATTCGATAAAAACCTCACATTCCTCTGCCGAAGCTTTTCGTCCTGAGAGACTGGTCAAAAGATCCTTGCAGGAGCTTTCCACAATTTCTATCCTGAGTGTTTCACTTTTTTTCAAACCCAAGAGCAACTCAAGTTTCTGATGTTTTCCCGGATTTTTCCTGGCATCTTCTACATGTTCTCCAAAAAGCCTCAGTCCTTCTTTTGCTGCTTCAAAATTAATTTTTCCCTTTGCACCAGCAAGATGTTGGAACACTTGGATCGAGCCTTGCCGTCCGGGAACATTTGGAATGATGGAAACCAGTTCTTCACGCTCATTGTACAAGCGCAGCAACACCGTTTTTTCAGTTGTTGGAATAGATTTTAGATTATCTATAAATTTACTCATATGATATTGCTTTTTGAGTTTTAGCTAAATATACTTCAGCGGTGATTTCCCAAGTGGACAAACATTAAAACCAATTTCAAACAGTTTTTCGTGATCAAGATGATTACGCCCGTCAAAGATAAAAGCAGGTTTAGCCATCATTTTAAAAATTCTCTCATAATCAAGCTCACGGTACTCGTTCCACTGGGTGACAAGAGCCAGTGCATGGGAGCCTTCCGTAGCTTCGTAAACATCTTCAAAAAATGTTATATCTCCTTGCATTTCCTTAAGATCTAATTTCGCATTTTCCAAAGCTTTTGGATCATGCACCCTGACGTTTGCATGCTCACCCAATAGTTTTTCACAGAGCGGAATTGCAGGCGAGTCTCGTGTATCTCCCGTATCCTGCTTAAAGGCAAAGCCAAGCAGGGAAATTGTCTTGCCTGCCAATGTGCTGAATTGTTCGCGAAGAATGTTTTGAAAAAATCGATCGATTTGCCATTCGTTTATCCGCACAACACTGCCCCAATAATCTGCAACTTCCGGCAGTCCATAATATTCACAAAGATACGACAAATGTAGAATATCTTTGCGGAAGCATGAACCTCCAAAGCCAATGCCGGCTTCCAAAAATTTTGAGCCGATTCGCGTATCCATTCCGATTGCCTTGGAGACTTCTGTAATATCTGCTTCAGTACGTTCGCAAAGAGCAGAAATACTGTTGACTGAAGAAATACGTTGTGCAAGCATTGCGTTGGCCACCAATTTGGATAATTCACTGCTCCAGACACTGGTCAACAGCAAACGCTCTCGCGGAACCCAGTGTGCGTAAAGTTCTGCCACAATTTCTACGGCTTTGCGACCATGTTTATTTTGCTCTCCGCCGATCAAAACACGATCCGGGGTTGTTAAATCTTCAATTGCGGTTCCTTCTGCCAAAAATTCAGGATTTGAAACAACGGAAAAATGAGTAGAGCCTTTTCCTGATTGTAGAATTTTAGCCATCGCTTCTGCTGTTCTAACAGGTAACGTACTTTTTTCGACAACAATCACTTCCCGCTTGCGGCAATTTGCTAAAATATCTCGCGCAGTTTTTTCCCAGAACTGTAGGTCTGCTGCTTTGCCTGCACCTTTTCCAAACATTTTGGTGGGGGTATTGACAGAAACAAAAATTATATCCGCATCCCTCGTTGCCTCAGCAACATCGGAGTGAAAAAATAAATTCCGACCACGTGCCTCCTGAACAACTTCCAGCAGTCCGGGCTCATAAATCGGCAAATTATCACTATTCCAGCTGTCAATCCTGTCCTGGTTGATGTCTACAACCGTTATTTTGTGTTCCGGACAAAATTTGGCGATCATCGCCATCGTCGGTCCGCCGACATAACCGGCTCCGATACAAAGAATATTACTCATTATAACTAGCTAATTTTATGTTAAAAAATTAATATGCTTCAATCAGTAAACAGCGCTGGTGCCAAATCGCTCGGCACAGGTTGCCCGAGCAGTATAAAATTTGTCGCTGCAATATTACTCAAATTGTTGTTGTAATCTCGACCAAACGGCATTAGCTGATACTCTCCATTATAAAAGGGATCGTAAATTAAAAACGGCACAGGGTTGAGCGAGTGCTTGGTACTAATTTCCTGAGCTCCGTTCTTATTTGCAATCAGCATTTGGTCGGCATTGCCATGATCTGCAGTGATAACCAGTAGACCACCCATTGCATCAATGGCACGCACAATATTATCCAGTGCTGTATCGATAGTTTCAACTGCATGAACTGCAGCTTGAAAATCCCCTGTATGTCCAACCATATCTGCATTTGCGAAATTTATCAAACCGTATTGATATTCTCCAGAATAGATGAATTCCACGGCTTTTTTACTAATTTCCACAGCTTGCATTCCAGGCTGATCTGCAAAAGAAGAAATTTTATCAGAGGCAATCAAGTGGTAATTCTCCATAGAGGGGTCCAGTGGTTCACGATAACCTCCATTGTAGAAAAAAGTAACATGCGCAAACTTTTGTGTTTCTGTCAGTCTGAACTGCTTGAGGCCCAGTTCCAGAATTCGCTTGCCGAATGGTTCCTCCACCTCGGGAGTTCCAACCAGAAAATCCGGTGGAACTTCATTATCCTGATCGTACTGTGTCATGCCGGCAAACATTACGTCTGGACGAATGGAACGTTCAAAATGCGGGAAATCTTCTGCCAGCACAGCCTGTGAAAATTCAATTGCACGATCTCCACGAAAGTTTGTAAAAATCAGTGCATGCTGATCTTCAATTCGACCGACTGCTTCTCCGTTACGAACAATTACAAATCCAGGGATGTCCTGATCAATGATCTCCGGATTTTGTTCGCGGAAATGTTGGATGGCATCCCGGATGGTTGGAAACTGGTTTTCCGATTGTCCTTGTACATGAATCTTCCAACCAGTTTCCACTTTTTCCCAATTGTTGTCACGATCCATCGTGACTGCCTCACGTCCTCCACCACTAGCAAAGGCATAATCGATTTCTGCTCGTTGCTCCTTTAATTCAGCAAACAGCTTTTCAAAAGACTCCGTGAAATCCAGAGCCGACTGCACCCCCACGTCTCTTCCGTCCAACAAAGCATGCAGGTAACAGCGTCTTATACCAGCCTGAAAAGCATGACGAATAATTGCCTCCGTGTGATCAACATGACTGTGGATATTTCCGTTTGAAAGCAGACCCAGCAAATGCAGTGGCGTATTCTGTCCCAAACAATTTTGGATTATCCGAATTAAAACCGGATTTTCAAAAAACTCTCCAGATTTAAACAGATTCTGGATCAGCGTAGGACCCTGCTCCTTGATCATCCCTGCTCCCATCGTCATGTGCCCGACTTCTGAACCACCCAAATCTTTTTCGTTTGGTAGCCCGACGTGCAATCCATGTGTCCAAAGCTGTGTGTATGGACAGCCATTTGTCAAGCGGCTCATCACAGGTAGAGTAGCCTGGTGGATGGCATTAGTTTCATCTGCTGTGCCGATACCCCAGCCATCCAGAACCACATGTATCAGCGGTCCACGCCCCTTAAAATTTTGTTGAAGATCTCTAAGAGGTAGTAGCATCACAGGTTTAGTGAATTTTTTTTATTCAACCCGAAGAACACATTCCTCCGGTAAACGTTCACAAAGAAAATTGAGGGCTTTTTCCAAATACTCATTATCTCGACACTCAAGTGTCAATTTTACATTATAATCAGTTCCGGATATTACCGGATAAGAACCCAACATCAACTGCGGAAATGCATCTTGAGTTTCATCGAGCGAATCGGCAATTTCACCTTCATCTGCCTTGAGAAATATTTGCTTCAAAACGATTGGAGTCGTCCGGAAGCGTTCCTTAATACCTGAGAAACGGCTTTTCAGCAATTCCGGAATTCCCGGAAAAACAAAAATATTGTGAAATTGCAACTGCGGAGCACGTCCTTTAGCATATTCAACCAGCTCTGAACCTTCCGGAATCATCGCCATCTTGCGATGAGCATTAGTCATACTTTTTCCGTGATAATTGTGTATGGCCTCGATAATTTGTGGAGATTCAAAAAGCTTTGTCCCGAAACCCTGGGCGATTGATGCAACAGTGATATCATCGTGTGTTGGCCCAATTCCCCCACTGGTAAAAACCCAGGTGAAGCGCTCCGAAAAATCCAGTACTGTCTTGCCGATGATTTCAGGAGTATCAGGAATTGTAATTATTTGTTTGACCTCTACACCAAGAATCCTCAGTTCTTTACAAAGATATGGTGAATTAATATCCGTCACTTTCCCGGATAATATTTCGTTACCGATGATTATGATACCTGCAGTTTTCAAGACTGAACTCCAAACTTATTTAATTCATTCGTTTGATAATGTGATATCCAAACTGAGTTTCAACAATATCACTCACTGTGCCTTGTTTCAGCTTGAAAACGGCCTTATCAAACTCAGGAACCATTTGTCCTCGTGTAAAACGCCCCAAATCCCCTCCTTTTGGTCCGGAAGGACCGTCGGAGTGTTGACGAGCCAGTTCAGCAAAATCTTTCCCACTCTTTAGTTCTTTCAATATTTGTTCTGCCAACTTTCTTGCTTCTTTCCGATCACGTTTACTAGTGGTACGTTGAGCGTCTTCATGGGTGATAAGGATGTGACTGGCAGTCACAACTTCCAATGAAACGCGCCGGAAAATCAAATAGCCAAAAGGAGAATCGACAGGGTCACTGATTTGTCCCTCTTTCAACTTAAGAGAAGGCTTCAGGAATTCCGGGAAACTCGGTTGCTTAGCAGATATCAGTGGCAACTTTGTCTGTTGAGGCATGTCAGTAAATTGATCGATTAAATCAGAAAAATTGACCCCTTTTCGTCGAGCCAAATCTGTCAGTTTTTGTGCAACTTCTTCGGCACCTGATTTGTCATAGTAAATATTTTGTTTAGGCGTCCGTACTCCTCTATAGGCCACCACCAGCATGTCAGCACTCGCTTCGTCTGCTGCTGTCTGCCCGGAATCCGGAACTTTTGCAGGATCTAATTCAGCTGTCGTTTGAGGAATGATTTTTTTATTTTTTTCTGTGAGTTTTTTGTTACGTTCTGCAATAAATTTTTCTGCTGCTTCTGGATCAAACGACTTGGCTGATTCTCCCTTCCGGATGATTGTCATAGCCTGAATCAGGTCTCCTTTTTCGATGGCATTGACCACATTCATTCCTTCAACAACTTCACCAAAAACAGAATGTCTGTTATCAAGATGCGCTGTAGGAACGTGTGTAATAAAAAACTGGCTACCGTTTGTGTTAGCTCCAGCGTTAGCCATTGAAAGAATTCCAGGCTTGTTATGTTTGAGATCCGGGTGAAATTCATCAGGGAATGTATAGCCGGGACCACCTGTCCCGTTTCCCAGTGGATCTCCGCCTTGAATCATGAAACCTTTGATAACTCGATGGAAAATTAAGCCATCAAAATATCGTGTTTTTTTTGTCTGGCCAGTTACAGGATCTTTCCACTCTTTGCTTCCTTCAGCAAGTCCGACGAAGTTTGACACGGTCAGAGGTACACGTTGAAAAAAAAGCTGCAATACGATTTCACCTTTTGAAGTCTGCATATGAGCGTATAGACCATCCGGATGTGTTCCTGCCCAGACGGTTGTTGAAATGAGAAATGCTGCTGTGGAAATAAACAGCAGCATCGTGAGTGATTTGAAAAAGTGAAAAATACCTGAATGAAAAGTGGTCATGTTCAATCTTGTCAAAAAGTTGGAATAATTTCTGTGAACTTGTAATTTAAAGGAGCAAAGAGGGAAAAATGAATTGTTTCAGATTAGCCTGTTTCTACTTTTGAACTCAAGTTATTTGTGTAATCGTAGTACGCAACTTTCGATTGGCACAATTGAAATCATTTCATTTGGAAGATCAAGTGGAATACGCTAGCAAAAACTCAACTGCACTCCATAAATCATCTTCCCAATAATCCGGGTCAGCGTTTTCCTTGTCGTCTTGACCAGCATGTCCCGTGCGTACCCCGATTGCGCAGGTTCCCCAATTAGCCGCTGCCGCAAAGTCACTGGTCGAATCTCCGATTAATACAGCTTCATCTGGAGAAAACCCATATTCCGCTGATACTTGCTCCAGCAGCAAAGTCCCCGGTTTTCGACAAGCGCAACGTTTTGGAGCCATTCTACGCTTTCCGTTTTCCCAATCAGGATGATGCGGACAGATATACTGCCCATCAATGTGCGCTCCTGACTTCTCAAGTTCAAGATGCATTTTGTCAGTAATGGTTTGAAAAACCGGTTCGCTCAAATCACCTCTGGCAAATGCGGACTGATTTGTGATCACGAAACACAGCCAACCCTTGGCATTAATCCGGGCCACAGCTGAGGCGCTGTTCGGAATCATCACAAACTGTTCTGATGTCAAGATAGGACCCGGTTCCTGATTGATCACACCATCGCGATCCAGCAAGACAATACGTAATTTATTAAAAGAGTGTTTTAGCATGGATTATTTTCAATTTATAAGGGCCAAACGTTGTTTTCGCTCTTTTTCCGTGACATGGGCCAACTCCCGTACTGACTCAAAATACTGCAGCCAATTTCGTCCCTGTTTCTCGAACAGACTGGCAAATTTTTCTACATGACTCAGGTAGCGTTGCACACCGAGCAAATGTGTGTTGTTCAGCTTTTTTGCAAACCAGTTGTCATAAGAAAGTACTTGAAATTCTTTTTTTTGTAACTCATAACTCTTGCGCAATTCATCAAATATCGTTTGTTTGTTTTGCAGCTTTTCTGCATCAGAAAGTTCTGAGGCAAACAATATTTTTAATTTCTCAAAAGACACCTTAATCAATTGCCGGAACAAATAACGATCTTTTCTGGCACTCAAATACCACTTGTAAATTTCTTTCCCATTACCCTCAAAAAAATCGGAATTCCCCGAATGGATCAGATATTGTCGCAAACCCTCCTGTTCCACAAAAACTGCAAAAGATTCATTGAAGGAGGTGTCATTGCTGACAAAAACCACTTGATGAGCCATCTCGTGAATTAGAGTCGCTATCAATTCTGCATCAGGCCGGAGTAGAAAAGTGCTAAGCACTGGATCCGAAAAATAATTCGGCAGCCAGGGTTTGTTGAGCCAGCCGAGAGTTGAGTAAGCGGTAGTAACCCCCACTGAAACATCGAGCTTTTGCTGCTCCATTTTTTCCGCGTATGACCGAGCATCGCTTTCATCAAAATAGCCCCTGTATTCCTGGCAACCGACAAACCAGTAGCACCATTGATGTGCTTTCAATTCAAGAGGTGCCGCCGCCGTTACTACCATGGTCACATAAGGGCGCCCAAGGTCGACGTAACCCGTGTAACCTTCATTGTCCGTAAAAGCCATTTGCTGAATTGCAAAAGTCCGTACGCTCTCCACCAATTTCAGCTTCCGTTTTAATTCCGGAGACGTACCCGGAGATTCCAGTAACTCCCGAATATCTTGCTTGCGGTTCAACAGATCCATATGTCCGGATACTGCTTGCCAATAGAAGCCTAGATCGGAACAACCGGTTAACAATATGGATGCTCCAAGAGACAACAAAAAAACAGACCAAGAACGCACAGCTAAATTATTGTTGGGGATTGTTGATGCAATCGCAAAAAGCTATAAATTGAAAAATACTCACCACAGAGGTCACAGATACCACTGGTAAAAAACTGCTAAAACAGTTCTCTGTACTCTCAGGGTTCTCTATGGTTGATTGATAGTGTTAGCTTTTATGATTTTTTTCGAATCTATTAATATTGGTTCAAAAATTTTTCAAATCCCTTGGCAGGTTTCAAAATTCCGGCATGTTTAGCGAGCACTTCGTCATCTCCGTCAAGAATGACATACAGTGGAAGGGCGACGGTTTTAAATCTGCTGATTTGCATCTGTTGGTTAGCAGCAGCTTTGTCTCCACCATCAGTATAAAGCTGAACAAGTACAAAATCCTGCTGAAAAAGATCCATCACATCCGGATGAGAAAATATGTTTTTTTCCATCCAGCGGCAGTTAACGCAAGTGTAACCGGTAAAATCAATAAATACCCTTTTATTTTCTGTTTTCGCCTGCACCAGGGCCTTAGCAAGATCATTCTGCCATGGCAAAGAATGAGCCCCAATCTCTCCTGAATTTTCATTACTTGCTGAAAAACCTGACCTGTTTTCTGAAAATGTTTGTAAAACCGGGGGCAAATATGTATCCACCCAAGGATTGAGGGGCACACCGACCAATCCTCGTAGCAGATAAATTCCCAGCATAGCAAAAAGAAAAGCTGCGGCAAATCCTGTGCCGCCTGTTTTTTCAACATGGACATGATGAATATTTATGCCACCTAACAGAAACAGTACTCCAATCGCACAAAGTATAACCCAAGCAGCCAGTACAAAATCTCTGTCAATTACTCCCCATTCCCAAACCAAATCTGTGTTGCTGAAAAATTTGAACGCAGCAGCTAATTCCAGTAATCCTAAAATGACTTTCAGTTGCACCATCCAACTTCCGGACTGTGAACGCATCGTCTGGATTAAACGAGGGAAAAGTCCCAGCAAGAAGAACGGAAAAGCAAAAACTGTAGAGAAAACCAGCATTCCCACAATGGGCCAAAACCACATTCCTTGTGAAGCAGCAATCAGCAGAGTTCCAACAAATTGTACGGTACACGTGAAGGATGTTAATGTGAAGGCCAGTCCCATAGCCAACACCCCAGCAGTTCCACTCAACTGTCTGGACCAGCGATCTGCAAGATTTCCCAATCCTCCCGGCGCATTCAATTGAATAAATCCCATTAGGCTGATGGCAAAAAGCACAAACATTACGCCAATGACCAAATTGACCCAGCCATTTGTGGCAAACTGCACTGCTCCTGCTGCCCCCAAAACTATGGAAAGCAACATTCCAGTTACCGTGTAAGTCCCCACGATTCCTGCACCAAAAAGTGCCGCCAGTTGTAATGTTTCTTTACTGCTTATCTCAGCCTGTTTTGTAAAAAATGCAACTGTGACCGGAATCATCGGAAACACACATGGTGTAAGCAAAGCCAAAAATCCTGCTATGACCGCCAGGCCAATAAAACCCCAAAAGCCTTCCTTGAGCGCCTCTTCGATTTCTGAAACCTCTTCCGGAGGAGAATCTACTGCAAACTGCGGTATTTTATATTCAGTACGAACACTTCCTGTGCCAAGCGGAATTTGGATTGAAAAGGTGTCTGTTTTAGGAGGCAGACAAACACGGTCGCTGCACGCTTGATAACGTAACTTCCCACTCTTACTCAAAACCGTCCCGCCAGACAGATCTTCTGGAATTAGCATGTTTTGAAATAATGTGGCTTTCTTTTCGTGATAACTCAACACCATATCCAGGACTGGATCTGCTGCAGTGATTGGATTGCTTTCGTATACTGGACCAAATAAAATTAGTGGCTCAGCCTCGAAGGTCAGTGAAGTGGGAATTGGGGCAAAATCGTCTTCACTGGGAATCACGGAAAAGACGTGCCATCCTGAATCCGGATGGATTTGCAAATCGGCAATAATGCGGGCGTGCTCGCCCGGACGGGGAATACTTGGTTCGAGCCGTACCTGGTATGTAACAACTGTTTCCGGAATAACTACTTCATCATCAAACTGAGCAATCGTAGAAGACGGAAGCCAGAATGGGAACAACAAAACCAAACACAGGACTTGCCCCAGTTTACACATGGATCCGTATCCTGATTTAAATAAATTGCAGGAGGGCATGATTTGGAGGTATATAAAGTTGGCTGTAAATTGTACAGATGAGGTCAGGGAAATGACACCGCTGCAACAATGTACGAAAATTTGTTACTATTTACTATGCAGCTTCCGGAAAGATTCAGTGACATCTACTCATCATTTCCAACAAGAAGCGGCTCCATGCGCATCGCAGGGCTTCCGTTCCTTACCCAAAGACGTACCCGTTCGACGGTCACGCCGTTCGGTTTTGTTAGACTGGAAAGTTCTTCCACATAAAGAATATCTTCAGACCTGAATTCAAAAACGTCGCTTCCAGACTCAATCGGGCTCGACAACAGCAGTAGCATGTTCGGATTGTAATGTGGACGTAAAGCCCCGCAAAAGGGAGTTGACTCTTGTTCCAAAGTTTTGGAACGTCTACTCCTCTTTTGTATTTCGAAATATTTACCTTCTTCAAGTAACTTTACAAAACTCATGAAAACCTCAAAGGATGCTTATAAATTTTCCGGTCGTAATTTACGCAGAACTTTACCAGCTTGCCACATTTCCTGATTACTGACTTCCTCAAGCTCCTTTTCAAGATTTTCCCGGTAATCAGCTTGAGAGTTGGAATCTATGGATATTTTTGCCTCCGTTCCATCCAATACACTCTGGTAGCACTTCTCAACCAATGGTTTAATAGCTTCTCTGAAACGCGGTGCCCAATCGAGTGCACCCCGTTGCGCAGTAGTCGAGCAATTGGCATACATCCAATCCATTCCTTTTTCTGCAACCAAAGGATAAAGACTTTGCAGAGCCTCTTCAATTGTTTCATTGTAGGCTTCAGAAGGCGAGTGCCCATGTTCACGCAAGACTTCATATTGTGCGAGAAATGCTCCTTGAAGCAGACCCATCAAAACACAACGTTCACCTGTGAGGTCGCTGTGAACCTCATTTTCAAACGTAGTTTCAAAAAGGTGTCCGGAGCCAATAGCGAAGGCCGTGGAAATACACCGTTCACGGGCTCGCCCAGTGTAATCCTGATGAATTGCGAAAGAAGAGTTAATACCACGTCCTGCTTGAAAATGAGTGCGGACGGTCAACCCGCTGCCCTTTGGTGCCACCAAAATTACATCCACATTTTCAGCTGGAATGATGCTGGTATCCTGGTGAAAAACAATGCCGAAACCATGTGAAAAATAAAGTGCGTCCCCATCATTCAGATTGGCTTTTACAATTGGCCAAGCAGCAATTTGTCCAGCATCTGAAAGCAAATATTGAAGAATAGTCCCGCGCTGCGCAGCTTCCTCTGTTTCGAATAGTGTTTCACCTTCGATCCAACCATCTTCCAGAGCCTTGTCCCAGCTTCGACCTTTTCGCAGTCCCAAAATAACCTTGAAACCCTGGTCCCTCATATTCAGGCCTTGCCCTCGGCCCTGGGGTCCATAACCCAAAATTGCTGTTACCTCATTACCAAGTATTTTTTTGCATTGTTCAATTGGATAATCCGAGCGCTCGACAATGGTTTCCTTTATTCCGTTAATTTCAATATCCTTCATTCTTTCTCCATAAGGGTGAGTGACATGTTTGTTTTTTCAACAATCTGTTTCAAGTAATTCTCTATCACACTATGCGAAATTAACTAGAAAATGTCAATCCATTCAGGTATTACGCAAGAAACGAGTAAAGCCAGTGGTTTGTAGGCTGTTTCTTTTTTATCAGATAACGAGAGGAGGCAGGGAAACCATGGATACTTCTGGTTCCTTAGTAGAATCATCCACTGTTCCATAATTTTTTGAATCGTTCGTCAACTCTGTGAGTCGACGCAGTATTTCTTCACCGGTTGCCGGAAGGTTAAGTTGAGGACTAACTCCATTTTGGACAAATGATAAGGCATGCTTGACTGCTATCCAGACGGATAAACAAAGCATTAAAGGCGGTTCTGCCACGGCTTTACTGCGACGGATATTGATTTGATGGTGAGGATTACTGATTGTATCCACATTGAATATTTCCGGAAGATCCTGAATGTTGGGGATTTTGTAGGTCGTCGGCGAATAAGACAAAAGCTCACCTTTATCAGAGTAGCGCAAATCTTCATTGGTTACCCAGCCCACTCCTTGAATAAAGCCTCCTATAATTTGGCCGCGATCAATTCCAGGATTGATCGACTCACCAATGTCCATCAGTAAATCGGAACGCTCTAGCTTGAGGTAACCTGTAAAACGATCGATGAGCACTTCGGATACTGCTGCGCCAGTAGTGTAATAGAAAAAAGGTTCGCCTTTCTCTATATCACGATTAAAATTGATTTCAGGAGTCCGGTAAAAACCTCTTGCGCCCATGCTCACCCTGTCCATAAAAGCCAGCTGTACCAGTTCCCGAAAAGAGAGAGTTTTATCCGGGGTTCGGTCATCAAAAACAGAACTTTCCTCAAAACAAATATGTTCAACTGAATGGTCAAGTCCCAGCTCTTCTGAAGCAAAATATCTGCTTGCAAAGGCGCTTAAATTACTCCGGATTTTCTGGCATGCATTAACAGCAGCAAATCCGTTCAAGTCGGTTCCTGCAGAGGCGGCAGTCGGAGGCGTGTTGTTGTTTTTCTCAGTTGAGGTAATCATCATCCTTACATCATCATAGGAAATGGCAAACTCATCGGCTACTAGTTGCCTGATTTTGGTGTTAAGCCCCTGCCCCATTTCTGTACCGCCGGTTGAAACTTGCACCGTACCGTCCTTGTAAACATTTACCAAAGCATTTCCCTGATTGAGAAATTTAGTGGTAAAGGAAATTCCAAACTTCATAGGTGTTAAAGCCAGTCCACGTAGGTGCGTGGTCGACTGACGGTTAAACTCCTCCACCCCTGTCATACGCTTCCGATACTCGGATGTTTTGGCCAGTTGATCAATGATTTCCGGAAGAATATGATTCTGGACAATCTGTCCGTATGGCGTAACATTGCGTTCATGATGAGAATAACAATTGAGACGCCGAACCTCTAATGCATCTTTTTTCAAATAAATTGCAATTTCCTGAATCACGTTCTCGATATTCGCCATGCCTTGTGGTCCTCCGAATCCACGGAAAGCTGTATTAGGGGGAAAGTTTGTTTTACATATAGTTCCATTAAAAACCAGGTTCGGGATAAAATAGGCATTTTCTGAATGGAATAACGTACGTTCCATGATGGCAGTTGACAAGTCGGCAGCAGCTCCGCCATTGGAGTAAATATCAAACTTAACTCCGGTAATCTTTCCTTCAGATGTGAACGCGGCTTTGTAATGAATTTTGTATGGATGCCGTTTCCCGGTGGAACGCATATCATCGTCTTTACTGTAAGCCACTCTTGCAGGGCGCTGGGTTTTTGCAGCCACAAGTGCAGCCATCACTGCAGGAATCACAGCTTGAGTTTCCTTACCGCCAAATCCTCCGCCCATGCGTTTGCAGACACAAACTACTTCGTGAAATCCCAGCCCTAAAGCTTCGGCCACTACTTCCTGAATTTCAGTTGGATTCTGGCTTGAAGAATGAACCTGAATCTCACCATACTCCCCCGGCCACGCCAAAGCAGCTTGAGATTCCAGATAAAATTGTTCCTGACCGTTGCTGACAAACGTTCCTGTCAGCTTGTGTTTAGATTCCCTCCAAGCCTTATCAAAATTCCCCTGTTTGAACGTACGTGGAACACCTATGAACTGTTTTGCCGTGATCGCTTCGTCAATCGTGAAAACAGGGGTCAACTCTTGAATTTCGAGTAGTGTATGTTTTTTGGCTTGCCGAATAGCTCTCCGAGACTCTCCGGCAATGATTGCAATGGGCTGCCCCACATATTCTACTATATCTTCCGCCAAAAAGCGTTCATCCTTAATGACCGGTCCATAAAGATTTTGTCCGGGAATATCAGCATGTGTAAAAACTTCTACAATTCCGTCCAGCTTAGCCATTTCTTCATAATTGAGACTCTTAATTTTTCCATGTGCGACCGGACTTGCAATATAATCCACAATCAATTCGTTCTTTGCGGACGGTAAATCATCCACGAACAAAGCTTCCCCTGTCACATGACCCACCGCTGAATCGTGAGGGACCTGTTTACCAAGTACTTTCTTGCGGCTCTCTTTTTGTTCTGCTTTTTCAATATAATCAACGAACATCTCATTCTTTTCGGACGGTAAATCATCCACGAACAAAGTTCCGCTTGTCTCACGGCCCACTGCTGAATCATGCTGAGTACGTTTCCCAAGAGCTTTCATGCAGCCTCTTTTTTATTCTGGTTTTCACAGCACTCATGAAAGAACTTCATCAAAATATTCTCCGCTAACTGCGACCGATAATCCATAGACGCGCGGACATCTGAAATTGGATTAATTTCCTCTCGAGCCAGTTTGCCGGCTTCTTGGAAAATTGCTGACATCATCGGCTTACCCTGTAAAAACTCCTCCGTCTTCGGTAAGCGCAGGACAATCGGGCCCACTCCACCATAGGCCAGGCGGACACTCTGTATTTTACCATTTTTCAGTTTTAGTAGAATACCTGCTGTAAAGGTGGAAATATCCAAGTCTTTTCGTTTGGAAACTTTGTAAAGTTTCAATACATCCTCCGGGTCAGGAAGATTCCAACGAATACGTGTGATCAGCTCTTCCTGAGTCATTACCTTATTTTTATAACCTTGATAAAACCGGTTGATATTCACCCAGCGTGTGCCCTGTGATCCGGTCAACTCTATTTCAGCCTCAATTACATGTAGGAAGGGCAGGGAATCAGCAATCGGTGAAGCATTTGCGATATTGCCTGCTAATGTTCCTGCGTTCCTGATTTGTCGGGAAGCAAAAATTGAGATGATTTCCACAAGTTCAGGAAGGTGTTTCTGACAAAATTCTCCAAGTTTAGCCCAAGTCACCTTGGCTCCAATCGTCATAGTTCGATTTTCAATTTCAAGAAGTTCAAGCCCAGTCAAATTTGTCAGGCTCATTACGTAGTTTGGCTCCAGGCGCTCTTTGTTCATCTGCACCGAAACATCCGTACCGCCAGCAACAATGATGACATTTTTGTGTTTTTGCTTGAATTCAACAGCTTCTTTCAAGGACGTAGGCAGAAAAAATTGAACTTGCTGGCCAGTTCCATTCCATTTCTCCTCATACTCACAAAATACAGGTTGGCTAACATGTTCCGTAAAATCCTCAAGTATTGCCTTCACATCGAAACGCTTTGAAGCTCTGGGTATGACATCAGGATTCAGGGACAAGGCAGCATCGATAATTTGCTCGTATCCAGTACAGCGACACAAATTTCCAGTCAAGCCATCCTGCACGGAATGTCGCGTTAAGGTTTCGTTTGTTTCAAGCATTGCCACCAGTGACATAACAAATCCTGGAGTGCAATATCCACATTGCGACCCCATTGCGTCAACTATTGCTTGTTGTACCGGATGAATTTTTTGCCCCTCTTCCTTCAAGCCCTCCACAGTGATGACATGAGCACAATCAAGTTGATAGAGATATTGAATACAGCTATCAATTCCCTCGTAATGCATCTCACAGTTCCGGACACGACCGATGAGTACGGTACAGGAACCGCAGTCTCCTTCCGCACAAACCACCTTGGTTCCAACCAAACCCAAATCAATTCGCAAAAAATCTGACAGTGACTGAAAGCCATGCTCACCGTAAATTTGATGACGCTGGCCATTCACATAAATAAGCAGAAAATCACGCATGTGCACTTTTCTCAGCAAGATGTTCCGTTCCGTCTTTGTCCATCCCAGTCATCATCTGTCCAATCAAACTTACAGAAGCCTCTTCTTTGTATATTGTCCCGACAATCCGTCCGTCAAAAATCACGGCAATACGATCTGCAACCAGCAGCAATTCATCCAAATCCTCGGAAATCCAAAGCACCGCCAGACCATGATCCCGTGCCTGGCAAATTTGTTCACGAATGAAGCTGGTTGCGTGAATATCCAGCCCACGTGTCGGCTGCGAAGCCAGCAATAAATTCAGTGGCCGTGAAATCTCCCGTGCAAGAATAACTTTCTGCATGTTTCCTCCTGAAAGCAGTCCAACTGGCGTTTTTTCTGAAGGTGCCCGAATGTCAAATTCCTCCATTTTATTGTGTCCATAGTCAATAATATTTGAAAGATTTAGCAGCTGATTTGAACTAAATTGAGGATTCCTAAAATCCCTCATCAAAAAATTGGAGGCAATTGACATTCCGGAAGACACTCCATATTTTTTGCGATCCTCTGGAATGTAGCCTACTCCCAAGTCAATCATTTCGCTCACTGTGGGATTCTCCACAGGTACACCTTCAAACAGATACAAGCCTTGAGTCGGTGGACGCAGACCACTCAAAACATCTGTCAGCTCTGGTTGGCCGTTTCCGGAAACCCCAGCCATTCCTAAAATCTCTCCACTATTAATTTCCAGTGAAATCCCTTTCAGCGCTGGATGTCCTAAATCATTTGCTGCATGAATATCTTTAAGAACTGCAATCAGTTTAGCCTGATTTTTCATTTGGCTTTGAATAGCTGAACCGACCTTTTCTTTTTCAATAACAACTGTTTCCTGAAGCAGTTCAGAAACGTTCACCAAATCTTTTGCCTCCAAATTGCCGAGCATCAAATCTGCCAAGGCTTCTGGATTAGTTTCATTTTTCTGTACTGTTGCCATGACCTTTCCACGACTCAAAACCGTAATTCGATGTGAAAGTGCCATCACTTCTTTCATTTTGTGTGTGATAAAAATGATGGAATGTTTCTCTTTGGCCATCCGCTGCATGATTTCGTACAAAGCCTCTGATTCCTGTGGAGTCAAAACAGCAGTTGGCTCATCCAGTATCAAGATCCGTGCGCCTCTGAACAATACTTTGACAATTTCCACGCGCTGCTGTTCACCCACTGAGAGTTCCTGAATTTTCTTTTCTGGATCAACAAATAAATCATAGCGCTCGCTAATTTCCCTGATTTGTTGATGGACCTCTTTCAACTCAAGCCTTACTAAACCTGGCAGACCGAGGATAATATTTTCGGCAACCGTATGGTTGCGCACCAGCATAAAATGCTGAAATACCATGCCAATGCTTTTATCAATCGCCTGACGTGGATTAGTGAAATTTACCTGTTTTCCAAAGACTCGCATCTCTCCTGCATCGGCGGGATAAAGACCGGCAATCATATTCATCAACGTTGATTTGCCTGCACCATTTTCACCAAGAATAGTGTGAATTTCTCCCTCTCTTAAGGTAAAATCAACACTATCATTAGCAATAATCCCAGGAAATTTTTTTGTAATCCCACTCAGTTCCAAAGGTAATAGCTGGTCTGTATAAACCGCTTCTTTTTCAGATGAATTCATTTTACACAATCAACCTAGGTATAATTCAATGCTCAGACTATTTCTGGATGCAAAATACAGAATGTGTTTTTAATAATAAAGTCTGATATTAGCCCCTTACTAGAGTAAACAGCAAGTCTTTATAGGAAGTTCAAAAAATGAGAAAAGGGGGTGTGAATAGTGAAGAAAGGCAGGAAACAGGGTATCTGCCAGTAATAAAGAACTGAACTCTTAGCGCTTAGCCACTATTTTTGATTAGGTCCAGGACTGTTTCAGGAACCTGATTAGCCTGAGCTATCATTGCGGTACTCGCCTGCAGCATGATTTGATCTTTAGTGAGATTCGACATCTCCGCAGCCATATCCGAATCACGGAGGGTCGATTCAGCTTGAGTGGTATTTTCTTGAGCAATTTTCAGACTGTTGAGGTTGCTTTCTAAGGTGTTTTTTTGAAAAGATCCCAATTTACCACGTTGGACCGCGATTTCATCAATTACCTGGTCTACAATTTTTGCAGCATCTTTGGCACCCTGTGACGAAGTTACGTCAATCGCAGCAAGACTCTGAAAACCACTCTTGTTATTAATGCCTTTACCCATGAGACTGGTACGAACATTTGCAAATGAGAATGTAGGATTAGATTTTATATCAAGGCCAACCTGAAATTCTTTCGACATCTGGGAAACATGAACGTAACCTTCTATTTTCGAGTTGTCTGGACCTCCGACAATGTCTTCGTTTTTTTCCTCAACAAACTCTGTTCCTAACCGGACGCCTGCTTCATCTAATATTGGAATTTCTTTGAGACCAATTTCTCTAACATACATTATCGTTACCCCCGCAGACTCCGTGCCCTCCAGAGCAGTTAACAACTGACCTTCTCCTAAAGCAATTTCTCCGTTGATTGTTCCTTCAATATTTTTTCCACGATCAGCCATTTGTGCAATATTGGCTTCATCGGAAAGTATCCCTGCAACTGAACTTGTCGCTGAAAATAAATAAGAGTCTCCAAATTTGTTGTGTCGAACGAGTATTTTATTGTCTAGAGTCTCGAGAATGTGAAGGTCTAAGCCATTCTCTTTTGCTGCTTGATTCAACGAAAAAACGACTAGTCCGCGAATTTGTGATGAAATTTCTGCCTGAGGAAAAAGTAGTGGATCCTGTTCACTCTTTTTGATCAATTGCTCAATGTCTTTTCCCAGCTGACCGTCCTTTGTATTAAAGTTCAAATTTCTGCCGCCTTCATTCAGCACGATTTGCAGTCCATTCCGAATATTATTGATATTGATTGCAACAGTGCCTGATTTTTTGGTTCTTGTTGCAACTTGCTGAATATCAACTTTCCATCCTTGTTTGGGGGAGGCTGAAGTAGTTGCCTCAGCTGACACGAACTGCAGTGAATCACCAACTGTTGTGCCGTTTGCCCCCATACTACCGTCAAGCAGCCTCTTGCCGCCAAATTCAGTGTTTTTCGATATTCGATCAATTGAACTCAGCAAGTTATCAATTTCCTTCTGATCAGCAGTTAATATATCAGGACTGTTTATCGCTTCGTTCTGAGCGTGTACTGTCAATTGTTTTATTTTTATCAGGAGCTCACTTACTTCATTTAATGCTCCTTCTGCTGTTTGCAGCATTGAAACTGAGGATGAAGCATTATTATAAACCTGCTGTAGTCCTACAATATGTCCACGTAATTTTTCTGAAGCAATTAATGACGCAGGACCATCGGCTCCTCTGTTTATTTTTACTCCTGAACTGAGACGCTCGATGCCACCCTTCACTTTGTTGAAGTGATTCGAGGCATGTCTCAATGTGTTTTGGGAGGATGGATTTTGTCTGATTTTCATTGCTGGTAATAGACTCTAATTTCAGCTTTTACATACTTTAGCTCTGAATTAAACAGGACCTAATCCAGAGGAAACTCTTGTGTCTTTAATCGGCAATTATTGATAAATCTTTAGCAATATTTCAGATTCTATGCTTTTTACCCAGTCCAAGTAAATAAATTTCCACACTTTCGGCTCGAGAGCTTTTCGGTTTACATAATTTGACTCTGTCAAATGATTCCAAAAATGCGCTACGCAACCCCTCCAGTGGTGCTCCCTGAAAAGCTTTCACCAAAAGCGTCCCCTGTGGACGTAGTAATTCAATTGCCAGGCTCAGTACCTGTTGGTTCAGCGCAAAAGAATGCTGGACATCAGTGGCACGTATTCCTGTAGTTTTTGGAGCCATATCGCTCAGGAATACATCTACCAGTCCTCCATCCATTTCCAAATCTTTTGCCGTTAGATCAAAAATATCAGCTTGCAATACTTTGACATGTGTCGGTAGCGAATGATTCACAGGCTGTAAATCCACACCCAGCACCCGTCCCTTTTTACCTACTTTTTTGCTTGCATACTGAAGCCACGAACCAGGACTGCAGCCCAAGTCTAATACAAAATTACCTTTGTGTATAATTCGATATTTTTTATCCAATTCTTCTAGTTTATAAGCAGAACGGGCAACATATCCATCATGCTTAGCCTTGTAAAAATAATGATCTTTAATTTTTTTCATAGTAACCCCTTATCAGCGAAGCTAGTGTAGCTCCAAAATCCTTTGTGCACTTTGGAAATACGCTTCATTTCATTTTTAGTAAAATGAGTTGTAACTCTCATGTATTTGATACAGAATGCACTAAAGAAACAAGGATAGTGCCATGTCAATTTTGGTGCTCTATTTGCCTTTAGCCTGTCAGGTTTTAAGCTAATTACTATTTTTTGGTATGCTGGTTCTGGTCGAAATCTCATTATTTATTTTTCTTAAAATATTTCATAATATATTGATATAATTGATTAATAATGTATATTTAGTATCTATTCAAGGATCTCATGTTAGACAAAATAGGAACCCTTTTGGGGATGCTGTTGGGGGCATCGTTAGTTATTTTCGGAATTATATGGCCGGACCATCTTTCGAATTATTACATGTTTCAGTTCCGGGAATTTGAGCGGGGACTGGAATCTTTAAAAGCCTCACAAGCGTCAATCGAAGATATACGCGCTTTAAAAGCCAGCTTTAAGGTGTTTCAGGATTCCTGGCTCGGCTCTGTTTCCCGATTCGCTGATTTAAAATCTCTGCTTATTGTACTCGGAGGATCTTATGCTGCGACCTTAATTGCCTTCCGTTTTGGTGATGCAATGCGTGCAATATTGTTCATCGCCAAGGCATTTTTAAAAGGTAAAGCGGAGAAGGATTTTCTTGAAGTTTATCATACAGTGATCAATCTATGTGAAAAAAGAGCCAATAATGAATTAATTACTGATGAGGAAATTAGTGCTGTGAAAAATACAGACCTGCAAAACTGGCTACAGGATTTTATCGCAGTCGATTTGGTTACTGAAGAAATGATTGAGGAAATTGTACGCTCTGAAATTGAAATGTACAACTATCGTTCTTTTGAAGAAATAGATATGCTGGAATTTATGGGACGTGCTTCTCCTGCCTTTGGCATGATTGGCACAGTTGTAGGTCTGATCCTCATGCTTGGCAGTGTCAGCGGAGAAGGCGGTGCAGACATAGCCGGGTTGATGGGCGGCATGGCAGTTGCGTTGATTACTACGCTCTATGGTGTCCTACTCTCGCAGCTGATTTTTTTGCCAATAGCATCCAAACGCTTCCAGCTCAAGGAGTCACAAGTATTGCTGATGGAAATGATACGTGAAGGATTACTCTATTTGAAGCGCAGAGAGCTTCCTGAAACTGCAGCAAAAGATTTAGTTATTTATCTTCCTCCTAAGTTGAGAAAAAAAGTCATTCAGGAGGAGCAGGCCGCAATGGGTGAGGGATTAAGGTTGTAATATGAGTCAAAGTGCCAGCTCTGAAGGTGGATGGATAACGACATTTGCTGATTTAATGACATTATTGTTCTGCTTTTTTGTTCTTCTGACCACACTTTCTACACAACCTAAAAATTGTAGTGATTTAGAGCTTTATCTAAAGAACTACAAAAAGAAGTTTGCCAAGTATGAACTTCGTTCAACAAAGCTCAGTTGTATCATTTCTTTGCCTCAGGATTTCCTTTTCCGTTCTGGAGATGCCGTCCTCAAGAAAGGGGCCTTCAAGGAGCTCTCACCACTTTTTTTTAAAATTCTCGAAATTCCTGAACATAAATCAGATCTATTGACCGTAGAAGGTCACACAGACAATGTTCCAATGCGCAGCAAAAAATTCCCCAGCAACTGGGAGCTCAGTTCTGCACGGGCCACAACCATTGCAGACATGCTCATTAAGCGGATCAAATATCCTGAAAAATCTATCTCAATTGCCGGTTATGCTGACACCCGCCCCAAAACCGATTACACTGACGTAAACGGGGCCCCACTTGCCGGGAGTGAGCTGAAAAAAGCCCGTAATATAAACCGGCGTGTTGAAATTATACTTACAACACCACCAAAGTCTTTAGAGGAGTCAACCCTTCTTTTTGGAGGGAATAATTAAGGCTCTCTACCGGGTTGAGCAGATCTTACCTATCTGAAAAAATAATTGATTGTAACAAGAATATCTGGGCTGAAACCTAAGCTCACATGAAATTAGTTAAGTTGGGACTATGCCTTCGACCTGGCAAATTTTTTCACTTGTCTTCATCTAGCGGACCACTGTATAAGGCACAGCCTCATAATTAAACATGAAATGATTTGTGTATTTTCTGAACGTTCAGAAAAATCCTGATCAAAGAAAATTATTCTGAACGTTCAGAATAAATCAGGCAGGCCCGCCCCGTTTCTGTTATGCTCCACATGTCCCCTTCTTTCTGAATCAGTTTTTGACATGAGTGCATTTCGTGAAGCAAGCGTTCAAATGGAATAGTATCAAATTCCTTTCCGCACAATTCCATTGTCCGTTTTGCTTCATCTGACAAACATAATAAAATAGACTGCTCAGCCTGAGCCATTGCACTATTTTTATTTTTAAACGAAAGCAGCAAAAAGCGATATACATTATCAGCAAATTCATTCAATCTTTCTGCAAACTCCATCCTGCCTCGAAGATAAAGTAAAAGTTTGTCTTCAGTCCCAGAATTCCTTACAAATACAGCAGCCGCAGGAAGGCCCTTTTCCAAAACACGCAACAACAGCATTTCAGGCTCCTCCCGGCGTTTTTCAATTTTAACCTCCACTCCCGGCCAGTTTGCGTTTAGCAACAGCAATTTTTCCAGTTCATCACGAAGCTTAGACCCTTCACAGAGCAAAGATTTGTCAACATAATAAACCGGAAGGCTTCTTTGGAAACCGGAAGGGAAAGGATTTCCCAGCCACTCAAAGAAATCGGGGGTATTATTTGTGGGACGTAAAATTTGAATTGCAGCCAGGCTGTTCACCGCACATTTCAGACCATTTCCACAAAATACCGACCTGTTTACATTTCCGTACCGCGTTTTAGCTAAAGTGATCAAGTGTCCGGACACCTCGCTTCCAACTGTAAAAATATTATTCGACTGCCGGCAAGTATGAGCGAATGCACTCTTAACTAGTTCGTTGCCCTCGTTTTCCCTGACCCATTTTTCAACAGTCAAAAAAATCCGGGTTGAAGACAAAGCATCATATTTTGAACTTTTTACCATCAGATGGAGGCTCTCGCTTGCTTTCTTCAACAAAATGTTAAACTCCGGAACATCAATTTTTTGTAGATAATATTCCTGTTTAGACTGCCAGTCATTAAAACATGCCTGCCATAAAATCCACTTATCGCCTACAGTAAACTGCATTGTCTCAAACCCGGCCTGCTGAGCTGCCCGGCCTACTTCCAAATCACTTTCGACAGTATTCACAAACAGTGGTGCATGTTTCCATTTATGGTTTTGCTGTAGAAACTTAGCCTGCATAAATGCCAACACGTCTCCGTCAAGCACCAAAACCCGGTCTTCATACGGGTCATAGCTCAGTAAAAAACATCGATCCCCGTCACCATCAAAAACAAATCCCAGCACCAAATCCGAATTGTTTCGCAGTTTTTCTATTTGTTCGCGACCTCTTGTTAGGATTTGCTGCAGGGTTTCATATCCAGAGAATAAACCATTTTCGATATCATCAGCTGAAATATATGCCACACCCTCTAGGTCAGCTACTCCAGATCGTACATTAACTCCACCTGATGGGTCACAGTTAGTAAAAACAATGTCGCAGGCATCATAATTCAACAAATCCTTTATTAAATGAGAAAAAGCTCCATTTGCGGCATCAACAATTATTGTAGTTCCAGCTAAAGCGTCATCTGTTAACCAGTGATTATCCGGGTCAGACATAAAATCTAAAAACACTTTCCGTGCAGCAACATGTTCATTACGAAGTTTAGCAGTCAAAGGGGCTGAGCGAAGATCTTCATAATTCAAATGCAGACAGCGCTCCGTCAAACGCTTGTCATCTTCCGGAAACAATTTGAGATTAGAATGCCCCAAAAAGATTTTAATGCCATTTTGGTCGGCAGGGTTATGTGAGGCTGTTAAGACAAAAGCACATGCAGCTCCAACGTGTAGCTGATACAATGAAATGGCTGGAGTCGGTAATATTTCCACAACTACAGCAGTCAGTCCAGCCTTTCTGATTCCTCTCACCGCTGCTTCATTAAAGCGACCACTGAAATCTCTCGGATCCCAGCCAATCACTGCAAGATCAAGTTCACATGCAAAGCCTGATTCCAGCAGTTCCTGACAATAGGCAAAAGTATATAGCTCGAAGAATTCTTCAGTAAGAACACCTTCACTCAGTAATGCAGAAATTGGATCTGAGGAACAACAATCCTCTGCAAAGCAGACAGGACCACGAATACCGTCCGTTCCCTGAACACGGTCAGTTGTCATTGTTTTGTTGCGAAATTGGGTTCAATAGCAGGCGAGAAACAAAATTCATGTTAATTCTGCGTATTTAATCAATATGGAGAGATTGAAATCTAATCAGCCGACCGTTACAGATTTTGCCAAATTTCTGGGCTTATCAATATTGCGGCCTAATTCCAGGGCTGCATAATAAGAAAACATCTGTGCCACTATCATTTGCATTAAAGGAGCAAGCAAAATGCTTACAGGAGGGAGTTCTATTGATTGATCGACAACAGCATGAGCGCGTTTGTCACCTTGGAACATCAAAGCTATCGCCGTGCCACCACGAGTTTTAACTTGTTCCATCGCAATGAGCGTACGGTCATGTAATTCTTTTTCTTCCGGAGGCGGCACAAAAAATAATGAATGCAAAGCTGGTTCAACCATTGACAATGTTCCATGTTTGAGAAAACCGGCCGACATACCTTCGGCATGTTGATAGGTCACTTCCTTCATTTTCAACGCAGATTCCATGGCCACAGGATAATAAACTCCGCATCCGAGAAATAGCCAATTCTCCACATGACTGGTAGCTCGTGCAATATTCCGTACAAATCCAGATTGCTCATTGAGCACCTTTTTAACCATTTCAGGAAACTCCTCTAAGTCCAACTGATGTTTTTCATATTCCTTTCGGGAAATCCGTGTCTGCATGAGTCCCAGTTCCAGAGCTACACGTATCATAATAAAAGTTTGCGCCAAAGCTGCTTTGGTAGAAACAACACATATTTCAGGTCCGGAACCCTGCATAATCACCTGATCAACCATCATGCTAATCGCTGATCCCATCACATTGACAACAGCAGCGGTTTGAGCACCATGATCCTTTGCATACTCCAGCGCGGTTTTCGTATCATAGGTTTCTCCTGACTGCGAAAACGCAAACGCCATATCTCCGGACTCAATCTTGACGACTGTAAACTCATCAGAACTCAACGACGGATAGAAACAGTCCGCCAAAATGGAAAAATAATACTGACTAATACTTGCAACATAATAGGTTGTTCCCACTCCTATCAAATAAGAGTGTGGTGCATTTACAAACATCTCAGCAATTCCTGAAATTTGCCCTGCTGGAATTTTCATTGCCTGCCTTATTGTTTGCGGTTCATCAAAGATTTCCTTGAGCATGTAATGTGAATAACCGCCCTTTTTACTCGTTTCCACGTCCCAGTCGATATTTAAAACACTTTTTCCGATAGTATCACGAGTTTGAACCTGGCGGATTTGGTAATCATCCTGCCCTAATACAACATATTCTCCATCATCCAGTACAATCGCCTGCCTGGTGTATTCCAAAAAAGCGTTGAGATCAGAACCAACATAATTACAGCCCTCACCAAGTCCCAACAGTAACGGAGATTCTTGCTTCACACAATACAAGTGTTCCGGATCGTGCGCAGAAAGCATAACAATTGAAAATGAACCTTCGATTTGCTGCAATGCTGCTAAAAATGATTGTTCTAAATCATTGCAGTCAGCAAAAGATTCTTCCAACAAGTTGACGAATACTTCCGTGTCTGTCAATGAATCAAAGATGACACCTTTACTCTGGAGACTTTCACGTAGTTCCTTGTAGTTTGAAATAATGCCGTTGTGTACGACAGCAAATTTTCTGTTGGTGGAAAGATGGGGATGTGCATTTTCCTGTGTAACACCACCGTGTGTTGCCCAACGGGTATGGGCAATTCCGATCCTCCCTTGCATTTGATCCAATTGTTCTTTTGAGTTGACATCATCAATTCCTCCAATATTTTTTCGCAAATCGATCGTCCCCTGTCTCAGCATGGCTATGCCGCAGGAGTCGTATCCACGATATTCTAAATTCCGGATTGAATTGAATAAATTTCTGCCAATGTTCTCCGAATGTACAATGCCGCTAATGCCACACATGCTATTTCCAGTGTTAAGTTTTGAGTTATGTCAGATTTTTGATTATTGGTTCAAATAGCGAGTAAAGGACGAACTAAACTTATAAATCGTTGAATCAACAAATGGTAGTACTATCAGGAATGATTCTCCCATGCTTCAAAATAGCACCGGGACCCAGCACATGACGAGCCCCTATGGCTACGTTGTCACCAACGAATGCACCTAGTTTGACCAGTCCAGTTTCAACGCTCCCCGAATCAGACTCGCATGTAACTGGTGTGTAGTCAACGGTGTGATTGACCGTTGTCAGGCCAGGTCCTGAACTAGCGCCTTCCCCCATTACACTGTCTCCAACGAAAGAAAGGCGGCCAATGTCGTTTTTTCCAAAGAGTACACAGTTTTTCAACTCAGATCCGTACCCTACTATGGAATCTGGTCCAATTGCACTGTAATTGCGAATGAGAGCATTATTCCCCACATACGAATTTGAACCTATATAACAAGGACCCTTGAGAATGGTTCCGGATTCAATAGTTACATTTGCACCAATCCTGACAGATCCTTCAAGATGCACGTGCCCCAGCAATTTAGCAGAATTGTCTATCTCTGCCATTTTCCAAGAACTCATCAACATTCGGTTTGCACCCAAAATATGCCAAGGATGGATCATATCAACCCATCCTTTTTCCCATAAACAGGCTTGCAGTCCACTGGTTTCAATCATTTGCTCGTAACAGCGGGAAATATCATTCTGGTGTTCCTTCAACAAATCAAAAATCTTTGGAAACAAAACGTACAATCCTGCAAAAACGTAATTCGCCTGATTAGCCTCAGGTTTTTCAATCAAACGACTGATTTTCATTTCATGATCAAGATAGACATTACCGAACTCTTTTGAAGACTCCGGTAGCGCAATCAAAGCTACTTCTCTGTCCATCTCAGTGTAAGTTTGCAAGATCGGTAAAAATGGATTGTAATCTGTCAGTACATCTCCATAAACCAGCAAAAACGGTTTTTTATCCAAAAACGAACGACAAAGGCTCAGGGCATGACCAATACCCTGCAGTTCCTCTTGAACCACATACTCCAGGTTCATTCCGAGTTCTTGCCCACTACCGAAAAACCGGCGTATAAGCTCCTGCTTATGATTCACAACAAGTATAATATCGTGAATCCCTGCTTCCTTGAGATAACAAATGGTATTTTCGAGGATGTATTGCCCGGCAATGCGAATCATGGGCTTACATCTGGTTTCAATAAACGGACTCAACCGAGAGCTGCGGTTAGCTGCAAGAATAATTGCTTTCATGACATCCCCTTGGGAATAAAATTATTCGTTCAATAATCATTGAACAAAAGATCTTGATCAACTTACTATTCTCCAACACAGGCAGCCAAATGCTCCAAAACTTCCGTCGCACTAAGATTTCCTGTATCCACTATAACTGCATCTTCTGCAGCCCGCAGTGGGGCTACTTTACGATTCTGATCCTGGTAATCCCGCTTGTTAAGAGCCGCTAAAATTTCTACAAAATTTGCATCTTCACCACACTCCTGCAACTGCAGCAACCTACGTTTTGCACGAATCTCCGGAGAAGCATCAACGTAAAACTTGAAATCCGCTTTTGGAAAAACAACTGTGCCAATGTCCCGCCCCTCCAGAACAGCGCCTTGATAACTTCCGGACCTGCGTACCTCTTCAACAAGCATTCGCTGCTGTTTTTTCATCACTTCACGGATCAACGGGAAACTACTAATTTTGGAAGCAAGCGCGGAAATCGATTCTTTCCGGATTTCCTCAGTCACATCGGTGCCATTGCAAATAACATTCTCAGGTTTAAAAACAATCCTAGTCTCTTCACCCAACTTTTCCTGCGATTCGTCACTTTCCGGACAACCCTGCTTACACCAGCACCAGGCCAGACAACGAAACATTGCACCGGTATCAACATACAAACAACTTAGTTTTTCCGCAAGTTGACGAGCAATTGTACTTTTTCCAACTCCAGTGGGACCGTCAATTGCGATGATTTTGAATCCCATAGCATTTTTGTTTCACGTGAAACATCCAGTAAAGAAAAAGTAATAACTCAATTATTAATTCGCCAAGTTTCGCAGCAATTTTTCAACATCTTTTTGGCTTTCTGAACCTTTAAAATTTTTTAGCATTTTTCCGTAAATCGCCCTTGCTTCTTGGATCCTTTTTAGCTGTACATAGCTTGATGCAATTTGCAAATTTAAATCGTACTTTTGCTGCTTCAACAAACTACGGTCCAAATAAAGAACTTTCAGACTAGCAGCCAGTGCTTGACGATGTTTCCCCAGTTTATAAAGCGCAAACCCTTTTTCTTTGAGAATATGCAGCTGCCATTTCTTTCGTCCCCCCTCCACCGTTTCCATCGACTTTAGTGCCTGATTCAGCCAGCGCTCAGCCAACTCATAATTAGCTAATTTGTTGTAAAGTCCACCAATCAGCACGATCTGCTCCACTCTCTTTTCTGGATCAAGTTCTACTTGGCGTACCGATTTTTTATAGTTGGCTATAAGTTGCTTTAAATAAGGAGCAGCCTTTTCTTTTTGTTTCCTTTCAAGAAAATAATTGCCAAGCAAATGCAGAATTTCGTCACTGTAACCGTCGTCCCTGCTCACTTTCAAAAACAAATCTGCACCCTTCAGTAATTCGGGAATTCTCCCCAGTTCGTGCTGAATTAATAATATTCGATAACGAATGACACGATTCCTGCCCTTTGGTGGATTTTTTAATGCTAGAGTATAATACGTGTAAGCTTCCTCATATTTTTTTGTATCATAAAGAGCATTTGCTCGATGAAAGTAAAGAAAGCCCTGATCTTTACTTGTTGAAAGCCCCAGCCCGACACCAGTCACACTCAGAATTCTCCGGGGGTCTTTGATGTGCTTCAACACTTCAACCCTTAATTTTATCAGAGAAAAGTCCGCATGCACCCCAATCTTGCGACGAAGAACATCATCCGCCTGCTCATACCTTTGCATCCCCATAAGTATCTGGACTCTTAAATGAATTGCTCTCACAGGTTTTTTCAACGGATTGAAAGTGCTGTGCAACTCATTTAAGATTTCCAAACCTGAATTATATTGCTTTTGTTTAAAAAAGGACTGGGCCTGTAAAAAAAGCCCTTCTTCCAAAAATCGCGAGTTGGGATGAAACTTTTTTAATTTTGAAAAAGCTAGGACAGCTGAGTTCCATTTCCGCTGATCGTGATTTACCTTTCCTAGCAAAAACCAGCGGTCGTCATCCCGCTCACCCTCTCTATCAACCTGACGCATCGCCATTACTGTCTGCAAGTGGCTCTTTTCCATTTCATACAACAAAACTCCGTACCAGAAATAGTAATCCGACAGGCGTTCTGAAGCGGAATAATTTTCCAGCAATTGCTTTAAGTGCAGAAAGGCCTTCCCATACTCAGAAGAGAGCAGTTCAATCACGGTAGTTAAATATAGACCTTCTTCTTTAACAATTAAAGATGTCTGCTCCTCTCCTTTCTCCAACGAATGATTATGCGACGATTTCAACAATTGTTTCGACCTTTTTATCTTCCCAAAACGGAGGTAAAGATAAGCATAAATCAATTCCATTTCATCTTCCCACGTACGCCAATAGCGAATTATTGACTTAAGTTCAGACTCCTGTTTGAGCAAAAACTTAAAATCCTCTACTTTGGTTGCATGGTGAATTAATTGGCGCAAAGCTTGTTCCCTGACCATATCATCCTGTAATTTGAGCCAATTATTCCACGCCAACTCCATTTTATTGGTCTGCAGATAAAGCCTTAAATAGGCCAGAGCAAGCTTATCCGGACTACGAACACCAAGTTCCCCCAGAGTCCGCATCTTTTTTTTTGCTTTAGCCCATTGTTTCAAATTCATTTCTCCAGCTACTCCCAGCCACAAGAAGTGTTCCATCTGTGGATCATTGTAAAATACCGGCTTCTGGACTTTATCATCAACGAAACCCGTTAATTCACTCCATCGCTTTTCTACAAAATATAATTCAGCCAAGCGCACTACATGTTCAAAATCATTCGGAAACTGCTGGATCATATTATCAATTACTTCAAACATTAAATCGCTCCGCTTCAGCCGGACATAAATCAGGTATTTCAAATGTGAAAGCTGCATACGAATTTTTTTAGCACTGATTGCCTGTTCATTTTTCTCGATAATTGCCAGAGCTTCATCGTATTTTTTTTGCTTCAAAGCCAGCCAGGCCAAAGTGTAGCGGCTGAAATTTTGGTAGTCAATGTAACGTTCTGTACTTTTTCCTTTTTTGAGAGAGTCCAGAAAAAAAGTCAGAGTTTTTTCTGCTAGAGCGTATTTCTTCCGTTTAGCTGATATTTGCCCCTGCCAAAACCATGACGGAGCAAACCAAGGTGTTTCCGGATATTCATCAGTTACTGCCTGAAACCTATTAAATGCAACATCCAACTCTCCTCGAAATAAATACACAAGGCCTTCTTTGTAAAATTTGCCGGCACTGTCAAGCCAGCTGGGATCTTCTGGAATAAAACGTGTATAATACCAGTCGGGAAGTTCTGGAAAGACTGCATCAGAGACTGAAACCAACGGGAATAAAGGAATCTCAGGCAAACGAAGAATTGGGATGGGTAGTGGGAATGAGCCGGAATGTGTTTTTACTGTAACAACCTTTTCACGTTCCGCGAATCCATTTGCAGCCTGACAAACCAAAATTATTGCTAATGTCAGGGAAATTAAAAATGTTTTTCTTTTCATTTCATGAAAAAATAATTTATCAGAACGGTATGTTAAACATTTAGCCGAGTATGCTGAATTAAGAATTTCAATAACTGCTGATCACTTCTTTTCGAAAACAAATCAGTTCATCTGCTGCTTGATTCAAGTCCTCTGCAGATAGTTCCAGCACATATTCATAAGCACTCATTGCATGCTTGTAGCGTGGATCATAATACTCTACCAAAAGCATGTGCACTATCTTTTCAATTTCCTCCTGCTTAAGCCACAGGCGCAATTGTTCGACTTTGACCTTTCCAAGTGCAACTCGCAGAAATTGCAATATTGAATCAACTTGCTGAAAACTTTGCTCACCGCACACTTGATACTCCTCAACGATGCGACTGATCCTAGTTTTCATAGATGCATTCAGCAACACAAGCGTTCCGCCTTTCATAGCATCTGCGAGGGTCTGTGGAATAAAAACTTGTCCCACTTTACGGCTTTCTCCTTCAACAAAGAGAGGATGAGCTTCAGGAAGTGTTCTCAATTTTTGGACCAGCTGCGCTTCAAAATTTTTCTGAGTCCGGGGAGTTTTATTAATGGCGCCAAACAAAGAACTTCGATGTTGTGCCAGGTCTTCCAAATCCAAATGATCCGGAAGTTTCTTCAGGAGCAAGGTCTTTCCCACTCCTGTTTGCCCATGCAGCACAATCAGTGGAGGCATAGGATTATAGAGTTTCTGCAGTACAAATTGCCGATACTTTTTATATCCACCCTGCATTTGAGCAACCCGAAACCCATGATGCTGGAGCAATCTGACAACCGACGATGATCTCATCCCTCCGCGGGCACAAAACACAACTATTTGCTGAGATTTTATATCTGAAATTGACGATAAAAACTGCTGAATTCTCGGCTCAAAAAACTCCAAACCTTTTTCAACTGCGTCATCCCGACCAATCTGTTTGTATATCGTTCCAATTTCTGCACGCTCCATATTATCAAACAGCGGCCGACTCAGCGCATCAGGAACACTACCTTCAGCAAATTCCTCTGCCGTGCGTACATCAAGCAGAACAATTCCGTCTGTAAGTGCTTCTTCGACTGAAACAAGACCAAATCCTCCATTAAGAAAGTCTTCAGCTCTTTTTGGCGGTCGCCTCGATTGGTCTGGCAAAGAGTCAGACTCGTTCATTCCTCGTCAGCAGTTTCCTGCGATTCCTCGCTTGTGTCTGAAATAGCAAGATTGTGAACTTGCCGTACTTTGAGATTGATGACATCTGCAATTTCAGGATTTTCTTCCAAAAACTTGATCGCGTTTTCACGCCCCTGTCCCAAGCGCTCCTTTTCGAATGAGAACCATGTTCCGCTTTTTTGCACAATATCATCATTCACCGCTAAATCGATTAAAACTCCCATCTTGGAAATTCCAACTCCATAGATCAAATCAACCTCTGCAATACGAAAAGGAGGTGCCAATTTATTTTTGGCAACCTTGATTTTCATTCGATGCCCCTTTACTTCATCTCCGCTCTTGATCTGGCTGGCACGCCTAACATCCAGGCGTACACTTGAATAAAATTTGAGAGCATTACCGCCAGTGGTCGTTTCCGGATTTCCGAAGACAACCCCAATTTTTGATCTGAGCTGATTGATAAAAATGAAAATGGTATTTGACCTAGAGGTCACACCTGACAATTTACGGAGGGCTTGTGACATCAAACGTGCGTGCAGCCCCATGTGAGAATCGCCCATATCACCTTCCAGCTCATTTTTTGGTACCAGAGCAGCAACAGAATCAATGACAACTATATCCACTTTACCAACGCGCACTAGCTGCTCCGCAATTTCGAGACCCTGCTCTCCGTAGTCAGGTTGAGCCAGCAAGAGGTCTTCCACCTGAACGCCTAATGTTTTTGCATTGTTTCTGTCAAAGGCATGTTCGGCATCCACAAAAGCGGCAAGACCACCTATTTTTTGTACTTCAGCAATCGCACATAAAGCCAATGTAGTTTTCCCAGAAGCTTCTGGGCCATAAATCTCAATGATCCGCCCACGAGGTAATCCTCCAATCCCTAAAGCAATGTCCAGTGCTAAATTACCGGCACTCACTGCAGGATATTGTGTCACTGTCGAGCCATCCATTTTCATGATTGAACCTTTTCCAAACTGACGCTCAATTTGCGAAATCGCAGCATCTAAATCTTTTTGTCTTTCTTCAGTCAACATAATTCCTCCATCAAGAGATATAAATTTCTTGGCTCAGTTGTCATGGATTTTGATGATTTTAATTTTCGCATTATTTCGTTGAACACTTGGTTTTACAATCTGCTACTTAAGCAACATTCTGAAACAGCTCAATTTCAGCATAAAATTCTTCACAATTACGCAAGATTCTTTCTGCAAATGATAATCCGACTGTAAAGAAGTCGCAATGCTATATTCATGTTGTCGGCAAAGTTTCCTAATTCTGTGATTGACTCCAGCCTGTCCTAGACAATCCAACCCCTGCTGTGTTTTTTGCTTATTAGTCTATTTAACTGTAGATTACCTTGAATCTTGGAGACTAATCAGGCTATAATGTTCTTTGTAATTTTTTCACAATTCCCTGAGATTATTCAAATGAAAAAAGTTCTTGTTACTGGTGGTGCTGGCTTTGTCGGGTCTTTTCTGTGTGACCGCCTGATTGATGAAGGTCACGAGGTTATAGCAATTGACAATTTTTTTACCGGAAACAAAGCAAATTTACGGCAGCTGCAAAATAATCCAAATTTTGAGTTGATGCGCCATGATATCGTGGAACCTGTTCTATTAGAAGTAGACTGGATTTTCAATCTGGCATGCCCGGCTTCTCCCGTTCATTATCAGTATAATCCTATAAAAACAGCAAAAACCAATGTCATTGGCACTCTCAATATGCTGGGTTTGGCTATGCGTGTTAATGCCCGAATTTTGCAGGCCTCCACTTCTGAGGTTTATGGTAATCCGCAGGTCCATCCACAGCCAGAAGGTTATTTTGGCCATGTCAATCCTATTGGTTTGCGAAGTTGCTATGATGAAGGAAAACGTGTGGCTGAAACATTAACGATGGACTACCATCGGCAAAATCAGGTCGACGCAAAAATTGTACGAATCTTCAATACATACGGTCCAAGAATGCATCCGGAAGACGGTAGAGTGGTCAGTAACTTTATTGTTGCAGCACTCAAAGGTGAGCCAGTCACTATCCATGGAGATGGAATGCAAAGCCGCAGTTTTTGCTATGTGACAGAATTGGTGGATGCACTGTACCGTATGATGGAAACAGACAATTATATCGGCCCGGTAAATACAGGGAACCCGGATGAATTCACCATGATCGAATTGGCAGAAAAAGTGTTGGAGATGACTAATTCGAGCTCCAAACTTGTGAAAGTTCAGGCTAGGCCTGATGATCCGGGACGCCGCAGACCGGACATCACATTAGCTAAAAAAAGACTCGGTTGGGAGCCAAAAATAAAGCTCGAAGAAGGACTGAAGCCAACCATCGACTATTTTGATGATCTTTTGAAACGTAAATGAAAAATGCGCGTCGTATTTGACTTGAAAATCTCTTATAATCAATAGCATAGCTAAATTTATAGACATTAAATAATCGTCAGCCGGTGACCTAAAACATTCCTGATAAATATTTTTATTGACTTGTTTGATACGGGAAAAATGTGAATTAATAAAATGATTTTCGAGCCTCGAAAAATTTAATGCCCCTCCTGCCAGCTCCTCCAGAACTAATAAACATTGTAAAGGCCATTGCTGAGTCCAAGGGACGTAGTATTCTTGTCGGTGGTGCGGTGAGAGACCATTGTATGGGCCGTAGAATTTCAAAGGACTTGGATGTAGAAATATACGGATTGAATCCGGAAGTCCTGGAATCAGTGCTTCAAAAATTTGGAAAAATTCATGTAGTAGGAAAAAGCTTTGGCGTGCTGAAGCTTAAAACTTCAAGTGCAGAATATGATTTCAGCTTGCCCAGGCGTGAAAGCAAGACCGGTAAAGGTCACCGTGGATTTATGGTAACGCCTGATTCCGCAATGAGCTTCCAAGAATCAGCCTCACGTCGTGACTTCACTGTCAACAGCATCGGTTATGACCTGTTAACAAATAAATTACTGGATCCCTTTGATGGCTTAGTAGACTTAAAGAGCAAAATATTAAGACATGTTGGACCTGCATTTGTGGATGATCCGTTGCGGGTTTTGAGAGCAATGCAGTTCTCTGCACGTCTTGAATTTAAAATTGCACCTGAAACAGTACGGTTGTGTAAAAAATTAGACCTTGCAGAATTATCCAGGGAACGCATTTTTGAAGAATTTCGTAAGCTGCTGCTAAAAGCACAACGACCATCCATTGGTTTAAAAGCCGCCAAAAAACTTGGTATTTTAGCTTATTTCCCTGAGATAAAAGCACTTATTGGAGTCCCGCAAGATCCTGAATGGCATCCGGAAGGAGATGTTTGGACTCATACTCTGCTTGTTTTGGACGAAGCAGCAAGCTTAAGAAAAGGTGATGAAAAACAGGATTTAGTGCTGATGTTTGGCGCGCTTTGTCACGATTTTGGCAAGCCGCTGACCACTGAATTTTTACGTGGGCGCTGGCGAAGCCCTGCTCATGACGTAGACGGGGTTGATCCTACAAAGCAGTTTTTACTCAGATTGACAGATGATCGAGATTTAATTGAACAAGTTACAACTTTGGTCAAAGAACACCTCCGTCCAGTACAGCTTTTTAAAGTGCGTGAACAGATCAATTCCGGAACAATCAGGAGGCTGGCCTTACGTGTCCGCATACCAGAATTGGTTTTACTGGCAAAGGCAGATTATTTAGGACAGGCTCCTAGTAAAGAACAGCGAGCAAGTTTTGAAGCCGGTGACTGGCTGCTTGCTGAAGCAGAACGGATGGAAGTTCGTGATGAAGCGCCGCGTCCTTTGCTTATGGGGAGACACCTCTTGGCAATGGGAATGTCTCCCGGACCAGAAATGGGTGAATTTTTGAGTCAGGCATTTGAAAAGCAGCTAAACGGAGATTTGCAGACAGAGGACGACGCAATTTCCTGGGCAAAATCAAATTTGCCGACTTTGTCCGGTCTTGCTCATTGAACATGAGGTCAATATATTTCGTGTTTTTTCAAAGTAATTTTTTTCTAATCTAATTCACAGACATGGCCTCCAAAACTCTCGCCAAAAATCGTAAGGCAAGGTTTGAGTATGAAATCCAAAAAACTATGGAAGTTGGAATCGCCTTACAGGGTACGGAAGTCAAGAGTATCCGTGCCGGACAAATCAATCTCGCAGAAAGTTACTGCCGGGTGGATGATAACCTGCAAATTTATTTAATGAACGCACATATATCTCAATATGATTTTGGCAACCGCCACAACCATGACCCGCTCCGGCCGAAATGTCTGCTGCTTCACCGCTCGGAAATTCGACGCCTTTATGGACAGGTTAAAGAGCAGGGTCTTACATTGATCCCTCTGAAAATATACCTCAAAGGAGGAATCATAAAAATGGAGTTGGCATTGGGGCGCGGAAAAAAGTTGTACGATAAGCGTCAAACCATGAAAAAGCAAGATGCTCAGCGGGACGTTGAGCGTGCACTCAGCGAGCGTAAATAAACAGGAGTAAGATGAAGGAAAATGTATTTAAACCTGACGAATCTGATCCAGCATGGTAGTGGCTCGCCCTGAGTTTATTTCCCGGAATCGGCTACAAAAAGATCCGTTACTTTTATTGGCTACCTTGCTAGAATTAGAATTAACTGGTACAGTAGAAAACATTGGTGGGCAAATTTACCGTCTCACAATCGAACTTGAACTCCCTTTAAATTGATACTTTCTATGGGCCGAATGGAAACCAACTTCTATGTTGTCGGAGAAAATCGTGGTCTGGCGTTCCTCCTGAAAAATTTTAAATTTATTTTGTGGTTTCTGATCTTAATTATTGCAGGATTGTCAGCAACAATTGCATATCTGCACTTCATGCGCCTTCAAGATCAAGAACAGTTTAAGGGACAAATCAAGCAAGAGAAGATACGAAGTGATGGTCTTATATCAAAATTAAAGCAAACTGGTCAACAGGACTCTGAATGGGAACAACAGGTATTGTCTCAGTCTTCCAAGCAGAAAAAACTGAACGAACAGCAAGCGTCACTCATAGAGAGGCAAGGCATAGAACTATCAGAGATGAGATCAATTCTTGAGCAGCGTGAACAAGTGGTTCAGCAGTTCCAGCTTGAAAAAACATCTACCCAAGAACAGATCAACAACCTTCAGCTTAAGGTCCGTTCCCTGCAGCAGCAGCTTCAGAGTACGCAGGCTTCATTAACGGAATCAAAAATTGAAAATAAAAATGTACAGGAGCAAATTACAGAGCTGGAGACAGCAATAAGAAAGCAGGAGCAGCAAAAGAAAAAACGGGAACAAAAATCTTCTCCCACTGTTGCTGCAGTAAAAAAACAAAAATCACAGTCCACAGTTAAACCTACTGCTACTGTAGAAAAATTAAAGATACGCACCAAAGGCAGTCAAGTCAGTGTTAGTTATAACCTGACAAATCAATCCAATACGCTCCAAAGGGGTCGGACTGGGATGTATCTTTCTTCCAAGACAAATCTTGAAAAAAGTATCCCATATAGTAAGAAGACTTCCATAGCATATAAAATTAAAAGATATAGAGTTATTTCCAGGTATTTCACAAAAGTTAAACCTGGATCCTTTGTACGAATCCTGATTTGGAATGAGAAAAAGAAACTGATGTTTGATGAAGCCTATCCTATCAAGTAGTAGCACAAACTCCTTTCTATCCTTCTCTCCGCATGTCTGCTCTCTTAAGCCTTGATCGAGTCAGTAAACGTTTCGGTTATCGCACCATCCTTGACAACATTTGCTTCTCTCTGAATTCAGGCGAATTCGTAATGCTTATTGGTAATAACGGAGCGGGCAAGTCAACTTTACTCCGTATTATCAATTCACTGATGAAGCCAACTCGCGGGACAATTTCCTTTCGTGGAACAAACCAAAAAGAACACTTGCAGGAATGGCTGCAAATAATGGGAAATCTTTCGCACGAAAGTAGGCTGTATGGAGACCTAAATTCAAAAGATAATTTGCGCATATTTGGAACACTTTATGGTGTGAAGGAGCTGAACTTCAAAATTAACAATATTTTAGAGCAAATCGACTTGGCTCATGTTGCCCAGCTTCCAGTCCGAAATTTCAGCAGTGGAATGACAAAGCGTTTGATGATTGGACGTTTGATGTTATGTCAACCAGAAATATTGATCCTTGATGAACCCTACACTGGGCTTGATCAACACACATTTCGCTGGTTTCAGCACTACCTCCGGGAATTTCATCAGCAGGGAGGAACAGTGCTGATGGTTACACACCAACTTGAACTCGGACTGGAGTTAGCGACCCGTGTACTTGTTTTGCACCAACAAAGCATCCGGCATGACGTCTCTGTAGCCGGATTAAGTGTAGATCAGTGCAGCGACTGGCTGGAAGAATAATGCAGCTTAGCACTTACCTGGAAAGTCACTCACAGCTAAAACAAATCCAACAAACTTCAATCCGTGAAGTGATTTTAGAGCACAAATTACTGAGTAGAATAGGAGGTCTGGACACAAAGTCCCTGCTCTCACTCGTCGATGCAACCCTTGCAGCCGGAATGTCTCCCGTTTTGCAGTGGGATATTCTCAGCACAGAGCAGAATTTCCAGCGCTGTGTGACGCTCTTAAATCGTTTGCCTATAACAAATTTTCACGCAATCCGGGTACAGGACCTTGGAGCCGCAGAATGGATTCGATTGAAACACCCCGAACTTCCGCTTCATTTGATTGCAGAAACCGGCAACCATAATTTAGCAGGGCTCCAGCGCTGGACCAAATACTTTGGTCAACAATTGCAACGCCTCATTCTTTCCACTGAACTCCCTAAACCTGTCCTGAGTGAGTATAGTAAAATTTTGAATGTGCCCTGCGAAATATTAGCTGTCGGTAGAATTTTATTGTTATATACACCACGCAAGCTCCTGAGTTACCAAGCCTTTTCATCAGGCTCTACAAGATTTTTGGAAAAAACTTTAGCCACCAGTGACCAACCGCAAAGACAGTTTCCTACCATCGAAAATCAGCACGGCACTTTTATGTTTCATCATCGAGATTTGTTTTTATTGGATTTTCTTCCGGAACTGCAAAACACTGGTTTGAGTGTGTTACGGCTTGATTTACGGCACCTAGATTCATCGGGAAACTGGATTAAGAAGATCGACGGGCTGCTTGAGTCATTCGATAAACAGAAAACTGCGGCACTTAAATTAGCATGGCCTGTCAAAATAACACATGGCTTCTTCCGAGCCAACCGCACTGACCTAGCAATCGAACGTATCAAAAATCCGCACCTCAAGGATCGTGGAGAAAGTCTGGTGGGATACGTTGTTGAAGCTCTCAAGGGAGAGCACCTGATCTTGCTGGTCCTTAAATCGTTCCGGTGCGGAGAATCTTTACTGGCAATTACTCCGGAGGGGCGGGAATGTAATATTTCAACTGAGACCATAAAAACAACAGACGGCCAACCTGCTGTTGATATAGTTTCCGGAAAATTGTATCTAGTGCCTCACACCAAATATGTGACCGCACAGTCCATAATCTACAGTCTTTCTGAGTGATTGTAGCTTGTATATTTTCCACAAACACGCTACTTTCAAAAGCCTTTTCTTTATTGTATCTGGAACTACCTGAGTAAACATTTCATTCCTTAATCGGTTATAAACCTCTAACAAATACTGTACACTAGACTACTTATGCAGGTCTTCAGTTACGGAGAACAAACAGCTCTAACTCCAAGCTCTGTTGTAACAATCGGAAATTTTGATGGCATTCACCTAGGTCACCGTGCCTTGATTTGTGCTACCGTCCATGAAGCACATACTCGCGGATGCACCAGTGCCTTGGTAACTTTTGACCCGCATCCGCAAGAAATAATTCATTCTCAGCAACCAGTTTCACGCATATGTACATCAACACATCAACTGAGTTTGCTTGAAGAACTTGATCTAGATGAGGTACATGTGATCCCATTTACAGAGGAACTCTCACAACTGGGACCAGATGAATTTGTTTTTCAGTTTTTGATCAAACGATTTGATTTAATTAAACTCGTCATAGGATACGATTTCCGTTTTGGAAAACACCGTGCAGGTGACTTCAAGTTGCTGGAAAACCTCAGCCAAAAATATAATTTTTCACTCGAAGAAGTAGCTCCGGTACAGGAAAGAGGACAAACTGTGAGCAGCACCATCATTCGACAATTGATCCAGGAAAATCGTTTTGATGAAATTCCACATTACTTAGGACGAGATTACAGCATATACGGTCAGGTAGAACAGGGAGAGCAACGAGGGCAGAAACTCGGTTTCCCAACAGCTAATATCCAGCCAGGAGTTACCTTAGCTCTACCCGACGGCGTCTATGTCAGCAAAATAAAAGTGGCAGACCAAACCTATTTCGGCGTCACTAATTCAGGTAAAAAACCGACTTTTGGCACTAATGTTTCCTCGGTGGAAACTTTAATTTTTGATTTTGAGAAAGATATTTACGGAGAGTATCTGGAAGTAATACCGTTATATCAATTACGTCCAGAAATGAAATTTGCAAACATAGAAAATCTAAAAACACAAATCAAACGGGACATTGAAGCTGCACGGAATTATTTAAGTACACATGACCTACAGCTTGCTATTAACTCACTTTGAAACATAAGACCAAGCATGAGACGTACCTTCGATGTGGACGTGCAGCGTCCGAGTTGTTACATGCTGAAGTTATGCGTTACTGAATGCAGCATGGAATTTTATAGTTCCGAATTTCCCACTAAGAGATTCCGGTCTCATCTCCAGCGCCATAAAGACTTCCCGCACCCCGTATTTAGAATCAATACCAAATATTAAAGAACGTAAGAAGCCAAATCGAGGATAATATTCTGGGTGCCCAAGTACAACAACGGCTGCAGAAGCCCGTTGGCTGCACTATTCAAGACCCCGATTCATTGACAATATGCACGGCATCACGGTCACTTACTTTTTCAGTACGTATTAACATCTACAAACTCAATTAATTTGAGGATGGAATTTGTGAAAATTGATTTAGATAATTAAGTTTCTCGAAAATTGGCTATCCTAATTGATTTTCCAGAAAAATCGGCTTGTGCCCCTCATGAAGTATCACCACGAAGCCATAAACTGTGTCCGCGTGGCTTTTTTCTATTTCCTTTCTTGTTAGTTTTTCAATATATTATTTGTTTTTTGTTGTAAAATGAAGAATTGAGCTGTGATCAATATTATTGGATTATTTCTTCTACTTGAATACCGTATTGTTCAAATTTCTTAGGAATACGAACCAATACTTTGGTATAGTAATCTTAACTCACATTCACTAATTGTTACAGTCGTAACAATAAACAGCGATCAGCCTGATGTTCCAGTACCGCCCCGAACGAATTATAATTGATAAAGCAGTATCCGCAGAACCTTTAACGGAGCAAATCTGCGCAAGCTTCCCGGAAGTGTCGAAGGAAATAGTGGATAATTTCGCATGGCACCAAGACGAATCCAATGCGGATCCACTGCGGAATCCGCTCACGCATGGGAAAAAAACCTTACATCTCAAATATTTTCGGGGCGCATCGTTCAAGGTCTGTCCGGGATTTTCAGATAAGGTCATTTGCTGTAACTATTTTACTCTGGATTTAATAGAAAACTGTCCATTTGAGTGTACATATTGTATTCTACAAGCATTCCTTAACAAACCTGTTATTACAGTTCACGCAAATCTTAAGGAAATCCTGGAGCAGGTTAGGCAGCGTACGACCGTACAGCCAAACACTTTGTTTCGAGTCGGTACAGGTGAGCATTCTGACAGTTTAGCGCTCGACCCAGTGTTAGGCATCAACGCGCATGTAATCCGTTTCTTTGCAAAACTGCCCAATGTTTTGCTGGAACTTAAAACAAAATCAAAACATGTTGATCATTTGCTGGATTTGCCTCACGGCGGAAAATCTGTGATTTCATGGTCGGTAAATCCGGAGGCTGTTGTTGTACAGGAAGAACACAAAACAGCCCGACTGAATGAACGGCTTAAAGCGGCCAGAAAGGCCTCAGATGCCGGATACAAAGTTGCTTTTCATTTGGATCCGATGATTCATTATCCAGAATGGGAAAAAGGATATCAGGAACTGGTCGAACAAATATTTGATAGTGTTCCTCCGGAAAGAATTGCTTGGATTAGTTTGGGTACGCTGCGTTACATTTCTTCGCTGAAATCAGTTGTAGACAAGCGCTTCCCAAACAGCCGTGCCTTTCTCGGAGAGTTTGTTCCCGGAGAAGATGGAAAAATGAGGTATTTAAAAATAATCCGCCAGCGCTTGTTCCGTAATGTTCAACAACGCATAGACAAATTGGCACCTCAAATACCTACATATCTTTGTATGGAAAAAAGTTCACTTTGGAAAAATACAATGCCGCACCAACCTCAATCTGCAACGGAGGTAGAAAGCCGGCTAACAAGCAGCTTAAGGCAGCTTATTTTAATGGAGACATGATGCCCGCAGTTAAACTGGTAAACACCATTCCGTTGTTCCCACTGCATGGAACAATTTTATTACCGGGCTCTGTTCTGCCTCTACATATTTTTGAATCACGTTACCGTCAAATGGTAGAGCACGTCTTGGATAATGAAGATTTACTGATTGGCATAATCCAGCCTACTGCCCAAGATTCTGAAAAACTATGCAAAATCGGTTGTGCCGGAAAAATTGAACAGTCTCAGCAACTGCCGAAAGGGAATTATCTGATTCAGCTTCATGGAGAATCGCGCTTCCAGATTGTTGAGGAGTTGGAAACAGATACTCCATACCGAAAAGCAAGGGTTGAATATTCTTCTTTCCCACATGACACAGAATGTTCGAACCTCTCAAAGGACGCAGACCTCTTGTATCAAAACTTCCGGGAATATTCTGAAAGAAATAAATTAAAAATAGAGTGGGAAAAAATAGAAGATATACCTGCAAACTACCTTGTTAATTTACTCAGCATGAATCTGGATTTTTCTGGAATAGAAAAACAAACACTACTGGAATCTCCGGATCTGGATTCACGCCTAGACGACCTAATATCTCTGATGGAAATGTCAAGTCCAAACGAAGTCTTAGCCGATTTTTCGCCTAACTTTCTGAATTAAAATTTTTACCATGAAAAACATCTTAAAAGCAGCATTGTTCAAGATATTATTTTTTCTTAGCCTCATTTGTGCTGTTCTTTCTCCTGTTTTTGCTCAAACTTCCGGCAATGGATCCTCCGGTACAGTCTATCATCCCAATCCAGTTTTAGGTTTCGTGGATGGCAAGCCGGTGACTTTTGAAAATGTACGCAACAAAAAAGTGAATGACCTCAGTCGACAGCTCTTTCAACAATTGAGTATCCAGCTGATGGAGTATGCTCTAGAAAAACTAGCAGCAAAATATCCGGAGATCCGTTTGACTCCAGAAAAAAAAGTAACTCTCAAAGAAATTATTTCCATTTATGAGCAAAATAACCTGCAGGAAAGGGGAACTCTGGAACAGCTCCGACCTCAGATAAAGCAGTTTCTGGAACAGCAAATTCGGAGTCAGCACTTGTTGAACCAGTATTCACTGGCTCTTGAGAAGGGTTGGATTATTTCGCATCTGGAGGCCCCCTCGGAGCTTCTGCAGAAAGGAAATATAAAAACTGCTTATCTCAGAGGCAACAAAAAGGCTTCCGTCATTCTGCTCGAATACTCGGACTACCAATGCCCTTTTTGCGGACGTGTACAATCCACAATTCTTAAGCTCATCCGTGATTACAAAGACCGGGTGGCTTTCGGTTACAGGCACTTCCCGCTGGCTTTTCACAAAGAAGCTGACGAAGCGGCTATTGCTTCAGAATGCGCACGGGAACAGGGTAAATTCGAGAAAATTCACCAGTTACTCTACTCGCGCCAAAAAGCACAGGATACAACAAACCTGAAAAAATATGCCCGTAAAATAAAAGTAGCAAATCCTGAAAAATTCGATATGTGCCTAGATAGTGAAAAATATCGAGGTTTAGTCAATCAGGATATGAAAGATGGAGCAGACCTTGGTATTACCGGAACCCCTGGATTTTTTGTTGGCCTCTTCAATCCAAAGTCAGGAGAAATTCAAGGGGAAATACTCTCTGGTGCACAACCATACAGTTCTTTTCAGCAAATATTAGATAAATACTTGAGTCGGAACTAATAATTATGAGCAAAGCAGATCTCCGTCAGTCACTTGAGAAAATACAATCTCCTCGCATCCTCGCTGTAGGAGACCTGATGCTGGATCATTATTCATGGGGTGAGGTGAATCGAATATCTCCGGAAGCTCCGATTCCCGTAATGCGAGTGCTCCAGGAAGATCAAAGATTAGGAGGTGCAGGCAATGTGGTGGTAAATCTGTCAGCTTTGGGTGCAGAGGTACTTGTCTGCGGAGTTACTGGAAAAGACGAAACTGGAGATCGCATCCGTAAACTATTGGCCGAAAACGAAGTCGATCCTTCTGGAGTGATCGTTTCAGAAAATTATAAAAGCTGCCTCAAGCACCGTATGATTGCAGGACAAACACATTTGCTCCGGATGGATATAGATCCAGACCCGGATATACTTGCTCCGCAAAAACAGCTGATTAATTTTTTGGAACAAAGAATTCCAAGTTGCGATGCTGTCGTCGTTTCTGACTACGGAAAGGGGTTGCTCAGTTCTGCAACACTCAAAGCAATTGCAGCTTGTGGAAAAAAACATAGGATTCCGATTGTGGGCGATCCTCGGCGGACGAAAAGTTACAGCATCTATCAGGATTTCACTCTCATTAAACCAAATCGTAAAGAAACTGAGGCAGCAGTAGGGTTTGCCCTCAAAGACCAAAACGATGCACTCAAGGCTGCAGAACAGCTGAAAACTGAAGTAAAATTGGAATACCTGGTAATCAGCTTGGATCAGGATGGATTATTGCTTTTCCGTAGTCCAGAGGATTATCACTTTCTTGAAGCAGAAACACAGGAAGTTTTCGATGTAGTCGGAGCTGGAGACATGGTCAGTAGCATATTGACGTTTATGCTTGCCGGACAGGCTAACATTGAGCAAGCCGCTTATTGGGCTCAACTGGCTGCAAGTTTGGAAATTCAACATGTAGGCGTGGTTTCGTTTTCAAAAAACGAATTGCTTCATCGTTTTGATTATGGCGAAACTTCGTCAAAAATAATGACCACGGAAAAACTGTTAAGCACATTGCCGCAGGAACTTCCGATAGTCTTCACAAATGGATATTTTGATGAAATTTCTGCAGGACACTTGAAGTTCCTGCATCAACTGAAAACTCTTAAAGGCTTTAATGTAGTAGCCATCAACAGTGACCGTAGCATTGCCAAACAAAAAGGACAGCCGCCCTTGCTTAACGAACGGGAACGCGCCTTGCTGCTCTCCACCATTGAAGCAGTGGATCGGATTATTATTTTTGATGATCCAGATGCCGGCAACTTAATCAGGAATATAAGACCGGCAATTGTGGTCAAAGGCGAACGTTTCCGCAAACAACAACTTCCAGAACAGGAAGCCATCCAGAAGACCGGCGCTCAACTTGAATATTTTCCAAAATATTGAGCTGCAAAAACCATCCATCTGTAAATCACTTTCGACAAAAACTCTCACGAAGACGAGAATGAAGAAGATGAGTTAGATGTGGATGATGGAGAATCTCGTTAAAGCAGCGCAATGACGTTTTCAACGCCCGATTTCGGCTCCCAAAATACTTAATCCTGGACGCTAACAGGAAATGGTGTATCAGTGTTGACCGCGACGTGATGCCTGGTTCCTCTAGCAGTCACCATTTGCACGCTTTGCCGGGATTGCTGATAGCAATTCGTGAAATGACAAAGTTCGGTTGAGATTATGCAGTTCAAACAATAGCTAATGCAAAAGCCTTGGGGCAGGCTCTTACTGACGAAGGAATGAATGTGGCGGCCAAAGAATTCGGTTTTACTGAAAGCCACCAACTGGCAATAAACGTAACCAATTTTGGCGTTGCCAAAGACATTGCCCGCTCTTTATCTGATAAAAATAACATCATCACCAATTACAATATGCTTCCCGGAGACAGGGACACAAAAACCCATCCGAATTAAGGATTGGTGTGCAGGAAATGACGCGATACGGTATGCAGGAAAGCGAGATGGGTGAACTGGCCGCTTTGATGAAGGCAGAACTGGAAGGTAAATTAGTCAAAGATGAAGTTCTCCGATTACGCAACCGTTTCACTGACATACACTTCTCCTGATTTAATTGTAGGATAGTTTCTTCAGACCTTCAGGGAAACAGGAGGCTCTATTTTCAGGCGCGTTTTCCCGATTTTTTGCTGCGGGTTGATTTTTTCTTGCGCCAGATAAAATTTAATGGAGTTCCTTCAAAGCCAAAATGATAGCGGAACTGGTTGGAAATATAGCGTTCGTAGGCAAAGTTCGTTTTTTCGGGATTGTTAGTCATGAAAACAAAAGTCGGTGGAGCCACACTAACCTGGTTACCGTAATAAACTTTTGTCGGACGACCTGATTTAGAGGGAGGTGGATGCTGATTGACAATCAGATGGAGAATAGTATTTAAATCGGAAGTCTGAATCCGCCGGACATACTGCTCGTGAACCCGAAGAATATTTTCAAAAATCTGAGGTACCTGCTGACCGGTTTTGGCGCTGACAAATATAACCGGAGCAAAGTTGATAAAGTTTAAACTGTCGTAAACATCTTCTCTTGCTTCCTTCTCGGTTTTACCGTCCTTTTTGGCCAAATCCCATTTGTTCATCACAATCACCAATGATTTCTTGCGCTCATTTGCATAGCCGGCAATCTTCGTAACTTGTTCTGTTACACCTTCCCCTGCATCAATTATTAAGAGAGTTACATCTGCTCGTTCTATCGATTTGAGTGCAGAAACAATACTGAATGTTTCGATCTTCTGGCTTACTTTGCCGCGTCTGCGAATTCCCGCAGTATCAACCAGTAAAATATTGCGACCTTCATAATTACATTGACTGTCCACAGGATCACGGGTTGTACCTGAAACCGAATCCACAATCATCCGCTCCTTCCTAAGGAGTGCGTTCACAATGGATGATTTCCCGGCATTTGGTTTACCGATAACTGCAACTGCAACTGGAGCATCCGGCCTAGTCAAACCTTCATTGGAATCTTCCTTTTCCACTATTTTCAGTGGAACCAGTTGATCAACTTCTTCCAGCAATCCGTCTATTCCACGGTTGTGCTCAGCTGAAACAGGAAAAATTTTTTCAACTCCAAGCCGATGAAACTCAAAACTTTCTTCTTCCAACCGCGGATTATCGGCTTTGTTGACAACAACAAACAGAGGAGTATCTGCTTCCACCAAGGTCCGGTAAATTTCTCCGTCTCCCTGAGTCCAGCCCTCTTGCACATTTACAATAAACAAAACACAATCTGCTTCCTCAACTGCCAGACGTGCTTGTTGTGACATTTGCCGAATCAGTGAGGTTTCTGCAACAGGCTCAAATCCGCCTGTGTCGACTGCTAGAAATTCATAGCCCTGATATTTTGCAATTCCGGAGTTGCGATCACGTGTTACTCCCGGCTTCTTCTCTACAATGGCTGAACGTCGCCCGAGCAGGCGGTTGAATAATGTTGATTTTCCTACATTTGGACGCCCGACAAGGGCGACAACGGTTTGGGGGCTGGACATGGAGTTGTGGCAGTGATTTCAGACATCCAGATTCTTCACTCGAAGTGCATTTTCCTCAATGAAGTTTCGGCGTGGTTCAACATTGTCGCCCATTAGAATGGTGAAAATTCCATCTGATTCAACAATGTCTTCAACCTTCACTTTTTTCAATGTTCTGACCTTCGGATCAAGTGTCGTTTCCCACAACTGCTCCGGATTCATTTCACCTAAACCTTTGTAACGCTGGATGTACATACCTTTCTTGCCAAAACTAATCATAAAATCCAGCGCCTCAGACCATGTCTGAAAAGAGTGACTCTCTCCTTCATTCTCTTCAGTCAGGACCACCCCATTTTCTCCAAGAGTAGCCTTGAGGTTTGAATGTTCCTGAAACAGTTGAGAATAATCATATGCGCTCAGGTTTTCCAGTAAATTCAGTGACAAATCAATTTGCTGTTCATTCACCTGGATTAAAACATTGCTTCCCTGTTTTTCCGGATCTACCGTTAGTTTGTAATCCGGATAAATTTCCTTCAAACAGTCAATACAATTGAGAATGTGTTCCGCTCCTCCTAAATCAATCTCAATTTCCTGCTTGAGTAGAAGATTGATCAAAAGGGTCAAGTTGGGATTAAAGCACAAGCGGTCATAATGGGTTCTGTAAAGTCTGATTTTAAGAGCTATCTGAAAAAGCTCTTCTCCGCTTATAGTTGCTCCTTTTTCAGGCGTGAGACTTAGTATTTCGCTGGAAGAGCGCACCAGCCGTTCTGTCATTTCATTTTCATCTCTAACATAAAAACTGCTACGTCCCTTTTTTGCTCGATACAGAGGCGGCTGGGCGATATAGAGATAGCCATTTTCAATAATTTCCGGCATTTGTCGGTAGAAGAAGGTCAGAATCAAAGTCAGAATATGGCTGCCGTCAACATCTGCGTCAGTCATGATGATGATTTTGTGGTATCGTATTTTTTCAAGATCAAACTCCTCTTTCCCAATTCCAGTTCCCATCGCAGTAATCATGGTTTTTATTTCTTCATTGGAGAGCATCTTGTCAAAGCGGGCCTTTTCCACATTCAAAATTTTTCCTTTCAGGGGTAGAATTGCCTGATTTTTACGGTCACGTCCCTGCTTTGCAGAGCCTCCTGCAGAATCACCCTCCACCAGAAACAGTTCACTTAAAGACGGATCAGATTCCTGACAATCAGCCAGTTTCCCGGGAAGAGTACTGAATTCAAGTACATTTTTTCTACGGGTAATTTCCCTGGCTTTTTTTGCAGCAAGCCTGGCCCGTTGTGCATCTATGGCTTTGGCAACAATCTTTTTTGCAACAGCTGGATTCTCCTCCAGATATGCACCCAAATATTCTGAGACCAGCGTTTCAACTTTTCCCTTAATTTCAACATTGGTCAATTTTATTTTTTTCTGCGACT
>UINC01001782.1_pt1 | contig 51664 bp, 50 predicted proteins | sample 5385821 | NCBI WGS metagenome assembly UINC01 (sample SAMEA4666929, study PRJEB26691) | marine metagenome | isolation source: Pacific Ocean | place: Pacific Ocean | collected 2011-10-13 | reverse complement strand
TAATGCTTTTTTTATTGCTTCAATCTTGCTATTAGCATCACTTACTTTCTTTTTTTCTTTTTCAACTATATCCTTAGGCGCATTATCAATAAAACTCTTATTTTTTAATTTATTCTCAACAGATTTAAGAAATTTTAAATTGTAATCTAATTCCTTGTTTAACCTATCAAGTTCTGATTTAAGATCAATATCACCTTCTAATGGAATGAAAAATTCAGTAGATCCAATTATAAATGAATTTACAGATTTAAACTTGTCTTTTTCTGAATATTCAATATTATTAAGAAATACTAATTTTTTTATTATACTTATATAATGTAAATCAGATGTTTTTGAAGCAAAATAGAGAGATAGTTCTTTTTTAAATGGTATATTTTTTTCTTTTCTAAAATTTCTAATATAAGAGATTATATCCTTCGCTATCTCAAAATTTATAATAATATCATTTTTGAATTTATTTGAATCTGGCCATTTACTTATAGTGATAGATTCTAAAGAAGTTCTTGAAGCTAAGTGATGCCAAATTTCTTCAGTTAAAAAAGGCATAAATGGATGCAATAATTTCAGATTATCTTCAAAAAGAGATATTATTTTTGATTTTGTTTGATTATCAATTTTTTCTCCAAATTCTGGTTTTACAGATTCTAACAACCAAGAACAGTAATCATCCCAAACAAGTCTGTAAGAACTCATTAAAACATCTGATATTCTATAATTTTCATAATTTTTGTTAATTAAATCTAAAACTTGATTGAACTTGTTTTCATACCATTCAAGAGCTAAACTATTTACTTCAGATATCTCTTTTCCATCATCAACTTCCCATCCATTAACTAATCTTAATGCATTCCACAATTTATTTGTAAAGTTTTTACCTTGTTGACACAAAGATTCATCAAAAAGTAGATCATTTCCTGCTGCTGAGCTTAACATTAGACCAACTCTTACTGAATCTGCACCATATTTATCTATTAACTCTATTGCATCTGGAGAATTTCCCAATTGCTTAGACATTTTTCTTCTCAGTTTATCTCTAACTATTCCAGTAAAGTAAACATTTGAAAACGGTTTTTCATCTCTAAATTCATAACCTGAAATAATCATTCTTGCTACCCAGAAAAATATTATGTCAGGACCAGTTACTAAATCTTGAGTAGGATAATAATATTTTATATCTTGATTTTCAGGATTCCTTATGCCATCAAAAACCGATATTGGCCAAAGCCAAGATGAAAACCAAGTATCAAGAACATCCTCATCTTGAATTAACTCATCATCTTTTAACTTTAATCCTTTTTGTTTCTCTATAATCTTTTTTGCTTCATTTTTATTTTGAGCTACAACATATTCCTCTTTATTTTCTCCGTAATAAAAAACTGGAATTTGATGACCCCAAGATAGTTGTCTAGATATATTCCAATCTTTTATATTTTCTAGCCAATACCTATAAGTAGATTTAAATTTTTTGGGAAAAAACTTTATATTTTCATTCTTCAAAACATTTGTTATCGCAGGTTTTGAAATTTGATCCATCTTTAAAAACCATTGTCTTGAAATCTTAGGTTCAATGATAGCATTAGTTCTTTCTGAACGACCAACATTATGTTTATATACTTCAGACTTATTAAGAATCTTTTTTTTCTTAAGCTCTTTTACTATTTCTTTCCTAACTTCAAACCTATCTTTATTTTTATAATGAAGACCATTTTCATTAAGCCTTCCTTTTGAATCAAAAATATCTATTATCTCAAGTTTATGTTTATTCCCAATATTGTAGTCGTTCAAATCATGAGCAGGAGTTACTTTTAAACACCCTGTTCCAAACTCTATATCTACATAAGGATCTGAAATAATTGGAATCTTCCTATCACATATAGGAACTATTGCCTCTTTCCCTACAAACTTAGAATATCTTTTATCTTTTGGGTTAACACAAACTGCTGTATCACCAAAAATTGTTTCAGGTCTGGTTGTTGCAATAATTAGTTTCTCTTTTGAACCATCTATAGAATAATTTAAATAGTATAAACTAGATTCTTCTTCAACATAATTAACCTCCTCATCAGATACTGTTGTCTCAGCCTCAGGATCCCAGTTTATCATTCTATATCCTCTGTAGATATAACCTTTTTGATGAAGATCTATAAAGGCAAGTATAACTGATTCATACATATCATCATCTAAAGTAAATTTAGTTCTATTCCAATCACATGAACAACCTAATCTTTTAAGCTGATCTAATATGCCTCCTCCATATTTTTCTGTCCATTCCCAGGCATGTTTTACAAATTCTTCTCTTGAGATTTCTGATTTATTTAAACCAAGTGATTTTAAATTTTCTACCACTTTAGCTTCAGTTGCTATAGAAGCATGATCTGTTCCAGGAACCCAGCATGCATTTTTCCCCATCATCCTTGCTTTTCTAATTAAAATATCTTGAATAGTATTATTAAGCATATGCCCCATATGTAATAAACCTGTAACATTAGGTGGAGGAATTACAATAGTAAATGGTTCCCTATCATCAGGTTCTGAATTAAAAAAATTATTTTTATTCCAGAAAGAATACCATTTCTTTTCAATTTTGGTATGATCAAATTTCGATGAGATTTGCATCTATCAATAAATATTTATAAAGTAAAACAAAAATAACATACCTTGAAGTATATTTACAAATTAAGTTAAATAAATGCCAAAAATTTCAAATAAAGGAAGAAATATTCCATCGTCTCCTATTAGAAAGCTTGTACCATATTCTGATCAAGCAAAGAAAAAAGGCATTGATGTACTTCACTTAAATATTGGACAACCTGATATTGAATCACCAATTGAATCTATTGAGGGTATAAAGCAAAATGATTTAAAATTGTTAAAATATGAGTATTCACAAGGTTCATATGAGTATAGAACTAAACTATCTAATTATTATTCAAAACATAATATAGATGTAACTCCTGAAGATATAATTGTAACAGTAGGAGCTAGTGAAGCTCTATCATTTACATTTAGTTCAATTTGTGACCCAGGTGAAGAAATTATTATACCTGAACCATTTTATGCCAATTACAATGGATTTGCGATGGCATCAAATGTTAAGGTAATCCCTATAACTTCAAAAATTCAAAACAACTTTTCACTTCCAAGTATTAGCTCTTTCGAAGAGAAAATAAATAAGAATACAAAAGCAATCTTTCTTTGTAATCCTTGTAATCCAACAGGGTATGTCTATAGTAAAGATGAAATTCTAGAAATAGGGTCTTTAGCTATTAAGCATGATATTTTTATAGTTGTGGATGAAGTATACAGAGAATTCATTTACGGAAATAATAAACATTTTTCTATACTTGAAGAAAAAAAGTTTTATAATAATGCAATACTAATTGATTCAACTTCTAAACGATACAGTCTATGTGGGGCAAGAAGTGGATGCATTGTTTCAAAAAATCATGATTTTTTAGGCGCTTGCTTAAAGTTTGCATTAGCTAGACTATCCCCCCCAACACTAGGATTGATAGCAGCTTCGAAAGCACTTGATTCATCTTCAGATTATATTAATAATGTAATTAATGAATACACTATTAGGAGAAATCTATTAATTGAAGAATTAAGTAAAATTGATGATTTAGTTTTTTCAAATCCTATGGGTGCATTTTATTCTATTTTAAAGCTTCCGCTTAATGACTCAGAGAAATTTTCTAAATTTCTCCTAACTGATTTTTCACATAACGGACAAACAGTTATGCTAGCACCAGCAGGTGGTTTCTATACTAGTCCTAATCTTGGAAAAGATGAAGTAAGAATTGCTTTTGTTTTAAATTCTGAGAAACTCTTGAAAGCAATAAAAATAATTGGACTTGCTTTAAAGGAATATAAAGATTAATATTTCAATGAATACAATTTCATCAAACTTCTCTTTAAAAAATTATAACACATTTAATATAGATGTTAAGTCAGATAAATTTATTTCAATTAACACTGAAGATCAACTTATAGATTTCTTATTTAAAAATAAAGATGAAGATAATATTTTCATTTTGGGCGGTGGTAGTAATGTATTATTCTCTAAAGATTATAAGGGAACTATAGTTCATATTTCAATAAAGGGTAAAAAAATTATAGAAGAATCAAATGATAATATTATTATTGAAGTAAACTCTGGTGAAAACTGGCATGAATTTGTAAAATGGTCAATTGAAAAAAACTACGGGGGAATAGAGAATCTATCATTAATTCCTGGGAATGTAGGAGCAGCTCCTATTCAAAATATTGGGGCTTATGGGGTTGAATTAAAGGATGTATTTGATAGTTGCAGAGTTCTTTCTATTGATTCTAATGAAATAAAGCACTTTAATAAAGATCAATGTGAATTTGATTATAGGTCATCAGTATTTAAATCTAAACAAAAAAATAAATATGTAATCTTATCAATAAGATTAAAATTAACAAAAGAGCCTCATAGTTATAACCTATCATATGATAGCTTAAAAGAAAAATTTAGTAATAAAAAAATTAGTTTATCTAATATATCAGAGGAAATAATTAAAATAAGAGAGTCTAAGTTGCCTAATCCAAAAAAGATTGGGAATTGTGGAAGTTTTTTTAAAAATCCTCTTATAGAATCGAAAAAGTTAGATGAACTATTAAAAAAACATCCACAATTACCTTATCATAAAAACAAAAACGAATTATATAAAATTCCTGCAGCATGGCTAATTGAAAAGATGGGATTTAAACAAAAAAGTTTAGGAAATGTAGGGGTTTATATTAATCAACCTTTGGTTATTGTTAATAATGGAAATGCAAATGGATCTGATATATTAAATTTTGCAAATAACATAAAAGATTCAGTTAAAAAAGAATTTAATATTGAGCTTGAGGAAGAGGTAAATATTATATGAAATTAATCTTTGACTTTTGAATCAATAACTATTGTCACAGGACCATCATTTATTAAGGATACCTTCATATCTGCAGCGAATTCTCCTGAACTAACTTTTCTTCCAATTTTCTCTTCACATATTTTAATAAAATATTCATATAAAGGTATGGCGATTTCATGTCCTGCAGAATTAATATACGAAGGTCTATTTCCTTTTTTAGTAGATGCAATTAATGTAAACTGAGAGATAACTAGAAGGTTTCCTTTCACATCTATTAATGATTTATTCATTACCCCATTCTCATCATCAAATATTCTAAGGTTTAAAACTTTGTTTGAGATCCATTCAGCATCAGTTTTTTCATCATTAACAGCAATACCTATTAATACAAGAATACCATGATCAATTTGACCTATTATTTTATTATTAACTTCAACTTTTGATGACTTAACTCTTTGAATTACTACTTTCATCTGATTTCCTGTATATATTTTGATCACTCAATAAATCAATATAAGAACTATATCTTGATTCTGATACTGCTCCATTTTCAAGATCCTCTTTTATTTTACATCCTGGTTCTTCAATATGCATACAATTATTAAATTTACATTTCATTTTTCTTTTAAAAAACTCTGGAAAGTAATCACCTAATTCATGTTTTGATATATCTACAAGTCCAAACCCTTTTATACCAGGGGAATCTATAATTCTTATATTTTCTTTTAAATCATACATTTCAGCATAAGTTGTTGTATGCTTACCCTGACTATGAGATATTGAGATTTCCTTTGTTTTTAAATCTAATTCAGGATTAATATGGTTAATTAAGGTTGATTTTCCCACACCACTATGACCAGAAAGTAAGCAAACCTTGTTTTGCATATAATTAGAGATTTCCTTTACTCCTTCTCCATATTTTGCAGAGATTCTAATACACTTATAATCGATTGATTTATATATAGATTCCATTGCAGAGATTTTAGATAAATCATTTTTATTATATGTGTCTATTTTGTTAAAAACTAAAATTACAGGTATATGATAAGCTTCACAAGTTACTAGAAACCTGTCAATGAAATTTAATGATGTAGGTGGATTATCTTTTGTAATTAACAATAGAGCGAGATCTATATTAGATGCTATTATATGTGACTGTTTTGATAGTTTAACTGATTTTCTAATAATGTAATTTTTTCTAGGAAGAATTTCAGAGATTACACCGAGTCTTTCCTCTTTATCATCTTTTTCAAAAATCACATCATCTCCAACCGCTATAGGATTTGTAGTATCTAGGTCCTTTAATCTAATTTTTCCTTTGATTCTACATTCAAAAAAATCATTATTATATTTTACTAGATACCAACTACCTGTTGATTTATATACTATACCTTCGAAAACCATTAATTTAATAGCAATATATTTTTTCCTAACCATAATTACAAATCTGGTTGATGATATTTGTATCTTTAAAAGAAAAAATTGATTAATAAAACCTTATTATTAATTTTAGATGGTTGGGGTATACCAGAAGACAAAAGTCATTCAGCTCCTGACATTGCAAATACTCCAAATTTTGACAATTTATTAGACAGCTACTCTAACGCACAACTTTTAACCCATGAAGAAAATGTTGGTCTTCCTTCTGGTCAGATGGGAAATAGCGAGGTTGGTCATATAAATATAGGTGCAGGTAGAATTGTATTCCAAGATTTACTTAAAATAAATAACTCCATTGAATCTGGAGAATTTAGTAAAAAAGAAAACTTTATTGATATAATTAATTACATTAAAAAAAGTAAAAAAAATGTTCATCTTATTGGATTATTATCTGATGGAGGAGTTCACTCTCATATTTCTCATCTAAAAGAAATTTTAAACACCTTATCCCCAATAAAAAAAAATCTATTTATTCATGCATTTACGGATGGAAGAGATGTAGATCCTAGATCTGGAATAAATTTTATTAATCAAATTGAAGAACATACAAAAAAAACAGGAGGTTCTTTAGCATCTGTTATTGGAAGATACTATTCAATGGATAGAGATCATCGTTGGGATAGAACAAAGAAAGCTTATGACTTATTAATAAATAATGTAGGACTAAAAACCCAAAATATAATTGAAACAATAACAGATTTTTATAATAACGGGATAACAGATGAATTTATAGAACCAGTTGTAATAACTGATAATAATAATAATCCTATTTCAAAAATTGATGATAATGATGTTATTGTTTTTTTTAATTATAGATCTGATAGAGGAAGACAACTTACATCTTTAATTTGTGAAAAAAACAATAATCAATTAGACTTAAAACCTCTAAACGTTAAATTTTACACTTTAACTAACTATGATAATAGTTTTGAAAATGTAATACCTATATTCTATAATGAAAATTTAAAAAATACTCTAGGTGAGATATTATCAAAGAATAATAAATCTCAACTAAGAATTGCTGAAACTGAAAAGTACCCCCACGTTACATTTTTTTTAAATGGTGGCAGAGAAAAACCATTTGATAAAGAAAAAAGAGTTTTATACCCTTCTCCAAAAGTAGCAACATATGATTTAAAACCTGAAATGAGTGCTTTTAATGTTTCACAAAAGGCTATTAGTGAGATTATTAATAATTCTCCTGATTTTATATGCTTAAACTTTGCAAATCCTGATATGGTTGGTCATACAGGTGATATAGATGCTGCAATAAAAGCATGTGAAACTATAGATGATCTTTTAGGACCAATAATTAATGCCGCAAATAAACTCAATTATGTATCAATAATAATAGCTGATCATGGAAATTGTGAAAAAATGAAAAATGAAGATGGTTCTCCAAATACTTCTCACACAACTAATCCTGTACCAATTATTTTAGTTGACAAAAATAAAAGAAATGTAAAAAATGGTATACTCTCTGATATTGCACCTACAGTTCTTGAAATTTTAGGTATTGAAAAACCATTAGAAATGACTGGTAACTCTTTAATAAAAAAATGAAATATTATTTTTTAACATTTATTTTCCTAATTTTCTATTCTTGTAATGAGAATTTGAATTATGATATTGTTGATGGACAAGTTGATAAGGATTACTTGTTTAACTCCAATAATACTAAATGGTTTACAGATAATTATAACTCATATCTTACAGATACATTTTTAAGTGAAAACAATTTTGATAATATTGATAATTATACAATTGAGTTATATATGGGTGTTGAATGTCATGATAGTGAAAGAGAAGTCCCCATATTAATTAAGATACTCGATGAAATAAAATTTTCAGAAAATAAACTAAAAATATATCTACTAAAACAGAATAAAACCTCTGATTCTGGATTTGAAAAAGGTAAAAATATAACAAACACTCCTACTATTATTTTCTATAAAAATTCTAAAGAAATAAATAGAATAGTTGAATTTCCAGTTGAAACTTTGGAAAGAGATATATATAAAATAATTAATGATATTGAATATAGACATGTCTATTACTAATTATGATTTTAAAAAGTATTGAAGAAATTGGAAAAATTAGAGAAAGCGCATTAGTTGTATCTAAAACTCTTGGGATGTTAGCAAGTGAGATTAAGCCTGGTGTAACTTCTTTATCTCTTGACAGTCTTGCAGAAACTTTTATTCTTGATAATTTCTGCAAACCTGGCTTTAAAGGTTATAACGGGTTTCCAAATACGCTATGTATAAGTATAAATGATCAGGTAGTTCACGGAATACCAAATAATAATCCATTAAAAGATGGTGATATTGTTTCAATTGATTGCGGTGTAATAAAAGATGGGTTTTATGGAGATCATGCATATACTTTCAAAGTTGGAAATGTATCAAAAGATGTAGAGAATTTACTAGAAATAACAAAAAGATCTCTTTACATCGGAATTGAATCATTAATTGCGGGAAACAATGTTGGTGATATTGGGAATTCAATTCAAAATTTTATTAGAAAACATGGTTATGGTATTGTTAAAGAATTAGTAGGGCATGGACTTGGGAAAAATTTACACGAAGATCCTGAAATCCCTAATTATGGAAAAAAAGGTAAAGGTTCATTACTTAAAGAAGGTCTAGTTGTTGCAATTGAACCCATGATAAATCTAGGAACTGAAAAAGTTCGTCAACTGGATGATGGTTGGACAATTGTTACTGTTGATGGAAAACCTAGTGCACATTTTGAACATAATATTGCTATTATTGATGGAAAACCTGAAATTCTTTCAACATTCAATCATATATACGAAGCTCTTGGTTTAGAATCAACTGAAGAGGATAAGTTCAAATCTTACTTTGATTAATGAAAATAATATTAAGAATATTTTCAAGAAATTTCCTTATTAGAATTAGCTATTATCTAGTTCCTATATTAAAAATTGTTTATTCTGGCAAAAGGTTTATTGATCCAATTGACGGAAAAGGGTATTCAAAATTTCTTTCTTATGGGTATACTAAACTTAGAAAAAATGCACTATGTCCAGGAACTCTATCTCTTGAAAGACATAGACTTTTATGGTTGTATCTTAACAAAAAGACAAATCTCTTAAACTCTAAATTAAAAGTCCTTCATATAGCACCAGAACAAATTTTTTATAGAAAATTTAAAAAGAATATCTACTGGAATTATACAACTTTTGATCTTAAATCTCCCATAGCCGATATTATAGGGGATATTACTAAACTAAATTTTAAGAATAATACATTTGATTTAATAATTTGTAATCATGTTTTAGAGCATATAATAGATGATAGAACTGCTATGAATGAAATATATCGTGTTTTAAAAAAAGATGGCATAGGGATTCTTCAAGTTCCAATTGATAAAGGCTTAGAAAAAACTTATGAGGATAATACATTAGTTTCAAAAAAACAGAGAGCTGAACATTTTGGGCAATATGACCATGTCAGGGTATATGGAAAAGATTATAAAAACAGATTAGAAGATTCTGGTTTTACTGTTAATCTTATTGATTATACTAATGAAATTGAAGATGACGAAATTTCTAAATATGGATTAATCAAAGGAGAATTAATTCCTATTGTAACAAAATCAATTGGTTAATTTATCCCAATTTTTTGATTTTATAATCTCAACTTTTTCATTAACAGATATAATCCATAAAGCATCTAATGATTCAGTTTGATCTACAATGGCTCTTCCTCTATCAAGATCTAAAGTTAATAATGCAGTAGCCCATGCATCTGAAGTAATACAATCTTTTGATACAACTGATACGCTAAGAGTATTATTTTTTGATGTAAGACCAGTTATTGGATTTATTGTGTGAACATATCTTTCTCCAGTTTTAGGATCTATACGATACTTTCTATAATTACCTGAAGTTGCTAGTGCAATATTGCTAAGCTTAACTGTTTGAATATATTGATCCTGATCTAATGGATCTTGAATACCTAGGGTCCAGATTGATTCAGTTCTTTTATTTATTCCTTTGGTTAGTATTTCCCCTCCTACTTCAATTAAGTAATTATTAATTTCTTTTTGAGATAAAAACTCTCCAATTAAGTCAACAGTATATCCTTTTGCTATAGCATTAAAATCAATAAAAATATCTTTACTTTCTTTTACAATTTCATTATTGTCATTTAATAAAACTTTTTCCCAGCCAACTAAGCTTTTAAGACTATCAAGGACTTTATTGTCAATATTCTCAAGAATAATTTTAGGGCCAAAACCATATGCATTCACAAGTGCTCCAACTGTTGGGTCAAAATATTTATCAGATTTCTTCCATACATCTTTAGACTTATTAAAGACATTTATAAAATGTTCATCTACAGGAGTTTTGATATTTTCATTTACTTCACTTATAATTGAACTTTCTATGTATGTTGACATAGAATTATTAATTACATCAAATATAGAATCAATACTTTTTGATAAACTTAATTTTTCTTCACTTGTATCAAGCAAGATATTATATGTAGTACCAAGAGCATTTCCTTTTATATTAATTGTATTGTTTTCAGTAAAACAACTAAGAAAAAGTAGAGAGAATAATATTAATCTGATTTTCTTTGAATAGTTCATTATATTCCAAAATCATCAAATCTGACATTTTCAGGTGGGACACCAAAATCTTCGGCCATCTTGGCAACAGCAAGATTCATCAAAGGAGGACCACAATAATAGACTTCTATATCCTCAGGTGAGTCATGGTTTGATAAATACTGGTCAATAACAACTTGATGGATAAATCCAACAAAACCATCTCCTTCACCATCAAGAGATTTTTTAACCTTCCAACTATCTTCTTCCATAGGTTCAGATAAAGCAATGTAAAATTTAAAGTTTGGGAAGTCTTTTTCTAAGTCTCTAAAGTGATCAATATAGAAAAGTTCTCTTCTTGATCTACCTCCATACCAAAAAGTTACTTTTCTTCCAGTTTTTATTGTTTTAAATAGTTGATAAAGATGAGATCTCATTGGAGCCATTCCTGCACCACCTCCTACATATAGCATCTCAGCTTCAGAATCATTAATAAAAAAATCTCCATAAGGTCCAGAAATAGTTACTTTATCTCCTTGTTTTTTTGAAAATATATAAGAAGATGCTATACCTGGGTTAAAAGGCATCCAATCATTTTTCTTTGCATCCCATGGAGGAGTTGAGATTCTAACATTCAGCATAATTTCTTTTCCTTCTGCTGGATAGGAAGCCATTGAATATGCTCTTTCAACGTTTTCACTATTTTTCATAGTTAATGGCCAAAGATTAAATTTATCCCATTCTAACTTAAATTTATTAGGATCATTAGGATGTTCATCTGGATGAGAAGTAATATCTATATCTTTATAATCTACTTCACACTCAGGAATTTCAATCTGAATATATCCACCTGCTTTGTAGTCCATTTCTTCAGGCATTTCAATTACAAGTTCTTTTATAAATGATGCTACATTATAATTCGTAAGTACTTTAGCCTCCCATTTTTTTATACCAAAAACTTCTTCAGGTACACTTATTTTCATATTTTCTTTAACCTTTACTTGACATCCAAGTCTCCAGCCTTCTGATATTTCTTTTCTAGTAAAATGAGGAACCTCAATTGACAAAATTTCTCCTCCTCCCTCTAAAACTTGACATTTACATTGAACACAAGTTCCTCCCCCACCACAAGCAGACGGTAAAAATATTTTGTTATTCCCTAAAGTAGTTAGAAGAGTATTTCCTGATGAAACTTCAACATCTTTATCGTTATTAATTAATATTTTAACTGGTCCATATGGTACTAACTTAGCCTTAGCATAGAGTAACATTGATACCAATATTATTGTAACTAATAATAGTCCGAGAGTGCTAGCAATAATTACAGTAGTATCCATGTTCAAATTATATTTTAATTCCCATAAAACTCATAAATCCAAATGCCATCAATCCACAAATTATAAATGTGATCCCAAGTCCTTTAAGTGGTTCGGGGATATTTGAATATCTAATTTTTTCTCTAATAGATCCAATAGCTAAAATTGCTAAAAACCACCCAATACCAGAGCCAAATCCATAAACTGATGACTCAAATACATTTATAAAGTCTTTAGTTTGCATAAATAATGAGCCCCCAAGAATAGCACAATTAACAGCTATTAATGGTAAAAATATTCCAAGGTCATTATATAATCTTGGAGAAAACTTTTCAATAATCATCTCAACTAATTGTACCATAGATGCGATAACAGCAATAAACATTATAAAAGTCAAAAATGATAAATCAACATCCAAATATTGTGGACCTATCCAAGACAAAGCTCCAGCCTTTAATAAATATTCATTCAGTAAATAATTAATAGGAACTGTAATTGTTAAAACAAAAATCACTGCACCTCCTAAACCTACTGAAGTTTTAACAGTCTTTGAAACGGCTAGAAATGAACACATACCTAAAAAGTATGCAAAGACCATATTCTCAATAAAAATACTTTTAACAAAAATGTTTAATAAATCTTCCATTTAATCTTTTTCAATTAGTTTCCTATTAAAATATCTCTGTATCCATATATAAACTCCAACAACAATTAAAGCCATAGGCGATAAAAGCATCAAACCATTATCTCTATATCCTAATTCATAGATAAACTCAGGAATAACGGGTATTCCAAATAACTCACCAGAGCCAAAAAGTTCTCTTATAAATGACACTACAATAAGGATCCAACCATAACCCAATGCATTCCCAACTCCATCTAAAAATGATTTCCAAACACCATTCCCTAATGCAAATGCTTCTAGTCTTCCCATTACGATACAATTTGTGATTATTAAACCAATAAAAATCGACAATTGCTTACTAACATCATATGCATATGCTTTTAATAATTGATCAACTATTGCAACTAAAGATGCAATTACTACCAATTGAACAATTATTCTAATTCTATTTGGTATAATATTTCTCAACATAGAAATTATCATATTACTTGAACCCATAACAAAAACTACAGAAAGAGTCATTACAACTGCAGGTTCTAATTTAACCGTAATAGCTAGAGCAGAACAGATTCCTAAAACTTGAACAGTAATTGGATTGTTATCATCTAAAGGATCCGTTAATAAAGCTCTATTTTGTTTAGAAAAAAGTTTTTCCTTATCCTTACTCATTAGTTATATTTTTAAAATATGGCAAATAGTTTTCTAACCTTTCTTTTATCATATCAGAAACTCCATCCCCCGTTACTGTTGCTCCTGAAATAGCATCTACTTCATTATCATTTTTATCAATATTATCAGGGTCATTATTTGACTTTGATACATATATTCCTACAAACTCTCCATTACTATTAAGTATTTTTTCATCATTAAAACTATTAATAAACCAATCTTCTGTTATTTCTGCACCTAATCCTGCTGTCTCTTGTTGATGACCAAATGATATTCCTTCTATAGTATTTATATCTTCTTTAAGTGCTATATATCCCCAAATTGCATTCCACAGACCGTTTCCTCTTAGTGGAATAATATAATATTTACTATTATCAACATTAGCTATATAAAGTGGAAATCTTTGATCATCTAGACCTTTTTTTATTTCTAAAGCAAGATTAATATTAAATGCATTAACCTCTTGATCTATATCACCATTATGCGTTAGAGATAATTCTTCTATAATATATTGATTATAAAGGTCTTCTGATTCATCTCTACTAACATTAATACCAACTGTAGATATAATATTTTGCATCTTCTCTTTCTTAACATTGTCAAGTTTTAGCTCTTTCAATGACTCTGAGGTAAATGATAAAACAAAAGCAATTGTTATAACCATAATTCCAGCAAATAAATAAGTATGTCTATTAGAATCTCTATCCATTATACTGTTTGAATTTTAAGTTTTACCCATCTTTTCTTCCTCTTATTTATGTTAGATTGGATGACATAATGGTCAATAGTAGGAGCGAATACGTTCATTAATAGTATTGCTAACATAACACCTTCAGGATATGCTGGATTAAATACTCTTATTAAAATACAAAACACACCCACTAAAAACCCATAAATCCATTTACCTCTTTTTGTTTGAGCCGCAGAAACAGGGTCAGTAGCCATAAAAACTATACCAAACGCAAATCCACCAACAATAAGATGATTATACCATTCAAAACTCATAAGTTCATTTGCTCCCCAAAAATTAAATAATAATCCTACTAATGATGCACCTATCAAACTACTTAACATTATTCTCCAACTAGCTATTCCCGTAAATAATAAAATAGCAGCTCCAATTAATACAAATAGCGTAGAGGTTTCAGCAACTGATCCTGGTATAGATCCCCAAAACATTTGAATTGATGAATAATCAATATTTTGTCCTGCAGCTAATGAACCCAGTATTGTTTCACCTGATATTCCATCTATATTGGAAGCCTCTGAAACCCATACCTTATCCCCTGACATATATGTCGGATATGCAAAAAAAGCAAAAGCTCTAGCAGTCAATGCAGGATTAAGTATATTCATACCGGTTCCACCGAAAGCCTCTTTAGCAATTAACACTGCAAAAATTACAGAAACAGCTAACATCCAAAGTGGCATATCTACTGGCATTATCATTGGAATAAGAAGACCTGTAACTAGATATCCTTCATTCACTGGATGGCCTCTATATACGGCAAACCCAAATTCTATAGAAAGACCAACAACATATGAAACTACAATCATTGGAAAAATTTTATAAGCACCATGAAGCATTGCATCTAAAAAGGTAAACTCGAGTCCAGATTGAATGAAATATTGATATCCCGTATTATAGATACCATAAAATAAAGCTGGCATAAGAGCAATTATAACAGTTACCATTGTTCTTTTAAGATCAACGGCATCTCTTATATGGGAACCTTTTATTGTAGTATGATTGGGTACAAATAAAAACGTTTCAAAAGCATCAAATGCTGGATAAAACTTTTCAAGTTTCCCTCCTTTTTCAAAAGGTTTTTTAATCTTATCTAAATTATTTCTTATAAAATTCATTTTATCCTACTTCCTTTAACATTAATTGAATTGCATCTTTAATAATTTCTTGAGCTTCTATTTTTGAAGTGTTTGAATAATCTATTAATCCAAAATCCTCTGGTATTATCTCATAAATTCCTAATAGTTCCATTTTCTCAATATCCTCGATCATACATGCCTTTAGTAGTTGCATAGGGTAAATATCCATTGGAAAAAATTTTTCCATTTCCCCTGTTATAACAAGAGCTCTTTCATCTCCGTTTAAATTTGTATTCACTTTCTTGTTTTTTGGAAAAAGCCATGAAAATGATGTTCTTGAAAAACTTGGTATATGGTTATCCTTAAATGGAAGCCATCCAAACATTCTATATTTATCACCTTCTTGTATAACACTGAAAATATTATTATAGTAACCTAAATAACCATCAAAATCTACTTTAGTTCCAGTTAAGGGATCTCCATTAATATATCTATTACTTTCAAAATTATTTACATCATTTTTGGAAATCATAGATGAGATTTTTGAACCAATTTGAGCTTTATAATATTTTGGATTTTTAACTGTTTCGCCAGAAACTCCTACTGTTCTTGTTGAATCGAAGTTTCCTGTTTTAAAAAAACTTCCAATATTAGCAATATCTTCAGGATTAATTACCCAAACACATTCACCCACGTTTATTGGATTAATCCTATTTATCTGAAAGCTTAAGTTACCTGATGGATGCTTGCCTTTTACATTAATTATATCTAAATTTTTTATTTGAGAAAAAATTGATTGTCTATTAGCTGTGACTGTTAGTGTTATAGGTTTTTCAATAATTTTTGACATAATGCTAACTCCTTTTTGGAAATCATCCACTCTTCCACCTAAAATAAAATCATAATCAATATCATATGGAGCTGTTGTATGTGTTGAAACAAAAATTGCTTTTGGAAGTTTATCAGGTCTAGCAATAATATTATAAGGCCTTTGTCTAATAAATGACCATGATCCTGACTTTAAAAGCAGAGAAATAATATCAGTCTTATTTAATCTTTGACTTTCATTTATTTGATAATCAATTTTATCATCTCCATCTTTAGATATCAAGACCTTTAAAATTTTTCTTTTCTCACCCCTATCAATTGATTGTATATACCCAGATACTGGTGAAACAATTACAATCCTTTCATCATTTTTATCATAAAATATTGGGCTTCCAACTTTAACTTTATCTCCTTTCTTAAGAATCATCCTTGGTTTAAGGTTAAAAAAGTCATCTGGGTAAATAGCGTGAGTAGTACTATCTTTAGCGAATTCTATTTCTTTAGAAGCTAATCCGATTAGATCAAGTTTCGCACCATTTTTGATGCTTATGTCCTTTGACATGAAATATCGAAATTTTATGTTGCAAATTTAGCATAATCAGCTCAAGAAAAAAAAGTATTTTTATTAAATTATTAAGTATTTAAAACTAAATTTATAATTCAATTAAAAGTCATGAATAATTCAATAGCAAGCGTACCATTCCCAAAAAATGAACCCATAAGAAGTTATGAACCAAATAGTGAGGAAAAGAAATCTGTTTTAAAAACATATAATAAGTTAAAACAATCAAATATTGAAGTTCCTATGTGGATTAATGGTAAGTCTGTTAAAAGCTCTAAAACTCGAAACATGTCTCCTCCTCATAATCATAAACACAGTTTAGGAAAATATTATTTAGCGGAAAAAAAGCATGTGGAATTAGCTATTAAAGCTTCATTAAATGCTAAAGAAAAATGGTCAAATATGCCTTGGGAAGAAAGAGCCGCAATATTTCTTAAAGCGGCTGAACTTATTGCTGGACCTTATAGAGATAAAATAAATGCTGCAACAATGCTTGGACAATCTAAGACAATATTCCAAGCTGAAGTTGATGCTGCTTGTGAATTAATTGATTTTTTGAAATTCAATATTCATAGCATGCAACATATATATAGTCAACAACCTAAATCTGATTCTGGAGTTTGGAATAGGTTAACCTATAGGCCATTAGAAGGTTTTGTTTATGCAATAACACCTTTTAATTTTACTGCAATATCAGGAAATCTTCCTGGAAGTGCTGCAATGATGGGAAATACAGTTGTTTGGAAACCTAGTGATCATCAAATTTTTTCAGCTAAAGTTGTAATTGATGTATTTAAAGAAGCTGGTCTACCAGATGGAGTAATCAATGCAGTATATGGTGATCCTGAAATGATAACTGACACGATTTTAAAATCTAAATATTTTGCAGGAATTCATTTTACAGGTTCAACTACCGTATTTAAAAATTTATGGAAAAAAATAGGATCAAAAATTGATAATTTTATTTCATATCCTAGAATAGTTGGAGAAACAGGTGGTAAAGATTTTATTATTGCCCACCGAACTGCAAAAATTGATGAATTAGTTACTGCAATTATAAGAGGAGCATTTGAGTTTCAAGGACAAAAGTGCTCTGCTGCATCACGAGTATATATTCCAAAATCTATTTCTAAAAAAGTTCTTAGTAAGCTAAAAAAACAGATTGCTACAATTAAAATGGGTAGTCCTGAGAATTTTGAAAATTTTATGACAGCTGTAATTCATGAAAATTCTTTTGACAAATTATCTAGAGTAATAAAAAAGGTAAAAAAAGATAGAGATGCTAAAATATTTGTAGGGGGAGGATATAGTAAATCCAAAGGTTATTTTATTGAGCCTACAATAGTGACTACATCTAATCCAAAATACTATACTATGGAGAATGAACTTTTTGGACCTATTGTTACTATATATACTTTTGATGATAATAAATGGGATAAAACTTTAAGTCTTGTAGATGAGACATCTGAGTATGCTTTAACTGGGGCAATATTTTGTCAGGACAGATATATTTTAGAGGAAAGTGTCAAAAAATTGGAAAATTGTGCCGGAAATTTTTATATCAATGATAAATGTACTGGTGCTGTTGTTGGACAACAACCATTTGGAGGTGCTAGAGGTTCTGGAACAAACGATAAAGCAGGTTCATATTTAAATCTTCTTAGATGGGTTTCTCCAAGATTAATAAAAGAAGTTTTTGTTCCACCAAGAGATTACAAGTATCCATTTATGGGTTAATAGGTATATAGACTATTTTTTTATCTTCAAAAAAAGGCTCACTAAAATGATCTGAAATTAGGACTTCTTGATAGTGTTTAATTTTTCTCAACTCATCCTTTAAATCTCCACCTTTTAGATATATAAGACCATTATCCTTATCATTAAATGAGTTAGATGATATGTTTTTTTGAATCAATGGATAAAACTTATCTAAACTGGTAACAGCACGTGCGACTATAAAATCATATTTTTCATATAAATCTTCAGCTCTAATTTTGAGTCCTTCAGCATTATTTATTTTTAAATCTTTAATTATTGAATCTACTGCTACTATTTTCTTTCCAATACCATCAATTAGTGTAAATTCAACTTCTGGAAATAATATTGCTAATGGAACACCTGGAAAACCTCCACCAGTTCCAACATCTAGAACTTTTGTATCCTTTTTAAATTTAATAAACTTTAATATAGAAATAGAATGTAGGACATGATGGATATAAAGATTTTCAAAATCTTTTCTTGAAATTAAATTAATCTTTGAATTCCATGATTTATAAATAGAATACAAATCCTGAAACTTCTTAGTTTGTGATGGATTTATCTCTGGAAAGTACTTTAAAATTTCATTCAAGTTAAAAGTGATTTTATCCTTTCAACAGCATCTTCAATATTATCTCTTGAAGCTGCATATGAAATTCTTAAACAGTTTGGAGATCCAAAAGCATCACCTGGAACAGTTGCAACATGAGCTACTTCAAGAAGTAGCATTGCAAGGTCTGATGAATTTTGAATCATATGCCCCTTTATCTCTTTTCCAAAATATGATGAAATATCTGGAAAAACATAAAAAGCACCAGATGGAGGATCATCCAATTTAAATCCTTCAATTTGATTAAGTAATTTTATTATTAGATCTCTTCTTACCTTAAACTCCTCTACCATATATTTAATTTTTGAAGGTGGTTCAATAAGAGCTTTAATTGCAGCTTGTTGAGCAATACAGTTAGCTCCACTAGTTATTTGACCTTGCATTTTATTACAAGCTTTGGCAATTTTTGTTGATGCTGCTAAATAACCTATCCTCCAACCTGTCATTGCAAAAGCCTTAGAAACACCATTAACAGTGATAGTTCTATCATACATTCCAGGCATACAGGCAAAGCTTGGAGTTTTAAAATCATAATTAATGTGCTCATATATTTCATCAGATATAACTATAATATTTGGATGTTTTTCTAAAACTTTCGAAAATTCCAAGTACTCATCATTAGAGAATACCGAACCACTTGGATTATTTGGAGAGTTCAACATTAACATTTTAGTTCTATCAGTAATTGCAGATTCTAACTGATTAGCAGTAATCTTATGACTTGAATCTTTTGGGTTTATAAAAACTGATACTCCCTCAGCCAAAGTTACCATTGCGCTATAGCTAACCCAATAAGGTGCTGGAATTATAACCTCATCTCCAGGATTAATTAGTGACATAATAGCGTTTACTATAGATTGTTTTGCTCCAGTTGAAACAACTATTTGATCTATATCATAATCTAGATTATTGTCTCTTTTAAATTTTGTGCATATTGCCTTTTTTAATTCTATAAAACCATCAACAGGTGAATATTTATGAAAATTATTATTTATAGCATCGATTGCAGCATCTTTAATATAATCTGGAATATTAAAATCTGGCTCTCCCGCACTTAATGTTATAACATCAACTCCCTTATTTTTAAGATCATGAGCTTTTGCCGTCATTCCTACAGTCTGAGATATAGGTAATGAATTGATTTTATCTGATAACATTATTTATTTTTCTTTAATATTCTTTCTTGATTATTAATTGACTCTTGGTGGACTGCTTTGAATATTCTTAAAATAAATTCTTCACTAAGGCCATGAGTTTCTCCATCTAAAATCATTTTCCCTAATATTTCATTCCATCTTTTATTTTGTAAAATAGCGACATTATTATCGGATTTCAAAATTCCTATTTTTTTTGCGACCTCCATTCTACTACCAAGAGTATTTAGCAAATTTTGATCTGCAATATCTATTTGAGATCTCAACTTATTCAACTCATTTTGAAAATCATCTTTAAGGGAAGTTTTATCTCTTATAACGAGATCTTTCATTATTTCAATTAATCTATCTGGAGTAACTTGTTGAGCTGCATCACTCCATGCATTATCAGGATCACAATGAGATTCAATCATAAGTCCATCATAATTTAAATCTAATGCTGTTTGACTTAAATCAAAAATCAAATCTCTTTTTCCAGCTATATGAGATGGATCACAGATTAATGGTAAATCAGGAAAATTACTTTGAAGCTCAACTGCAATTTGCCATTCAGGATTATTTCTATAATTAGATTTGTCATATGTTGAGAAACCTCTATGTATAACGCCTACCTTTTTTATATCTGAGGTATATATCCTTTCAATACCTCCAAGCCAAAGTGAAAGATCTGGGTTAACAGGATTTTTTATTAGAACAATTTTATCAGTTCCTTTTAATGCATTTGCTATTTCCTGAACAATAAATGGACTAACTGTTGATCTTGCTCCTATCCATAAGATATCTATATCATGTTTTAAAGCTAAATCTACATGAACAGAATTTGCAACTTCCGTTGTCGTTAATAATCCTGTTTCTTTTTTTACTCTCCCTAACCAATTCAATCCAATCGCTCCAACTCCTTCAAACATTCCAGGTCTAGTTCTTGGCTTCCATATTCCTGCTCTATAAGCAGTCACATCTGTATCCTTTAATTGATTTGCAATTTTCATTACTTGATCCTCTGTTTCAGCACTACAAGGTCCTGCTATAACAAAGGGATGACTTAAATTCATTTCATCAAGCCAGTTTCTCATTTCTTTTTTATTTTCCATAACTATTATTTAATTCCTTTTAAAATATTTTTGATAGCATTAATCTCTTTCATTTCTTTTGACATTTCTAATAAATTATCAGTTTCAATTAGATCTTTAAAATTTTTTATATTTTTTATATATTCATCTAAAGCTTCAATAATGTTTTTTTTATTTTGTTGAAATATAGGTGCCCACATTGAAGGTGAACTTTTTCCTAATCTAACAGTAGACTCAAACCCACTCCCTGCCAAGTCATAAATTGTTTCTTCATTTTTTTCTTTATCCATAACTGTCCTTCCAAGCATAAAAGAAGTTATATGTGATAAATGTGAAACATACGCAATATGTTTATCATGTTCGTCAGCATTCATTTCTTTTATGTGCATCTCCATACTCAAAAATAATTCTTTTGCTATTATTAATAATTTATTATCTGTTTTTTCAGTTTCACACAAAATTATAGTCTTATTATTAAAAAGATTATTATCCGCAGTAATAGGTCCAGAAAATTCTGTTCCAGCAATAGGATGAGCTGCTAAAAACCTACTTCTATTTATATTGTCTTTTATTAAATCACATATAGGTTTTTTTGTTGAACCTAGATCTACTACTAATGTTTTATTATTTGTTTTATCCAATATATTAACTGAAATATCTAAGATCTGATCAACAGGAATCGCTAGAAATAATATATTAAGTTCAGAATAATGCTTTTCCTCAAGTCTATTATCTATAATTGTATTTTCAATTGCATAGTTTAAATTAGACTTGCTAATATCTTCTCCATAGATATTAATATCATTATATATCTCTGCTAATTTTAATGCTAGTGAGCTTCCTATTAATCCTAATCCTACTATACCTATATTCATTACTTATTTTTAATATTCACCTAAAATTTTAAATTCCTGAGCCATTATCTTAATAATTGAAATAGCTTTATTATAATAATCTGATTTATCAAAAGTAATATCAACAAAAAACGCATATTGCCCCGGAGTTTTTATTATTGGTATAGACTGAATCTTTGTTAAATTTAAACTACAATCACTCATTACATTCAAGACAGATGCAAGGCTTCCCCTTTTATGATCTAGTACAAATTTCAAAGATGCCTTTGTAAAGTGTTTCTTTTCGACAATATTCTTTTCAACTATTACAAATCGAGTAACATTATTTTTTATAGTTTGAATAGACTCACTTAAGACTTCTAAATCATACATCTTAGCTGATTCAATACTTGCTATAGCTCCTAGACCTTCAAGTTTATTATCACTAATCTTTTTTGCAAATAATGCGGTATCATTAGTCTCAATAAGTTTAATAGATGGGTGTTTAATGAAAAACTTAGAACACTGAAGTAAAGCCATTGGATGTGAGTGTACTTCTTTAATATCATTAATGTCTTGATTAGGTAATGAAAGTAAATTATGGTTGATGTTAAAATTACACTCTCCGGTAATAAAAAGATTATTTTCATCAATTAGAGCATAGTTCGGTAAAATTGAACCAGCAATTGAATTTTCTATTGCCATAACTGCGATATTACATTTCTCATTAACAAGAGATCTTGTTAATTCATCAAATGTCATACATTCAACAAGTTCAATTGACTCAAAATAATTCTGAGCAACCAAATGATGGTATGAACCTTTTACTCCTTGTATACCTACTTTCATATAAAAAAAAAGTCCTGAAACTTCAGGACTGTAATACTTTTTGTTTAAATAATAATACTAATATCCTGTCCCAAATAATGAGAAGAAATATCTATAATTGAAATAATAAAAATTGAATATATATTTCATAGCAGAACAAAAGTATGACAGCAATCTATAAAAACAAATTTTTTATTAGATTATTTAGTCTAGGCTATTTTTATTTTTTTTCCATTCAATATTATTGAATGAGCTATTTCACTTGTTTTTTCAAGGTTTTTTGAAACTGAACAATATTTATCAAAACTTAAATGCGCAGCTCTAATAATTCTATCTGGAGGAATATCTCCATCAATTTGTAGTTCTACATGTATCTTTGAGAAAGGTGATCCTGGTTCTGATTCTCTATCACCAAATACTTCCATTTTATATGATTTGGCTTGTAATTTTTGTTTTTCTAGAATAGATATAATATCTATACTACTACAACCCGCAACACCCATTAGCAATAATTCCATTGGACTTGGTCCCTTGACATTATAATCTTCAGAGTATTTCCTATCAAGTAAAATTTTATGGCCATTTTTATTTGTCAGCTCAAAAAGATATTTATCATTAATTCTTTCTAAATTAATCTTCATATAATTATTTTTTTCTTTTAAATATTTTAGTAAAGATATTGGAAATTTGTTTTGTTTCTATTAAAAAACCATCATGTCCATGGATAGAATTTATTTCATGACAAAAGACATCTTTTTTATATTTTGATAATAAATTTAATGTTTTTATATCATCATCAGGAAGAAAAAATAAATCTGAATCCACACAAATTAAATGAATTTCAGAATTTATATTAGAAGCAATCTCTATAAAGTCTTCTCCTCCTCTAGTGATATCAGTAGATCTTAAAAGCTGATTCATCATTTTGTAAGAATTTAAACTAAACCTCTCATTTAACTTTCTTCCATGATGCTCTAACCAGCTTTCTATATTATAAATTCCTTTTGAATCATTAAATGACCTCTCAAATCTTAGATTTATTGATTTTGGGCTTCTATAAAAAGTCATTGCATGTATTCTAGCATCTTGAACTGGATTATTTGAATTATTTAAAATTCTATCTTGAAGATATGTATTTGCAATCAACCAATCATTAGCTTTCCAATCAGCTGCAACTGGAATAATAAATTTTGCCAAATTAGGTCGCTTAGCAGCTATTTCCCATGTTAAACAACCTCCTATAGAACCTCCTATAATCGAATGAAGTTTTTTTATTTTAAGCTTTTCTAGTGCCAAAATAAATAGATTAGCTATATCACCTAGGTGAAATTTATTTGGAGTATAGAAGTCATTTGAACAAAATCCATTTCCAGGGATATTAAATGAAATGACAGTGATTTTTTTTGTATTTATAGCTTTGTTATCTCCTATCACTTCTTTCCACCACCCATTTTTACCAGTCAAATTTGAGTTACCAGTAAGAGCATGATTAACTAGTATGATTGGTGCATCCCCAAGTTTTTTACCAAACAATTGATAACTCAAATTGATAGAAGGTATAATTTCTCCAGAGTCAGCTAAAAAATCTACAATATTTATTTCATGAAGTTGGTTCATCTATTAAACTCTCTTCATACTTTCAGCTAAATCATTAATTAAATCTTCAGGGTCCTCTAATCCAATTGATAATCTTATTAAATCAGAAGTAACTCCAGTCCTTTCTTGCTCTTCTTCAGACAATTGCGAGTGGGTTGTACTTGCAGGATGAATAATTAATGACTTTGAATCACCAAAATTTGCTAACAAAGAAAATATTTTAGTACTATCGGTAAGTTTTTTTCCTCCCTCAAAGCCTTTTTTCAATCCAAATGTAACTATTCCACTTTGACCACCTTTTAAATATTTTTTTGAAAGTTCATAATATTTAGATGATTCTAATCCTGGGTAATTTACCCATGCTACTTCTTTCTGTGATTCTAACCATTCAGCAATTTTTAAAGCATTTTCTGAATGTTTATTTATTCTTACAGATAGAGTCTCAAGACCTTGAATAGTCTGAAAACAATTAAATGGACTAGGCGCACTTCCAAGATCTCTCAAGCCTTCAATTCTTGCTTTAGCAATAAAAGCAGCTGGACCCAATGCATCATGATATACTAATCCATGGTATCCTGGTGAAGGCTCAGTAAATTCATTAAATTTACCACTACTCCAATCAAACTTACCACCATCAATAATTATACCTCCTATTGAAGTTCCATTTCCAGTAATGTATTTTGTAGTTGAATGAATTACAATGTCAGCCCCATGTTCAATTGGTTTAATTAAATATGGAGTTGCAACTGTATTGTCAACAATAAATGGAACTTTTTCTTTTTTTGCTGTTTTTGATATTTCAGATAAATCTAAAACATCTAGTTTTGGATTTCCAATTGTCTCTGCGTAGATAACTCTAGTATTATCTTTTACTGCTTTTGCAAAATTACTTGGATCATCTGGATCAACAAATGTTGTTGTAATTCCATACCTTGGCAGTGTAACGTTTAATAAATTCCAAGTCCCCCCATACAAACTGTTTGAGGCAACTATATGGTCTCCTGTTTTTAATAATGTCAATAATGTAGTTGCTAATGCTGCAGAACCAGAAGAAGTTGCAACTGCAGCTATACCTCCTTCTAAAGATGCTAATCTTTGTTCTAAGATATCTGCAGTAGGATTATTCAATCTAGTATAAATATATCCTGGCTCAGCTAATGAAAATAAATTAGCAGCATGATCACTATCATTAAATACATAAGATGTTGTTTGATAAATAGGCACAGCTCTAGTACCTTCAGTATTTTTTGTTTCATGTCCTACATGAAGAGCTTTTGTTTGATCGTTTTGATTCATAATTTTAAAGATTTTGTTATTTGTTCTATATAGTCAAGTTTTTCCCATGGAAATAATTCAACTTCAATATTCTTTATATCAGAATATTTTGAATTAAAAGTTTTGGTTTTTTTTATACATTTTCTACCCATGTGTCCATATGAAGAAGTTTCAGAATATATTGGATCTCTTAGTTTAAATCTAGATTCTATTTCAAATGGTCTTAAATCAAATATATCATTAATAATTTCAGATAATCTGCTATCTGAAATTTTTAAATTTGACTTACCACATGTATTAACATGAAAGGATACCGGCTTTGAAACTCCAATCGCATATCCAAGTTGAAGTAAAATTTCATCTGAAACACCAGCCTTTACAAGATTCTTTGATATATGTCTTGCAGCATATGCTGCACTTCTATCAACCTTACTCGGATCTTTTCCACTAAATGCTCCGCCTCCATGAGCTCCTCTTCCTCCATAAGTGTCAATAATAATTTTTCTACCTGTTAAACCTGTGTCTCCATGTGGTCCTCCTATAACAAATTTACCCGTAGGGTTAATAAAATATTTAATTTTTTCGTTAAATAATTTTTTTATTCTATCCGGAAATTTATTTATTACTCTAGGCATTAATTTATTTATAATATCATCTTTAATTACAGATAACATTTTATTTTCATCTTTGTCAAATTCATCATGTTGAGTGGAAATAACAATTGTGTCAATATTAATTGGATTATCATCTTCATCATATTCAATAGTTACCTGTGATTTTGAATCAGGTCTTAAATAATCTAATATTTTCTCCTTTCTCATAAAGGAAAGTTCCTTTAGGATTTGGTTTGATATTTCAAGAGTAAGAGGTATAGCATTTTCAGTATCATTACAAGCATATCCAAACATAATTCCTTGGTCTCCTGCTCCTTGCTCCTCTTTTTTATTATTAATTACTCCTCTAGAAATATCTTCAGATTGTTCATGTATTAAAGACATAACTGCACAAGACTCTCCTGTAAATTTATATTCTGTATTATTATACCCTATTGAGGAAATGATATCTCTAGCAATATTTTGAACATCTATATAAGCGGAGCTAGATACTTCTCCAGATAAAATAACTTGACCTGTAGTGACTAAAGTTTCAATTGCAACTCTACTATTTGGATCGAATGCAAGAAAATTATCTAAAATCCCATCACTAATTTGATCAGCAACTTTATCTGGATGACCTTCACTCACAGACTCTGATGTAAACAGATATGACATTTAATTAAAATTTATGAGGAAGAAAAATGAAGGATTTTAAGCAAAAAAATACTGCTTTAGCAATTTTTTAATGAGGTTGCAATCAGTCAAATCCTTCCTCCGTATTAAACAAAATTATGAAAACAAATCAATTTTTCAAATTATTCTTCTTTTTTCTTTGAAAAAAAGCTATTACTTTGCGATAAAATATTTTATGAGAATAGCTATTGCTGGAAATATTGGAGCAGGAAAAACAAGTCTTACAAAGCTAGTTTCAAAAAGTCTTGGTTATACCCCTTATTATGAAGACGTTATATCTAATCCCTATTTAGATGACTTTTATAACCATATGGAAAGGTGGTCGTTTAACCTTCAAATTTACTTCTTGAATAGCAGATTTAAACAACTTCTTGAGATGAATAATGGAAAAAAAAATATAATTCAAGATAGAACAATCTATGAAGATGCATATATTTTTGCTCCAAATTTAAATGCTATGGGGCTGATGCCTAAAAGGGATTATGAGAATTACTTATCCTTATTTGAAACAATGCTTCACCTAGTTAAATCTCCAGATCTATTGGTTTATCTTGAAAGCAGTATTCCAAACCTTGTAAATAAAATTCATAAAAGAGGTAGGGAATATGAAAAAACTATCAGTATTGAATACCTAAGTAGATTAAACGAAAGATATGAAGCTTGGATTACAAATTATGATAGCGGAAAACTACTAAAAATAAATGTTGATAATTTAGATTTTGTAGAGAAGAAATCTGATTATAATAAGATTCTTGATACTATAAAAAAGGAAATCTAGAAAAATAATTTATTTAATATTTTAAAACATTCTTGTTCATCATTTTTTGCATTATTATATTTGACAAAAAATTAAAATCATGGACTTAACTTATTTGATACCATTATCGGGAATTGTTGCATTAATCTTCGTTTTTATTAAAAACTCTTGGGTTTCCAAAAAACCTGTTGGTAATTCAAAAATGGAAAAAATTGCTAAGCATATTTCAGATGGCGCAATGGCATTTCTAAAAGCAGAGTATAAAATTCTTTCTGTTTTTGTGGTATGTACTGCTGCCCTTCTAGCATACAAAGGAATAAATGAAGGCAGTAGCTGGCTAGTTGCAGTATCTTTTATTGTTGGTGCATTTTGTTCTGGTTTAGCTGGATTCATAGGAATGAAGGTTGCTACAAAAGCAAATGTTAGGACAACTAATGCTGCACAAGAGTCATTAGGAAAAGCTCTTGAAATTGCATTTTCAGGAGGATCTGTTATGGGAATGGGTGTTGTAGGACTAGGTGTATTAGGTGTTGGAGGACTATTCATAATTTATAGACCACTATTTGATGATATTAATACGGTTATCCAGGTTCTCTCTGGATTTTCTCTTGGTGCATCATCTATAGCGTTATTTGCTAGAGTTGGAGGAGGAATTTACACAAAAGCAGCAGATGTTGGAGCTGACTTAGTCGGTAAAGTTGAAGCTGGAATTCCAGAAGATCATCCTCTAAATCCTGCTACAATTGCTGATAATGTTGGAGATAATGTTGGGGATGTAGCAGGAATGGGGGCAGATTTATTTGAATCATTTGTTGGTTCAATAATTGGAACAATGGTTTTAGGAGGAGCTTTCATTGGCTTAGGAGAATTTCAAGGAAATGAAATAAATGCTGTGATATTACCTCTTTATATTGCTGGATCAGGTATTATTATGTCTATTATTGGAACTTTTTTTGTTAAAGTAAAAGAAGGCGGCGATCCACAAAAGGCACTTAATATAGGTGAATTTCTTTCAGCCGGATTAATGATTGCTGTAACATATTTTTTAATTGATTGGCTGTTACCTAATGAGTGGGTTTATAAAGATTTTAATTTCACTTCAAATGGCGTCTTTCTAGCAACAATAACTGGTTTATTAGTAGGTCTTGGTGTTGGTAAAATTACTGAATATTATACAGCAACAGGGAAAAGTCCTGTAAAATCAATTGTAGAACAATCTAAAACTGGAGCAGCTACAACTATAATTTCTGGACTTGGAGTTGGAATGATTTCAACTGCAATTCCAATTATTTTAATTTGTATTGCGATTTTAGTTTCATATAATTATGCTGGACTTTATGGTATTGCAATTGCTGCTGTTGGAATGCTAGCTAATACAGGTATTCAATTAGCAGTAGATGCTTATGGTCCAATTTCAGATAATGCTGGTGGAATTGCTGAAATGGCCGAGTTAGATCCAAAAGTAAGAGAAAGAACAGATAAACTTGACGCTGTTGGAAATACAACTGCAGCTATAGGTAAAGGATTTGCTATTGCATCAGCAGCTTTAACAGCATTGGCATTATTTGCTGCATTTATGCAAACTGCAGAGATTTCATCAATAGATATTTCTAAACCTATAGTAATGTGCGGTTTATTGCTAGGCGCTATGCTACCGTTTGTTTTTTCTGCTCTTTCAATGAAAGCAGTTGGGAAAGCTGCAATGAGTATGATTGAAGAGGTTAGAAGACAATTTAAAGATCTTCCAAAACTAAAAGCAGCTCTTGAAATAATGAGAAAGTATGACTCAGACCTTTCAAAAGCTTCAGAAGAAGATTTAAAGATTTTTAATGAAGCAGATGGAGTTGCTGAATACAGTAAGTGTGTTGAAATTTCAACTCAAGCTGCATTAAGAGAAATGGTGCTACCTGGTTTAATGGCTATTTCTGTACCAGTAATAATTGGTTTTTCTCCTGGTGGTGCTGAAATGTTAGGAGGTCTACTTGCTGGAGTTACATCTTGTGGAGTTCTTATGGCTATTTTCCAATCAAATGCTGGAGGAGCTTGGGATAATGCAAAAAAAATGATTGAAGAAGATGGTCAGAAAGGGACAGAACAACATAAGGCAGCAGTTGTTGGAGATACTGTTGGTGATCCTTTTAAGGATACTTCAGGTCCCTCTTTAAATATTTTAATAAAATTAATTGCGGTTGTTGCTCTTGTAATAGCTCCTTTACTTTAGATAAAGTACCTTTTTGACTGCATTGTATACATCAGTACTTTCTGGAAGCCATTCTTTTAGAAGTACAGGAGAATATGGCGTTGGAGTATCGGCATTATTTACCTTTTCAATTGGAGCGTCAAGATAATCAAACAATTTACTTTGAACAGTGTGAGAAATATCAGTTGATACATTTCCAAAAGGCCAAGACTCTTCAAGAATTACTAACCTATTTGTTTTTTTAACAGAATCAAATATTGTATTATAATCTAATGGTCTAATAGTTCTAAGGTCAATAATTTCAGATTCAATTCCTTCATTTTCTAATTTATCAGCTGCTATATATGCTTCTTTAATTATTTTTCCAAAAGAAACTATAGTTACATCCTTACCTTTTCTCTTAATGTCAGCTATTCCAATAGGAAGAGTATATTCACTTTCAGGAATTTCCCCCTTATCTCCATACATCTGCTCAGATTCCATAAATATAACTGGATCATCATCCCTAATTGCTGATTTTAATAATCCTTTAGCATCATAAGGGTTAGATGGAACAATTACTTTTAATCCAGGACAATTAGCGAACCAGTTATCAAATGCTTGAGAATGAGTTGCACCAAGCTGACCTCCTGAGGCAGTTGGACCCCTAAAAACTATTGGACAAGGAAATTGTCCGCCAGACATATGTCTAATTTTTGCAGCATTATTAATTATTTGATCCATTCCTACTAGTGCAAAATTAAATGTCATAAATTCAATAATGGGTCTAGAGCCAACCATTGTTGATCCAACACCAACTCCTGCAAAACCAGCTTCAGAAATAGGAGTATCTATAACTCTTTCACTTCCAAACTCATCTAACATTCCCTTTGAAGCCTTATAAGCTCCATTATATTCAGCTACTTCTTCGCCCATCAAATAAATACTTTGATCTCTTCTCATTTCCTCTGACATAGCTTCGCAAATAGCTTCTCTAAATTGAACTGTTTTCAATGTGGTAATTTTAAACGAATTTAATCATAAAAAAAATATTTCCTATAATCCTTTTGATAGATTTAAATTATATTTAATTAATTTGTGATGGAAAAAATTAAATGGACTTAATTAAGCTAGAAATTCACGGAATATCCTATAGTGAAAATCTGTCAGGTGCATTTGCTCTTGTTTTAAATGAATCTAAGGGTCTAAGAAAATTACCTGTAGTAATTGGTGGATTTGAAGCTCAAGCTATTGCTTTAGCTCTTCAAAAAAACATAAAAACCAGTAGACCTCTTACACATGAACTATTCAAAGGTTTTGCAGATAAATTTGAAATAAAACTTAAAAAAGTAATAATCCATAAACTTGTTGATGGAGTCTTTTTCTCAAATATGGTTTGCGAAAAAGATGGAGATACGGTGATTATTGATTCTCGAACTTCAGATGCTATTGCAATGGCTTTGAGATTTAATGCTCCAATATTTACTTATGAGTCTATTCTTAATGAAGTAGGTTTTGAATCTGATTTTAAATATGAAAAAAAGATTGACTTTAACGAAGAAGATGTATTTCTTAATCTAGAAAAAAATGATGACGAATCTTTAAAAGAAATTAGCTATAAATCAGAAAATATTAAACTTGAAAATATGTCATTAAAAAAGTTAAATGAAATGCTTGATAAAAGTTTAGCTAAAGAAGATTATGAATTTTCTGCTAAAATAAGAGATGAAATAAAAAGCAGGAAAAAATAAATTATAATGAAACAATATCAAGACTTACTTCAACATATAAAGGAAAATGGTGTAGAAAAAAAAGATAGAACTGGGACTGGAACAATTAGTGTTTTTGGTTATCAAATGAAGTTTGACTTAAAAAATGGATTTCCTTTAGTAACTTCAAAGAAATTACATCTAAGATCTATAATTTATGAACTAATATGGTTTATAAATGGTGGAACGAATATTAATTATTTAAATGAAAATGGTGTTAGTATATGGGATGAATGGGCAAATAAAAATGGTGAACTAGGACCAATATATGGAGCCCAATGGAGGAATTGGAATAATGATGGTATTGATCAACTAAATGATGTTATTTACAGTTTAAAGGAGAACCCTTCAAGTAGAAGAATGATTGTTACTGCATGGAATCCAAATATTATTCCTAATACAAAAAAAACTTTTAGTGAAAATATTAAGGAAGGAAAAGCTGCTCTTCCTCCTTGCCATGCATTTTTTCAATTTTATGTAGCTGATAATAAATTATCTTGTCAGATGTATCAAAGAAGTGCTGATGTGTTTCTTGGTGTACCATTTAATATTGCTTCATACTCACTTTTAACATTTATGATGGCTCAAGTATGTGAATTAGAAGTTGGAGAATTTATTCATACTCTCGGTGATGCCCATATTTATCTTAATCATATTGAACAAGTAGATCTTCAACTAACAAGGGAACCTCTTGAACTTCCCAAGCTTGAATTAAACCCAAAAATAAAAAATATTGAAGATTTTAAATACGAGGATATTGAAATTGTTAATTATAAATTTCATCCTCCTATAAAAGGAAAAATATCTATATAATTATTAATGGAAAACAAAGAATTAACAATTATTGCTGCTGTATCAATAAATAATGTTATTGGAAATAAAAATAAAATAATTTGGAATATTCCCAATGATTTAAAAAGGTTCAAAGACCTAACAACAGGGCATTCTGTGATAATGGGACGAAAGACATTTGATTCCCTTCCAAATCCTCTACCTAACAGGGATAATATTGTAATAACCAGAAATACAAATTATTCAAATCCCGATATCAAAGTATGTAGCTCAATAGAGGATGCAATTAATTTAACAAAAGCAGATAATCAACCTTTCATTATTGGAGGAGGAGAGATATACTCTCAGACAATTAACATGGCAGATAAAATAGAATTAACTAAAGTATATAGTGAATTTAATGGTGATGCATTTTTTCCAGAAATACCTTTAGACATTTTTGAACTCATAAATGAAGAAAGATTTGATAGTAATTCAGAAAATGAATTTGATTATGCATTTTTAACTTATAAAAAAAGATAATAATTATGAATGCTTATGTTTTTCCTGGTCAAGGATCCCAAAAACCTGGAATGGGTTTAGATTTATACGAAAATTATAATGAGTCTAAAATCTATTTTAAAAAAGCAAATGAAGTTTTAAAATTTAATATAACAGAATTAATGTTTGAAGGTTCAAGTGAAGATTTGATTAAAACCAGTGTCACTCAACCAGCTATTTTTATTCATTCTGTTATCCACTCATTAATTTCAAAAAACTTTAATCCACAAGCCTCAGCAGGTCATTCATTAGGTGAATTTTCTGCATTGTCTGCTTGTAAAGCTATCTCCTTTGAAGATGGATTAAAATTAGTTTCAATTAGAGCTAATGCAATGCAAACTGCCTGTGATAAAAATCCTGGAAGCATGGCAGCAATTTTAGGAATCGAAGACTCTATAATAGAAAATGTATGTTCAAAAATTGAAAAAATTATTCAACCAGCAAATTATAATTGTCCAGGTCAACTAGTAATTTCTGGCGAATCAAATGCAATTAAAACAGCATGTGAAGAATTAACCAATCTTGGAGCTAAAAGAGCAATAGTTCTTCCTGTTAGTGGTGCATTTCACTCAGAATTAATGAGTTCAGCTGCTGAAGAGCTCGAACATTCTATAAATCAAACAGATTTCAATGATCCAGTTTGCCCAATATATCAAAATTACAATGCTAAACCTGAAACAAATAAGGATTCAATCAAAAGAAACCTTTTACTTCAATTAACAAACCCTGTGTTGTGGTCTCAATCAGTCACTAGAATGATTGAAGATGGATTTAATAATTTCTTTGAACTTGGTCCAGGCAATACACTTCAAGGGTTAATTCGTAAAATAGATTCTCAAGTAAATACTAGCAAACTTGAAATCTAATTCTTATAAATTACACCATTTTTCATAACAAACTTAATATCCTGAAGAGTAGCTATGTCTTCTAGTGGATCAGCATCAGTTGCTATTATATCTGCATAAAACCCAGGTGCTATTTGCCCTAGCTTATCAGACATATCTAACAACTTTGAATTAGTAATAGTAGCTGACTGTAAAATATAATCCGCTGGAATTCCTACTTCATACATATAAATAAATTCTCCTGCATTTTCTCCATGAGGAAAAACACCAGCATCAGTTCCAAATGAAATTGGCACGCCCATTTTATATGCCTCACCTGTTGTTCTTTTATTTTGAACTCCAATCTCAATAGCTTTTGGTATAATAATTTCTGGATAGTATCCTGGAATTTTAGCCATTTTTGCTACATGTTCTCCAGCACTTATTGTTGGAACTAAATATGCATCCATTTCCTTCATTAATTTCATTGTCCTTTTCTTCATAATTGATCCATGCTCTATTGTTTTAACTCCAGCTTTCACTGCTCTATACATTCCTTCATCTCCATGAGCATGAGCAGCAACATGCATCCCATAGTCTTTTGCAGTTGATACTATTGCTTTAATAACATCAATAGTAAATTGAGGGTTCTGGCCATTTTTAGCTAGACTCATTACACCTCCTGTAGCAGTAATTTTTATTAGATCTGCACCATTTTTATATCTCTGTCTTACAGCTTTTCTTGCATCATCAACAGAATTTACAACACCTTCTTTAGGTCCTGGGTCACCCATAAGTGAATTTCTATATCCATTTGTTGGATCACCATGTCCACCAGTTGAAGCAAGTCCTTTTCCTGCAGTAAAAATTCTAGGACCAATAACAGTTCCCTTATTTATAGCATCTCTAAGTGCAATATTTACACCAGACCCTCCAACATCTCTTACACTTGTGAATCCTGCCATTAAAGTTTTTTTTGCAACGACTGTTGACCTAAATGCTACATCTGCTTCATTATCTTGAAATCTATTAATATATCTTTCTTGCCCCCCTGATTCACTTTCCATGTGCACATGAAAATCAATTAATCCAGGAATTAAAGTTTTTGACTTTAAGTCTATCACATTAACATCTTCTGTTTCAGGAGAAACAAAACCATTTTTAATTGAGGTTATAATATTATTCTCAATTATTATAGTCTTATTTTCTTCTGTTTTACCTGATTTTGAATCAAATATTTTCCCAGCATGAATAAAGGTATCTTGGGCATACATGTTTGAACAACAAACTATTAAAAGTGTAATTATTTTTTTCATAATCTAAATTTTATATGTGTAATGTATAGAAATTATTTTTATTTCTTGTAGAAAAATTCCTTAATTGAATTGCAAATAAAATCAATTTGATCTATTGACAATTCTGTATGCATTGGAAGAGAAATTACTTGATCTTTAACAATATTTGTATTTTTAAAACTCTCACTTTGATTAAAATTGTTTTTGTAAGCTTTTTGTTCATGGAATCCTAATGGATAATATATTCCATATGGAATTTCCTTAGAAGAAAGGAATTCAGCAAGCTTATCTCTTTTACCATTTTTTACTTTTATAGTATACTGATGAAAAATATGAGAATCAGTAATAGATTCTATATAGGGTATTTCAATTTCATTAATTGATTCAAGTCTCGAATTATAATCATTTGCTGCATCTATTCTTCTGTTATTGTAGACATTAAGATATTTTAATTTAACATTTAAAATAGCAGCCTGGATAGAATCAAGTCTTGAATTAACACCAATTTCATCGTGATAATATCTTTTATACATACCATGATTAACAATCCCTCTGATTTTAAGTGCTAGATCATCTGAATTTGTAAAAATTGCTCCTCCATCCCCATATCCTCCTAAATTTTTTGAAGGAAAAAATGAGGTTGTCCCAATATCACCAATTGTTCCAGACATTACTTTTGTTGAATTTGATAATTTAACTTTTGATCCAAGAGCTTGTGCATTATCTTCTATAACAAATAATTTATTTCTTTTTGCTATTTCCATAATTTCATTCATTCTACAAGATTGACCAAATAAATGAACAGGTATTATTACTCGAGTTTTATTTGTTATTCTGTTTTCAATCATTGTTGGATCTATATTAAATGTTTTAGGATCAATATCAACTAAAATTGGTTTTAGCCCCAACAGAAGAATAACTTCAATTGTAGATGCAAAAGAAAAGTTGGTGGTAATTACTTCATCTCCCTTTTCTAGACCTAAAGACATAAGAGCTACTTGAAGAGCATCAGTTCCATTGGCACAAGGAATGACATTTTTTGTTCCTAAAAAATCTTTTAAATTTAATTCAAATTCTTTAACAATAGGCCCATTAATAAAGGTTGCAGATTTAAGAACTTTCTTAATTTCCCTATTAACTTCCCGTCTAATTTTTTTGTATTGACCCTGAAGGTCAACCATGTTTATTTTCTTCATTTTTTCAAAAACAAATTTAATAAAGTATTTTTGGAAAAAGTTTTAATTGCAATTTATTTATAACATATCAATCAATATTATAATTCTGGCATTACAGCCATTTCGATTATTCTCTAAAAAACTAAATATTTTTTTTAAAGATAGAGTCTCTTCTTTAAACTCAATTGAAGAAAAAATAAAGCCAAATGATAAGTCAATATGGTTCCATGTTGCATCATTAGGAGAGTTTGAGCAAATTAAACCAATAATTGAAACACTAAAGTTAGAAAATGATAATTTGAAAATATTAATCAGCTTCTTTTCTCCTTCAGGTTTTAAATCCTCATTAAATTATAACATTGTTGAAAGAGTATACCTCCCTCTTGACACAAAGAAAAATGTAAAAAATTTCATCAATAAAATAAATCCTAATGTGGCTGTATTTGTAAAAAATGATATCTGGACAAATTATCTAATTGAATTAAAGAAAAGAGAAATACCTATATATTCCATATCAAGTAAATTTTATAAATCACAGTTCTATTTCCAACCTTATGGAAAATGGTTTCTTAATAAACTTAAACAAGTTGATCATTTTTTTGTACAAGATAAAAGCTCTAAAGAATTACTAAATATAAATCATATAAATAATGTTTCTGTTACTGGTGATACCAGAATTGATAGAGTAAAAGAGATAGTTAATCAAGATAAAAATTTTGATTCTATTGAGAAATTTATTAATAATGATATGTGTTTCATTGTTGGAAGTTCATGGGAATTAGATAATGAAATTTTTTTAAACTCAATATTGGATAGTAATAATATTAAAACAATAATTGCTCCTCATAATATAGTTGAGTCAGATATAAAAAACCTTGAAAAGAATACACACCCATTATCTATTAAATATTCAAGAATTGATCAAGATTTAGATCCTAGTAAAAAAATATTAATTATTGACTCCATAGGTTTACTAAAACACTTATATAAATTTGCTGATATTGCATATGTTGGAGGAGGAATGGGTGATTCAGGACTTCACAACATACTAGAAGCAGCTGTATTTGCTATACCTGTTATAATAGGAAAGAATTATAAAGGGTTTGCTGAAGCTGAAAAATTAGTTAAACTAGGAGGAGTAAAAAGTGTAAATTCAAAGATTGAATTTGATGATATTTTTAATAATTTAATATCTGATAAAACTGATAGAATAAAAATGGGAGAAATAAACAAAAAATATATTTATTCTAATAGTGGTGGTTCAAAAACTATAATAAAAGCTTTAACTAAAAGTTTAAACTAGGCTAAAAAAATAAACTTACATTTGAAACATGAAAAAAAATATAATTCTAGCTTTATTTTTTATTATATCTTTTGATGTTTTCTCTCAAGAATCAGAATCACCAAATATTATATTAATGATTGGAGATGGAATGGGACTAACTCAGATTACATCTGGTATGTATTCTAATAATAATAAAACTGCATTAGAAGATTTTAAATATATTGGATTATCAAAAACTCACTCTCACGATAATTTAGTTACAGATTCAGCTGCAGCAGGAACTGCTATGTCATCTGGAAAAAAAACACAGAATAAAGTCTTAGGTCTAGATCATATGGGCAATCCTTTAAAATCTATACTTTCCATATGTCAGGATAAAGGTTATTCTACTGCATTAATTGCAACCTCAAATATTCTTCATGCTACACCAGCAGCATTTTTTGCAAATATTGACTATAGATATAATTATGAACCTATTGCTGATCAAATGACAAAAAGTGGAATTAATTATTTTGTGGGAGGTGGTGAGCAATATTTTAATTCGAGAAAAGACAAAAGAAATATAATAAATGAAATGACTGAAAATGGCTATGAATTTGTATATAATATTTCTGACTATGAAAAAAATAAATCTAATTATATAGGGTTTTTTACTGCTAAAGATGAACCTTATTATTCTTATAAAGGAGTGAATTACTCCTATAGAGAAGATGAGCCAGTTGAAGATTTTAAAGGAAGAGAATCTTACCTTGCAAGATCAACTGAAGCAACCCTTAAAAAACTTAAAGAATTAGGTAACCCATTTTTTATTATGATTGAAGGCTCACAAATTGATTGGGGTGGTCATGATAATGATCAAGAATATATGATCTCACAATTCCTTGAATTTAATGAAACAATCAAAGTTGTTCTAGAATTTGCAAAAAAAGACAAGAATACTGTAGTTGTAGTAACAGCTGACCATGAAACAGGTGGAGCTGCTATAGTAAGAGGAGACTTATCTAGTTCTACAATTAAAAACCGATTTGCTACCCCAAACCATACTGCATCAATGGTACCTGTTTTTAGTTTTGGCCCTAATGCTCACTTATTCAAAGGAATTTATGAAAACACTGAAATTTTTAATAAATTGTTAAGTATAGTTGAAAAATGAAAAGAATTCTTGTTTTAGCGTCAATCCTTATTTTCTCATGTTCTAATGATCCTCAAAATTGTGATATTCTAATAGAAAATGGGATGATTTATGATGGATCTGGTAATAAACCATATAAAGGGGTTGTAGCAATTTCAAACGATAAAATTATATACGTTGGTAAAAACAAAAACTTCATTGCAGATAAAGTTATAGATGCTTCTGATAAAGCTGTTTCCCCAGGATTTATCAATATGTTAAGCTGGGCATATGATACCCTAATGAATGATGGAAGATCTTTAAGTGACCTAAAGCAAGGTGTAACTCTTGAAGTATTTGGTGAGGGAACTTCTCCTGGTCCATCTGGAAATATTGAAGATAACTCTTATGTTTCATTTGGTGAGGCTATGCAGACACTCGAAGATAATGGTGTTTCTACAAATATTGCTTCTTATCTAGGTGCAACTACTGTAAGGATTCAAGAAATTGGATATGCAAATAGAAAAGCTACAGATGAAGAAATCAAATCAATGAAAAACATTGTAAAATTAGCTATGGAACAAGGTGCAATTGGTATTGGATCCTCACTAATTTATGCTCCAGCTGATTATGCAGATACAAATGAATTAATTGAGCTTTCTAAAGTTGCTTCTGCTTATGGGGGAAGATACATATCACATATGAGAAATGAAGATTCGAGGATTCTTTCAGCAGTAGATGAATTAATTGAGATAGCAGAACAGGCAAATATACCAGCAGAAATATATCATCTTAAGGCTTCTAGACAAGCAAACTATCATTTATTAGACTCTGTTATTTCAAAAGTTGAGGAAGCTAGGTCTAGAGGATTAAAAATTACAGCAGATATGTATACATATACTGCAAGTTCAACTGGACTTACTGGTGTTATACCAACTTGGGTACAAGAAGGCGGAAGAGAAGCATGGATAAATAGAATGAAAAAACCAGATATTAGAAAAAGGCTTTTTGCAGATATTAGAAAAGAACTTTCTGAACAACCACCAGAGGATATACTAATGGTTGGGTTTAATAAAAAGTCTATGGCTGATAAATATAGAGGGATGACTATTGCTGAAGCAGCCAAGTTAAGAGACGAATCACCAGAAGAGGCTATTGTTGATCTAATTATTGAAGATGGTAGTAGAATTCAGTGTATCTACTTTAGTATGAGCGAAGAAAATATTAGAAAAAAAATTCAATTACCATGGGTCTCATTTGATTCAGATGCTGGCTCGTATTCTGATATATCAGAAGATTTCATTACACATCCTAGAGCATTTGGAAGCTTTATAAGAGTTATCGGAAAATATACTAGAGATGAAGGTTTGTTAGAACTTGAGGAAGCAATCAGAAAACTCTCTGGTCTTCCTGCAGAAAATCTAGGGATATCTGACAGGGGATTGTTAAAAGAAAATTATTTTGCAGATGTTGTAATTTTTGATCCCAATAATGTTAGAGATAATGCTACTTTCGAAGAACCACTTCAGTATGCAGAAGGTATAGAAAATGTTTTTGTAAATGGTGTGGAAGTTATTTCTAATGGTGAACATACAGGAGAATATCCTGGAAGATTCATAAAAGGTGCTGGTTATAATTCTGGTGGAAATTAAAAAGTGCGGGTGAAGGGACTCGAACCCCCATGCCGTTAAGCACTAGATCCTAAGTCTAGCGTGTCTACCAATTTCACCACACCCGCATTAGGGATGACAAATATAGTTAAGTTTTTTATAATAAATAATGATGAATAAAATATCTAAAGAACAAAAAAAAGAATTCTTAGATGAGTTATTAGAATTTTTAAAATTTCCATCAATAAGTGCCGATTCAAATTATAAAGATGAACTAAATAAAACTGCAGACTGGGTTTCTAAATCTCTTATAAAAGCTGGATGTGATTCATCTGAGGTTATCAAAACAAAAGGCCACCCAATTGTGTATGGTGAAAAAATAATTAATGAAGAATATCCTACTATATTAGTTTACGGTCATTATGATGTTCAACCACCTGATCCAATAGATTTGTGGACAAGCCCACCATTTGAACCTGTTATAAAAAAGACTCAAATTCATCCAGATGGAGCAATCTTTGCAAGGGGAGCATGTGATGATAAAGGTCAAGTATATATGCATATAAAAGCATTTCAACTAATGGTTAGAAACGATAATTTAAATTGTAATGTTAAATTTATGATTGAAGGTGAGGAAGAAGTTGGGAGTAATAACCTTGAAGAGTTTATTAGAAACAATAAGGAAAAATTAAAAGCAGACATAATTCTAATATCTGATACTGGATTAAGTAATATTAACAATCCCACATTAACTGTTGGTTTAAGAGGTTTGTCTTATATGGAAATTAAAGTAAAAGGTCCTAATAGGGATCTACATTCCGGAACTTATGGTGGGACAATATATAATCCTGCTAATGCTTTGGCAAAAATTATAACCTCTCTTATAGATGATAATGGTAAAATAACTATTCCTGGTTTTTATGACGATGTTATCAACATAGATGACCGTAGAAGAGAAGAAATTGAAAATAAATCAAATTTTGATGTAGAGTCTTTCAAAGAGTCTTTAGGAATAGATGAAGTAAAAGGTGAAAAAGGGTATACTACATTGGAAAGAAAATCAATAAGGCCAACTCTAGATGTTAATGGAATATGGGGAGGATATACTGGAGAAGGCTCTAAAACTGTAATCGCTAGTGAATCAAGTGCAAAAATATCAATGCGACTAGTACCAAATCAGGATTGGAATAAAATCAGTGACCTATTTACAGAGCATATAAAATCTATTATTCCAAATTCAATAAGTATTGAAATTACTAAGCATCATGGTGGAAGCCCATATGTTACACCTGAAGATTCAAGAGGTTATGACTGTGCTATTCAAGCATATAAAGATACTTTTGGTGTTGAACCAATACCTCAAAAGGATGGAGGGAGTATCCCCATAGTTCCAATGTTTGATGAAGTGTTAGGATTAAAAACAATATTAATGGGTTTTGGTTTAGATAGTGATTCTATTCACTCACCGAATGAACATTTTGGAATTAAAAATTTTTATCTAGGTATTGATACTATTCAAAATTTTTATAAACATTTTGGAAGATAATTAATCAACTTTATCTGGATTTTTATTAATATAACTTGACCATCCACTATATTTTTTTTCGTTTGATTTATTATTAAAATTATAAAAATGGCAAACTGCAGCTGCAAGCCCATCAGTCGAATCAAGTTTTTTAGGTAAGGTTTCTATTTTCAACAAACTCTGTAACATTTTTGCAACTTGTTCTTTACTTGCATTTCCATTTCCAGTTATAGAAAGTTTTATTTTTTTTGGAGAATATTCTGTAATGGGAATCTTAAAATTTAATCCTGCTGCCATTGCAACTCCTTGAGCTCTTCCAAGTTTAAGCATTGATTGAACATTCTTTCCAAAAAAAGGAGCTTCAATTGCAATTTCATCTGGCGTATGTTGTTTTATTAGCTCTGAAGTTCTTTTAAAAATTATTGAAAGCTTTAGATAATGATCCTTTTCCTTTGATAGATTCAACTCATTTAATTCAATGAGCTCCATATTATTGTTTTTAATTTTAATAATCCCAAACCCCATAACATTTGTTCCAGGATCTATCCCCATAATTATTTTTTCATTTATAATCTGGTTCATTTTACTACTAATTTAATTGGTAGATCAAATACTACATCAACATATTCACCAACATTTGTCTTAACTGCAGGTAATGCTTTCGGTAGACTTTTAAAAGCTTCATTAATGTATTTTTTAGTTTCATTTGAAGGTGAACCTTCTGATGAGATATTTACTACTGAGAAATTTCCTAAAGTATCAATACTAACCTTAACTACATATTCACTAATTTCTAAATTAATTTTCCTATCATTAAAATATGTTATTAACTTTTTTTCAATTGATTCAATGAAACATTTTTTTTGTTCAGTTAATTCAAGGCTCTCACACTCTGGATATGAGGGTGGTTGATCATTAGAACTCCATGAAGAAGATTTTATTATTTCTTTATCAGGAACTGAATAGTCAAAATAGTTACAAGAAGCTAATAGTAGTAAAATAAATAAACTAATTAAATACTTTACTATCAATATGTTTAGTCTTATATATTTTTTAAACACAATTAAAATTACGATTTTTTCTATAGCTTTGTCTTATGGAAATATTTCTATTATCCATTGCTCTAATAGGATTAGCTTTATTTGGTATTGCTGTTAAGATAATCTTTAAAAAGGATGGTGAATTTTCTGGAACTTGTGCTAGCCAAAGTCCTTTTTTAAATAACTCAAATGAGCCATGTGGAGTTTGTGGAAAAATACCTACCAATTCTGAATGTGCGAATGAAGCTAAATAGATATGAATATTATTTCTAAGCTTGGACCTGGTCTGCTTTTTGCTGGAGCTGCAATTGGAGTGTCTCATCTTGTCCAATCAACTAGAGCAGGTGCTGAATTTGGATGGGGTCTAATATGGGCATTAATCCTTGTTAATATATTTAAATATCCATTTTTTCAATATGGGCCAAGATATGCTATTGCAACAGGAGAAAGTTTGTTAGATGGGTATTATAAAATTGGAAAAATATATCTATTAGCATATTTCATGCTAAGCCTAGCAACAATGTTTACTATTCAAACAGCAGTTACAATTGTTACTGCTGGATTAGCTTCAAGTCTTTTTGGATTTTCAGATAATATGGTTTTATGGAGTCTTGTAATTACAATTTTTTGTTATATAATTTTATTAATTGGGAAGTATAAACTTCTTGATAGATTCATCAAAGTTATTATAATTGTTCTAGCCATAAGCACTATATCATCAACTGTGGTAGCATCAATTAATATAAATGAATTACCCAATTATAACCAAATTTTTCCAGTTGGTGAAGGATTAGTTTTTTTAATAGCATTTATGGGATGGATGCCTGGACCACTTGATATTTCTATTTGGCATTCAATATGGACTATAGAAAAAAACAAAGAGTATAAGCTGACTAAAAAAGAGAGTATTTTTGATTTTAATGTAGGGTATATTGCTACAGTTTTCTTAGGAATTTGTTTTGTTAGTCTTGGTGCTCTTGTGATGTATAATTCTGGGTTATCTTTCTCAAGTAAAGGTGATGTATTTGCAGGTCAGTTGATAGAATTATATACTTCAAATTTAGGTAGTTCATTTTACTTAATCATATCAATTTGTGCATTTACAACCATGTTAAGCACAACTATTACAACTCTAGATGCTTCTCCAAGGACTATGTCTAGAGCACTTCAGCTATTAGGGAAATCAAAAGATAAAGATTATTATTTCCATTGGATAACAATATTAGCTGTTGGCACAATGTTAATATTTTATTTTTTACTTTCAGAAATGGGACTTTTAGTAGAAATAGCAACTATACTTTCCTTTATTACTGCTCCTTTCTATGCTATCTTAAATTATAGATTGGTAACAAGTAAAAATATGCCAGATATTCATAAACCTTCTAAAAGACTTAATCTTCTTAGTATTATAGGAATTATATTCTTGAGTCTTTTTGCAATTGGCTATGTTTTGAGTAGGTTTATTTAGTTTGTATCTTTGCTTCTTATGCAAGAGGTAAAGACGGAAAACAATCCTGGTTGGGTAAAACTTAAACTTCCTAAACAGGATTTTCAAAAAGTAGAAAGATCTAAAAAACCAAAATGGATAAGGGTTAAGCTTCCTATTGGTAAGAAATATCTTAACTTAAGATCTACTGTAGAAAAATATCAACTCCATACAATATGTGTATCTGGTAATTGTCCTAATATGGGGGAATGTTGGAGTGAAGGTACTGCTACATTTATGATATTAGGAAATATATGTACTAGATCATGTGGATTTTGCTCGGTTCAAACTGGGAGACCACTTGAAGCTGATGAATCTGAGCCATATAAAGTTGCAAAATCAATTAATATAATGGGTGTAAAACATGCTGTAATTACTTCTGTAGACAGGGATGATTTAAAAGATGGCGGATCTATTATTTGGGCAAAGACAGTTAATGCTATAAAAGAAATTAATCCTAAAACTACCTTAGAAACTTTAATTCCTGATTTTAAAGGAGACAAAGAATCTATTAACAGAATAATTAATGTATCTCCAGAAGTGGTTTCGCATAATCTTGAAACTGTTAGAAGATTAACAAGAGAGGTAAGGATTCAGGCAAAATATGATAGAAGCCTTGAAGTTCTAGACTATTTAAAAAATAATGGTGTTAATAGAACTAAATCTGGAATTATGCTTGGTTTAGGAGAAACTAAAAATGAGGTAATTGAGACTCTTAATGATCTTAGAAATGTTAATGTAGATATTGTAACATTAGGGCAATATCTGCAACCAACGAAGAATCATTTAGAAGTGAAAGAATTTATTTCTCCAGAACAATTTAAAGAATATGAAATAATCGGAAAAAATCTTGGATTTAGACATGTTGAAAGTGGACCCCTGGTTCGTTCATCTTATAAAGCCCATAAGCATATAGCTTAATTTTCCTCTACATATTTTTTTATTAAATGATCGAAGCCTAACTCATTACTATCATTAAGAAATTTTATACTTACCTCAATATAAAACAAGTTATCTGAATCTATTTTTAATTTTAATTTTCCAAAATCCTTTTCTGTAGTTAGAATTTGCTTTCCGTCAGAAATTCTTTTTATTTTATCTATTGAAGATATACTGTAATTATAATGATCTTTATATTTTAAGTGGGTAAAACTAAGATTTCTATCCTTAAGGAATTTAACTAAATATGAAGAATCTGCAATCCCAGTAACTAAGATAAAGTCATTTTTTTCTAATTCTTTCACATTAATAAAAGTTGATTTAGATTTTATTTTTTCACTATATGTCAATGAGCTGAAATAAACTTTCTGATGTTCAACAAGATTTATAGAATTAGTAAACTTTTCTCTCTCTAGATTAGAAATATTCTCAGGACATTTATTTATAAGTATTATATCTGCTCGTTTAGATGAAGATATTGATTCTCTGAGTTTTCCTACTGGTAAAATCTTGTCTTTAGTATAGGGTTTATTAAAAGTTGTAGTTAAAATCATAAGTCCAGGTTTCACAAATCTATGTTGATATATATCATCCCATATACATATATCAGTCTGAGGTAGATTCTTTAAAATTATATTCATTCCCTTTCTTCGATCTTCACAAACTACCACATTAATCTCAGGATGTTTAGAGTAGAATTGAAAAGGTTCATCGCCTATTTCATAAGCAGTTGATTTACTATTTGCATGAACAAATCCTTTTGTATCTCTATTATAGCCTCTACTTAATGTTGTAATATTATAATTTGATTTAAATAAGTTTATTATATAATCTACTAAAATTGATTTACCAGTTCCACCGACAGATAGATTTCCTAAACCAATTGTGGGAATCTTATAGACTTTTGAATCTAAAATACCAATATCAAAAAGTATATTTCTTATACCTACTATAAAACCATATATCAGGGATATAGGATAAAGTAAAATTTTCAACTTTTTCACGACCTGAAAGATAATATTATATTTGCAATGAATCATATTGGTAATGAAAATTAATAAAGTACTAGATATCTTAGAAAACTGGATGCCTAAGGCAATTTCTGAAGATTTTGATAATGTTGGATTAATTATTGGTAATTCTTCTCAAGAACTACAAAATATTTTAGTTACACTTGATTCAACAGTAGATGTTATAGAAGAAGCTATAGAAAAAAATTGCAATCTAATTATCAGTTACCACCCTATTATTTTTGAAGGGATTAAGAAAATAAATGAACAAGAAGATTATGTTCAAAAAGCAGTAATTAAAGCTATAGAAAATAAAATATGTATTTATGCGATCCATACTTCAATGGATAACCATGAAAATGGGATTAGTTATAGTTTAGCAAAAATACTTGGTCTTAATAAAACATCTATTTTAATTCCAAAAGAAAAAAAGATTAATAATTTAAAAATTGGAATGGGCACAATTGGTTATTTAAGCTCTGGGCTTTCAGAAGATAAGTTTCTAAAATTAGTAAAGAACAGCATCAAAAATAGTTTAATCCGTCATTCTAGAATGACAGGTAAAAAGATATCTAAAGTTGCTATTGTAGCAGGATCAGGAAGTTTTGCAATAGATGAATGTTTAAATAATAATGTTGATGCATTAATAACATCGGATTTAAAGTATCATAATTTTTTTATGGGAACTAATAAGATCCTAATTCTTGATATTGGGCACTTTGAAAGTGAAAAACATATAAAATTGATTATTCAGGAATATCTTAAGAAAAAATTACCTAATTTTACCATCCTTTTATCAGAAAAAAATGTTAACCCTGTAAATTATTATTAAAATGGCAAAAAAAACTGAAACATCGGTAGAAGAAAAATTAAGAGCACTTTTTGATCTTCAACTTATTGATTCTAGAATAGATCAAATAAGAAGTATCCGCGGAGAACTCCCGCTTGAAGTTGAGGATTTAGAAAACGAAATTACTGGATTAAATAAAAGGCTTGAAGGTCATCAAGAAGAAGTCAAAGAGAGTAAAGAAGGGATAAAATTTGAAGAAAACTCTATTGCAACAGCTAAAGAATCTCACAAAAAATATGCTGGTGATTTAAAAAAAGTTAGAAATAATCGTGAGTATAATGCTATAGTTAAGGAACAAGAGTTTCAGGAATTAGAAATTAAACTTTCTGATAAGAAAATAAATGAGTATAAAACTAAACTAGAGGAAAAAGATACAGTAATTAAAGAATTAAAAGAAAAAATTACTGTAAGGTCAACTCATCTAAAAAGTAAAAGAAGTGAATTAGGAGATATTCTTAAAGAAACTGATAAAGAAGAAAAAAATCTTATTGAAAAATCTAAAAAATTTGAGAAGAAAATTGAGGATAATCTAATCGCAGCCTATAAGAAAATAAGATCTAATGTAAAAAATGGTCTTGCGATTGTCCCTATAGAAAGAAATGCATCAGGTGGTTCCTATTTTACTATTCCACCTCAAGTTCAAATGGAGATTGCATCCAGACAAAAAATAATAACTGATGAATATAGTGGAAGGATTCTTGTTGATTCAACACTTGCAGAGGAGGAAATGGAAAAAATGAAATCTATTTTTTCTTAATAAGCAGAACCTGAAATTATTTCTTTGTTCTCCCCGTTAAAATAGTCCATATAAGAAAATCCTGGTTCAATACTGTGTGAACCGACTTCACCTGACTTATTGATAGCGAGATAAGCCACTTGGAACCTATTATCCTGTTTATTATTATCTACAATTCTCTTTACAGCAATTTCACAGGCCTCTTGAGGAGATTTTCCTTGTCTCATTAATTCAACAACAAGATGAGATCCAACAGTTTTAACTACTTCTTCCCCTAAGCCTGTTGCAACAGCTCCACCTACTTTATTATCTATAAATAAACCTGAACCAATTATCGGTGAATCCCCTACCCTTCCTCTCATTTTATATGCTAAGCCACTGCTTGTACAAACTCCTGATATATTATTGTCTTTATCTAGACAAAGCATACCAATAGTATCATGATTTTCTATATTTATAATTGGTCTATATTCTTGATTCTTTAACCAATCTTTCCACTCCTTTTTAGATTCTTTAGTTAATAAGTCTCTAGATTTATACCCCTCCGAGTATGCAAATTCTTCTGCACCTTCACCAGCAAGCATAACATGAGGTGTCTTTTCCATTACATCCTTAGCTAATCTAGCTACATGAACTATATTTTCAACAGCCATTACAGAGCCACAATCTCCTAGATGATTCATTACACATGCATCAAGTGTAACAATTCCAGTTCTATCAGGAGCACCTCCAAGACCAACTGTTGTATTTTTTGGATTTGATTCTTCTATTGCAACACCCTCAACTGCAGCGTCTAAAGAATTAGAACCTTTATCTAATAATTGACCTGCTTTAAGATTTGCATCTGAAGTTTTCCATGTTGAGACAGATCTAACCATTGCAGTATTTTTTATAAACTTAATCTTATTTTTAAAAATAGAAAAAACACCTAAACCGAAAATATCAAAAACAAAAATTCTTCGATTCATAAGATTCTATTTTAAAGCTTCAAGTCTTTTAATTAGAGGAGGGTGAGAATAATGAATAAACACATATGCTGGGTGAGGATATATATTTGATAAACTGTCAACAGATAATTTTTTTAAGGCAAGGGAAAGATGTTCACCGCTAAATGTTTCTTTTGCATATGAATCTGCTTCAAATTCATTTTTCCTACTTAAATAATTCATGAAAATTCCTGAAATAAGAGATATAGGTGAAAAAATAAAACTAAAACCAATTAACCCTAAATGGAATGACATTTCATTACCACCCAAAGCATATGAAATCTCTGGTTGTTTTAAACAAAATTCAAGAAAAAATACTGTTATACCTAATTGTATTATTGTCAATAAAAGTCCCGAAAAAATATGTTTCTTTTTATAATGACCAACTTCATGAGCTAATACTGCGACTAATTCGTCATCAGTATGTTTCTCTATTAGGGTATCATATAAAGCTATAGTTTTTTTTGGACCAAGTCCACTAAAAAAAGCATTTGCCTTAGTAGATCTTTTAGAACCATCAATTACATAAATATTTTTTAGTAGATATCCTACTTTTGATGAATATTCCTCAATTTTTTTTCTTAAATCACCATTATCTAAAGGTGTTAGTTTATTGAATATTGGGACTATCAAATCAGTATAAAACATATTTATAAATATCATAAGAGCTGACACTCCAGCCCATAGCCATATCCAGAAACCTGATTCTAAAGTTTCAAAAAGATAGATAGATGGGAAAAGTAAAATAGAACCAATGATTATTGTAATAATAAAGGACTTTATTATATCTAGAAAAAATGTCTTTTTTGTTGTCTTATTAAAACCAAAATTTTCCTCTATAACAAAAGTGTTATAGTAAGAGAAAGGAATAGAAATCATAATAGATATCAAATAGAGTATTATAAAAAATATTCCTGATTGAATATAACTCGAATCATAGTTTAAAGAAAAATCATTAATATATCCATAACCATTAAAACAAAGAAGACTAATAATTAAAGTAAAACCACACAGATTAGAGATTAGAGAAATTTTATTTTTTCTTATAGAATATTTTCTGGCTTTTCTATATTTTTTAGGTTTATAATAATCTTTAAGATCATTTGGTATTAAGTCTTTCCAATTTAAATGGTTTATATATTCTAATCCTGTTGAGAATAAAAAATTAAAAATTACAAGACCTATAATTATTAAAAACCAGCTTCCTGAATCCATAGATTATATTATATAACGATAAATTTAGTTAAAATAAAATTTAATAATATGTATTATGATAAGCTCAAAAGAATTATCTAACTAGCATCATGATTATCATATAGATATAACGGTAAAGCGAGACAAAACCCTACAAGACATAAGCACGCAATATATCTTAACAACCTTAGTGGTCTATTTTTTAGCTTGTATATCAAAAAGGCAAAAAATGCAAATACTGAAACTGTTAAATCTCCTAGAATCATTGATACTGCACTATTTGCATATGTAAGTTCAAAGAATTCACTCGTTGACCAATACCAATTGTTCTCTGTTAAATAATTAAATAAATGATAGTAAGGAACTGCTATCCCTAGCATACAAAAGAATAGATATATTTTTTTCATATTTTTTTTTATAAATTAAGAAATATTTTAGAATTATGGTTTATATAAAAGCAATTAAGAAACCTGTAAATACAAACAATGAGTAACTCAATATTTAGAAAAGATGGTAGTGCTCAAGGGGTTGCGAAACAGCGATTGATTGAATCACTTGCTAAACCTGATAAACGTATTATTTATGATCCTTTTGCCGACAAGTTTGTACTTGGGGCAGGTATAATCAAACTTATGGGGCATAAGTTGAGTGTTTGGTTGACTAAAAAGTTCGCTCCTGGATTTCATGAACATCTAATTTCTCGAACACGATTTATAGATGATCTAATTGAAAAAAGCACCTCTGATAAGGTAGAACAATATGTCATTCTAGGTGCAGGGTACGACTCAAGAGCGCATCGTCTCAAACTACCATCCGGATTAAAAATATTCGAAGTTGATCAGCCTGAAGTTCAAGAAAGAAAACGTTCTAAACTTCCAGATGAGATACCTAATGCAGAAAACGTGACCTATGTGAGTATTGATTTTAATCACCAATCTCTCAAAGAACAACTTTTGAATGCAGGGTTCGATGAAAGTAAATCAACCGTATTTACACTTGAGGGAGTTTCTCAGTATATTACAAGAGAGGCACTTAACTCAACTTTAAATGAACTGGCTGTCTTAACCCAAAATTCAAATACAATACTCTTTATGTCTTATGTAAATAGCCTTCTGAGGGAAGATCCAAAGGCCTGTTTTGGTAAGGGTTATCCAAACACTGAAAAACGAGTTAAATTAATAACCTATGGAGCAGCGAAAGTAGGCGAACCATGGATATCATTTTACTCGGCTGAAGAAATTGAGGATTTACTCTCTCAAAATAGGTTTTCATTAACAGAAAATAAAACCTTAGCTGATCTTAATTCCAAGTATTTTACTCCAATTGGAAGAACCATTCCTGAAAATCATATTTTCAAAATTGAACATTTTGTGGTAGCTAAAAGTAAAGTTTAAAATAATCCCTTTTATCTATTAACCCTTTC
>UINC01001771.1_pt1 | contig 51713 bp, 52 predicted proteins | sample 5385821 | NCBI WGS metagenome assembly UINC01 (sample SAMEA4666929, study PRJEB26691) | marine metagenome | isolation source: Pacific Ocean | place: Pacific Ocean | collected 2011-10-13 | reverse complement strand
GTGTCACACTCCATGAGTTTTCGTCAGAGATCATGGAGGCAGCATGGAGGGAATCAAACGCCTACTTGGAGGAGCAGGCAGCGGCTGATCCTGTATTCCGAACGGTCTTCGAGTCCTTCAGTGCGTTTCGAAACCAAGCCTTTCCCTATTCCGCAGGAAATGAGGGTTCGTACGCCAGGTTTACGTTCCCAAAAATCGAAACAGGATGAGTGATAGGAACTCGTGAACGACTGTGCCTACCCGAGCCACCTTATCACGTAAGTTCAGTCTCTAACGCTCTATAACAGTACCAAGCAGCTGCACTGCGCCAAGGCCGGTAAGGATCACCGAGTGGTCTGAGTTCTTTTTTGCTTAGATCCTCTGCCATACCCTGCACTCTGGCGTACCCTGCCCTCACTGCCAGATCACCCACCGGCCACACATCCGGACGGTGTAATCGAAACATAAGGTACATATGGGCTGTCCATTCACCGATTCCTTTGACGAGAGTCAGTCTGCTCACGATTTCTTCATCAGACCTCATCTCTAGATCATGGACCTCTAATTCACCAGACTGAATCTTTGTCGCCAAATCTCGAATCGCGCCCAACTTATTACCCGAAAGTCCTGCAGCGCGGAGTGTAGACTCCGACAAGCACAAAACGTTCTCTGGAGAGACGTCACGACCCACAGCTTCAATGAATCGCCCGTGAATCGTTCGAGCTGCCTTACCAGCAAGTTGCTGATGACAGATCGCTCTGACCAAGTAAAAGAAGGGTGTGACGTCTGATACAGGCAGATGGATTGATCCGATACGTCTCACCCAAGGGCCGAAGGCTGGGTCGCTTTTCAGCTTTTTGTATCCGCCAACCCAGACGCGAGCGAGCTCTTCCTTGGTCATCCGACACACATGACGTGAGACACTTTCGAACAGTCGACAGAGGCTCGCTTAGTTATTTCGGAACTGTCACCCATATCAGTCCGGCAAGAACAACGAGTTGGATTGCGATGAATGGGACCACACCCTTGTACATCGAGATCGTTGGTATCTCAGGGGGAGTGACACCCCTTAGGTAAAAGAGACTGAACCCGAATGGGGGTGTGAGGAATGATGTCTGGATATTCACCGCGAACACGATTCCAAGCCACACAAGATCCACACCTAAGATTATAGCCGGCGGCACAATGAGTGGAACAATGATGAATGCAATCTCAAAGAAGTCGATAAAGAACCCGAGTACAAAGACCACTAGGTTCACCACGATGAGGAAGCCCAAGGCTCCGCCGGGGATACTAGTCAATGCACCTTCAATCCAGAGATCCCCGTCCAGGCCACGGAATACGAGAGCAAAGGCGGTTGAGCCAATCAGAAGAAAAACCACCATGATCGTGAGGCGGCTCGTATCCTCCATTGCTGATCTAAGTGCCGACATCGTCAGTGACCGATTGGCCATCGCGAGGAGCATCGCACCCACAGCACCGAGCGCTCCCGCTTCGGTTGGTGTAGCGATCCCAGCAAAAATGCTGCCTAGAACGACAACGATGAGGATGAGCGGTGGGAGAAGTGAGAGCACTACCTGCTTAGCCAACTCCATCCCGGTAGAGCGCATGTGTTCAGGTAGAGCTGGAGCAACTTCCTTATTGAAGAAAGCGAGAATAGCAACGTAGGCTGCATACCCTCCGGTGAGGATGAGTCCCGGAACCAATGCAGTGCGGAAGAGATCTCCAACACTGACACCCATCTGGTCACCAAGTACAATCAGGACGATCGAAGGTGGAATGATCTGCCCCAGTGTACCCGCGGCCGAAATAACCCCAAGGCTGAGTTTCTCATCATACCCATTACGGAGCATAACGGGGAGCGATATGAGACCCATAGCTGTCACGCTAGCTCCTACCACACCGGTTGCAGCCGCAAGCAGCGCCCCGACAAAGATCACGCCAACGGCGAGACCACCACGAAATCGACCGAATAGAACTCCGATTGTCTCAAGGAGTTGTTCGGCAAGCTTGCTCTTCTCGAGTACCGTACCCATGAAAATGAAGAACGGAACCGCAAGCAGAACTTGGTTCGACATGGTACCGAATGTCCGCTCCGGCAGGGCGTAGAGGAGCACAAGATCGAATTGACCAAAAATCGATGCTAATCCGGCAAATATCAGTGCAGTACCAGCTAGCGCAAACGCCACTGGATACCCGCTGAAGATCATAACAAGGACCCCAATAAACATCGCGGGTCCCCACAGATTCATGAGCCTACCTCATGCTGCGAGTCGACAGTTGGGGGTTGCTGGTCACCATCATCTCTCAGAATGCTTACTTGCTTCAAGATCTGGCTGTAGCCTTGGCCAACCAGTAGCACGAATGAGAGCAAGATCACCATCTTGATAGGGTACCGCGGGAGGCCACCGGGATCTGGTGACATCTCACGTATGGACCAGGAATTTTGGACTGCAGGCCATGACACGTACAGCATTACAACGCAGAACGGGATGAGAAAAAGAACGTGCCCTATAAGGTCTATCCAAGCCCGTTTCTTGGGGTTGAGCTCCGAATAGAGTACATCCACGCGAACATGTACGTCGTGTCTTAACCCATACGCTGCACCCAATAGGAAAATCAGGCTAAAGAGGTACCATTGCAGCTCAGTCTGAGGAGTAAGATTGAACGAAAGCCCCAGACCTCTTGAGGAATATCTAAGAATCGCAGTTGCTGCTCCTACGAGCACCATGACCAACGACAGCCAACGAATCATGGCGCCGATCCTGTCATTGAAGCCATCGATGGCCCTGGCCACCCTACTCAGGATTGACATGGCCGGGATGATGGGCTGCATTGCAACTATAGGCAATGAGTCTTAGAGAACGTATCCGCCATCCACAGTGATGATCGCTCCGGTGATGTGTCGGGCTGCCTCGGAGCAAAGAAACAGAACCACACCCGCCACATCTCGCGGATCACCCAAACGGCCAAGGGCGGATCTCTCACGAGCATGGTCTAGAATCTCAGGTGACACACCTTCGGTGAGTCTGGTCGTGCGCACATAACCAGGAGCGACAGCATTCACATTGATGTTCTTCGGCCCCAGCTCAACCGCGCTACTGCGAGTTAGGCCGATGAGACCGGCCTTAGACGAAGAATAATTGGAGATGCCGAACTCGGTACGCATTCCATGCACCGATGTGATGTTGACAATCTTCCCATATTCTTGGGCACGCATTGAGGGGGCTACAGCCCTCGTGAAGTGAAAGGCGCCGTCCAAGTTAGTTCGGAGCACAGCTTCCCAGTCATGATCAGTCATAAGCCACATCGGTGCGTCACGTCCGATCCCAGCGTTGTTCACCAAGACATCGATGCCCCCGAGTTCCTCCTCTGTCTCCGACACGAAGGAATTGACGTCACTTGATTCCCTTACATCGCAAGAGCGGAAAAACACTTGCACTTCCATCTGTCGTAACTCACTCGCTACCTCTTTAGCTTCGCTACGAGATTGGCCTCCGTCATCCAGGTAACAAAACGCAATATGAGCGCCACAACGCGCGAGTTCCAAGGCAACCGCACAGCCAATTCCACTCGATCCACCTGACACGATTGCAACTTTCCCAGTCAGGCTCTCGACCTGCAGGACAGGCTGAGGTTGGGGTTCTGTCGTGACCTCATCGAGGAGTGCTTCGACGGCGTCGGTGGCCGTCTCTGGGAGTGGAGAATCCGACATAAGACACCCTATCGACTGGAAAGGTTACTGCGCAATGTCAGCAGGATTCTTGCTCTGTGAGTTTACAGTCACTCAAAGCATTGCGAATGCGCTTCAGGGTAAGTAATACGCTACACCATTCTACCGAATATTCACAAGCTCCTAGGCTTCAGGCTGATTCAAGTAGGGTACCACTGATCAGCCATAGCGACCCTCAATATAGTCAGCGGTCTCTTCTTCTTGGGGTGCTAGAAAGATTTGTTCGGTTACACCGTGCTCAACCATTCTGCCCAAGAGCATGAACGCGGTCTCCTCACTCGCTCGTCTTGCTTGGGCCATATTGTGAGTCACAATCAAGATCGTATAGTCTCCGTGCAATTCCCAGATAAGTTCTTCAAGTGCCGCAGTAGCCTTGGGGTCCAACGCTGAAGTAGGCTCATCCATAAGAATTACGGTTGGCTTGACCGGTAGAAGTCTCGCTATACAAAGCTTCTGCTGCTCTTCAAGGGACAATCCAGTAGCCTCTCGACCAAGTCGATCTTTCACTTCATCCCAAAGCAGAACACGACGGAGCGCATTCTCGACGATTTCGTCCTCTTCCAGTTTATTGAACTTCTCATCGGCACGGTGGATCCGGTGAGCAAAGAGCACGTTATCTCGTATTGACAGGGGGAGAGGGTTAGGACGCTGAAAGACCATCCCTACGTGACGCCGAAGCTGGGACAACTCGACATCATCACTCAGTATGTCCTGATCAAGGACATGGATCTCCCCTGTCGTGCGCACATAATCACCCAATCGCTCATTGATGCGATTCACAGCGCGGAGAAGTGTTGACTTGCCACACCCTGATGGGCCTATGAGCGCAGTGATCGATCCTCGCTTAACCTGAAGATCAACTTCGAAAAGCGCCTGAAAATCTCCGTACCATAGGCTCACGTTCTGGATGTCGATCGCGAGCGCGGTGGCCTTAACCAAAGCGGCCTTCCAGGTAGTCCAAGGTGCGACGGTCTTTTACTTCACCGCTAAAAAGGGCTTCTGTTTCTCCTATCTCTATCAATTGACCATCTAGGAAGAAAGCAGTGCGATCAGCAAGCCGGCGTGCCTGCTGCACGAGATTTGTCACCAAGATGATAGTGATCTCCTCCTTCAGTTCCTTGAGCACGTCCTCGATACGCATCGTGGTCACCGGATCTACCGCAATAGAGAATTCATCAAGTAGCAAAAGTTCGGGATCTTGGGAAAGTGCCCTTGCAATCGTGAGCCTCTGCTGTTGACCGCCTGAAAGCAGGCTGCCAAGAGCATCAAGACGATCTTTCACCTCATCCCAGAGTGCCGCTCGAATTAGGCACTGCTCCACGATTTCATCGAGGGCACTCTTCTCCTTAATTCCTGAGAGCCTCGGAGCTAGTGCGACATTGTCATAGATGCTCAACGGTAGCCCTACAGGTAGGGGGAAAACGACACCAATGTGACGGCGTAATGCATAGACGTTCTTGATCTTGGAGATATCGTGACCATCGAATACGATCGAACCATTGACCGTCATATTCTCCTGTAGCATCTCCATCCGATTCAGCGTCCGGAGAAAACTCGTTTTCCCGCTGCCAGCAGGCCCGATAATGCCAAAGATCTCATGCTCATGAACATCTAGCGAAACGCCAGAGAGAGCTCGCTGGCCATCGTATTGGATGTTCAGATCTCTCACGGCAAGTTTCACGTCCGCAGCTACCATTTCTTTTTTCCTCTCAGGTAACTCCGGAACCAGATCGATGCTGCGTTCATAAGTAGAACTAGTGTGATCAAGGTGAGAGCCGTCCCGTACTTGAGTTCATCGGGCGCACCAGGCACGGCAGTTGAGATCACGAATAAGTGCATTGCCATCGCCATCGTTTGATCAAAGACACTGGCGGGAAGGAATGGGAAAAAGAATGCCGCTCCAGTAAACATGATCGGCGCAGTTTCCCCCGCTGTTCGCGATACTGACAGAATTACACCGGTTAGGATCCCACTTATCGCGTTAGGGAGTACAACTGTTCTAATCGTCTGCCAGCGAGTGGCGCCCATGTTCCAGCAAGCTTCTCGAAAGGCCATCGGAACTGCCTGGAGAGACTCACGAGTAGCGACAATAACCAACGGTAGTGTCATAACTGCGAGCGTGAGACTCGCTGCTAAGATGCTCGTCCCGAATCCAGCGAAGATCACAAAAGCGCCAACCCCAAATAGTGCGTGTACGATTGAGGGCACCCCCGCGAGGTTGATAATCGCGAGGTTGATTCCTCGGGTCAGCCAGTTATCCGCCGCATATTCTGAAAGATAGATCGCAGCTGCCACGCCCACAGGCACCGAAGCAATCAGTGAGACCGCTACGAGCCACATCGTCCCCACAAGCGCCGGCCAAATACCGCCGGCAGTCATCCCGTTACTAGGATAAGAGAAAAGGAATTCAAAAGAGATCGCTGGCCCGCCCCTAACTAACAGGACTCCAAAAATAATCCCGACGGGCACAACCAAAATCAGAGTCATCAAACCAAAGAGAGCCCTAAAAAGCCACTGACGCCGATGGTTACGCGTGTTGAGCGGGGTCGCCGCAAACATCAGGGGTTGCCCAGAAACTCCACCATTCCCTTCAGAATGGGTCACGTTCTCCTCGCCCCCTTAACCACGAGGTCTGCTGTAAGGTTGATGATAAACGTCACCACAAAAAGCAGGATTCCCAAAGTAAAAAGAGCTCGATAATGGTCCGAACCAACCGGGGCATCACCGAGTTCTGCTGCAATTGTTGCAGTGATTGCGCGCACTGAATCGAATGGGCTCGTTGGGATCTGGATCGCGTTCCCGCTTGCCATGAGCACCGCCATTGTCTCGCCAAAACCCCGACCTACTCCAAGAAGAACCGCCGCGACAAGACCGTTCTTTCCTGCCGGAAGTACAACTCTGAAAATCACCTGCCACTTCGTGGCACCCATGGCTTCAGCTGCCTCACGGTAGGTATCCGGAACCGCCTTGAGTGCATCTTCAGCAATCGTTGTCATGATCGGGGCGGCCATTAGACCGAGGATAATGCCTGAGTTGAGGACCCCGATTCCGACCGGGACGTCGAACATGTCAATAATCAGAGGGTTCATGATCGATAGGCCGATGAAGCCCCATACAACCGACGGGATGGCGGCTAAAAGTTCAACCAACACCTTAAGTGACTCTCGGAGTCGGCCTGTGGCGAACTCACCGATGAAGATGGCAGCACCAAGTGAGAACGGCACCGAGACCACCATGGCAAGGCCCGTTACGCTAGCGGTTCCTGCTATAAGCCCGAGAACCCCGTACCTAGGATTCTGAGCGGATGTTGGCCGCCAGGTTAGGCTTCCAAAAAACTCCCGGACATTCAATGGCCCCGTTATGAAACCCGCACCCTCTTTGGTGATGAAGACGAAGATCCCGATGATGAAGATGATCGCGGAAATCCCACCCACAAAGACCAAGAACGTTACCGCTTTATCGACGTACCAATCTCTCCCACGGTGATCAAGGTCCATAGGTGCAGAACGTTTGACTCGCTTAGCGAGCATCCGGGCCTGCCAGGGTCTTCATGAGATCCTGAACGCGCACTGCGACCATCTTATACAGATCTTCCAGCACACCCTTAGAGAACCCTTCGGGGATATCGATTGACCACTCTAGGACAATGGTTCGGAACGGAACTTCAGCTATATGCTCCAGCACACCCTCTTCGAGAGCGACGATGACATGATAGGGTTGGGCAGGTTCTCCCAAGCCTTCAATAAGGGCTGGTCTCTTATGACTGACATCCATCCCCTGTTCATCCATGAACTCGATCAGGGCAGGGTCAAGCGTTCCAGCAGGATTGACCCCGACACTCGAATATCTGCCGCTCTCAGGGAAAGCTTTCTCGGCATAAGCTTCTGCCATTTGACTTGCCCGATTGTTTTCCTCACCCACAAACAAAATCCTGAAGATACGTGGGTCACGTTCTCCTCCTGTGATCGCAAAGATCGCCTGCTCACTGATGTTATCCGCCTGCTCAGAAACCCGCTTGAGCAGGTTGTTGATCCTAACCAATGCAAAGCTGTCCTGTAGCGGGACCACCCGGTCACTTGCCAATTCTACTAGGTGGTCCAGTACTGTTTTCAACGTCACATCTACAGGGCGAACCAACCCCTCGTGCGTTTGCAGCGCGCGTTCAACATCCTCTTCAAAGAAGGCGGTTAGTGCTTCGCCCAGTGCATGGCCTGCCTGTTGAGCAATGATTTCAACATCACGTGTGACACTTTCGGGGGGACGTACCGTCAATCGTAAAACTTCTCTTCCGATCGTGCCGGCATAGTCACCGATCCGTTCCAGTGCCACGTTAAGTCGGAGCACTGCTGAGGCGAAACGAAGGTGTCCCGCACTCGGCGCATGTCGGATGATGAAAGCATGACACAGGTAGTTGATCTCCTTGATCCGCCGATTCACCTGACGGTCTCCTAAGATCACGGTGTTCGCGAGATCCTTGTCCCATCCAATAAGCGATCGGACGGTGTCTTTCACCTGATTTTCTACGAGTCCGGCTACCTTGCGCAGCTTTCTCCGAACCTCATTGAGATCCGCCTGCATTCGCTGCTCATATTGAGGTGTCATTCTGAGAAATACCTCAGTTTCTAGTACGACAATCGACTACGCACAGCTAACCGAACCAGCTGCTGCAAATCCTTTATCTACCAAAATACACTGACCGGCTTCGCCAAGGATCCAGTCCATGTACTCCTTGATCATTCCTGTCGGCTCCCCAGCAGTGTACATAAAAAGCGGCCTCGCGATGGGATAGCTTCCGTCAATTGCGCTCTCCGCCGACGGTGACACACAGTCCCCCCTGTCAGTCAAAATACAGGGCATCTCTACTATCTCCGTGGCGTAAGCAAGACCACTATATCCGATAGCACAGGGCGTATTTCCAACTAGGTCGACCACCTCCGACGATCCGTTCATATCAAGCGATCCAGGCTTGTACTCATCCTGACCTAACACTGCTTCCTTGAAGTAGGCATACGTCCCCGAGTTGTTCTGCCGGCTCACCCTTATGATCTCATCACTTGAGCAACCAGGAATGCTTACTCCTAGTTCACTCCAAGTCTCGTAAGCACCACCCTCTCCATAGATCTCAGCAAGCTGTGAGATAGAGAGCGCATCGAGCGGATTGTCAGGGTGAAGAAATACTGCAAGGGCGTCAAAGCCTACGACATGCTCTATAGGATCGATCCCTCGGCTACGTGCTTCCTCAATTTCATTCTCAGTCATCGCTCTGCTTGTGTTGGCAATATCCACCGTCCCATTAACCATTGCACTGATCCCAGTCCCAGAACCACCACCGCTGACCGCTACGGCAACGCTAGGATTGATATCACCGTAGCTCTCTGCCCAGGCCAGGGCTACAAAGACGATCGTGTCCGAGCCCTTATTTTGGATGACGGTGCGTCTTCCATCAGCGCCTCCGCAGGCCAGGGCCACAAGAAGAACCAGAAGGGCTCCGAACATTCGGTTCACAGGTACACCCTCACGCTAGAAGTCATGACACAAATGCTCATGTCAAAATCTATACCCGAACTACTCTCCTACAACGTCTCAATTGTATCAGCAATGTATCGATCGTATCAGCCTGAAATCTGGGTTTAAATCAAGAACTTATTACTCTTAATCAAGGCTTATTCGAGGTACACTTTGAGAGCTCCGTGGAATTCAGCACTGAATCATCAGTACATGCCCGGATTTCTGTGACGGTTTCGTTACACAATATCCGGCGATCCGTGACGTCAACGTGGCAACCTCTACATGTGCGAAGGTTGCAATTCCCCTCCAAGGAGATAACGGACTCATGAGACATCGTCAGGTTTTTCTGACGCTCCTACTAGCCATGCTTGCAGTTCCTGACGTGGCTGAGTCCCAAATTGAGATCTCCTCAAGAGCATCATCGATCCAAGTCGGGGGGAGGGTGCACGCTCAGTACGCCACCTCATCAGTTGGTGATGCAGACAATGATTTCTTTCTGCGACGTGTACGCCTGATTGCTGATATCACATTGAACGATTTCGTTACTGCTCGTGTTCAGCCGGACTTCGCCCGCGGAAAGATCGCCCTTCAAGATGTCTACGTGAGGCTCGGATCTTCCAGCAAGTTCCGAGTTTGGGTGGGACAGTTCAAACGTGCGTTCGACATCTTTGAACTATCAAGCTCAACCGACCTTTCAATCATCGAACGAGATGCTCGTGTTGAAGGGGTCTCGGAATGTTCTGGGGTATCCGGCATATGCTCTTACTCACGGCTTACAGAGAAATTGAAGTACGCCGAGCGAGACCAGGGTATCAAGATTGATGGCTCTTCAGGTCGCATGAGCTACCAGTTTACGCTCACAAACGGCACTGGTATCAATGTATCCGATGAAAATGACGCCAAATCCTACTCAGGACGTCTCAGCTTTGCTGCATCGGACAAGGTCACCTTTTCTGCACAGGTGGGCGTTCATGACTATCTGTTTCCGTTGGTGGCTACGAGAACAGAAAGGGGAGTCGCCTGGGGTGCAGATCTAGAATTTGGGACTTGGAGAGATGGCGCTCACATCCAAGCATCAGTAATCCGCGGAGATAACTGGAAGTCTCTGGATTCAAACCAGAATGAAGCAACATTTCTGACTACTCAGATTGTGGCCTCGTATTACTCTGAGAAAAGCGGTCGGCTGGCTGGGATTGAGCCTCTACTGCGGCTGAGCTTTGGTGACCCTGACACAGCTGTTGGCAAGAATGCAGGGACCGTCGTTACCCCAGGGTTGATGTTCTACCTACAGGGCAAAAGCAAGATCGGTGCAAACCTTGATGTTTACTCACCCCAATCAGGCGACACAGCTCTCTCATTTAAGGTCCAGACCTACCTTTACTTCTGAGGCAGCGTCCTCCCTGGACATCCTAGGTCCAACGAATCTCTCTAGCAGTAGTGTCGTACAATCGCACAATGACCTATTCCACCGGCACAGTGAACCGAACTGTTGTCCCCTGACCGAGTTGGCTCTCCGCGACAACCTCTCCGCCCATTTCCGATACTAGGTGGCGAACAATCGCTAACCCGAGGCCCGTTCCTCCAAAGTCCCTGGCTCTAGCAGAATCAGCTCGATAGAAACGCTCAAAAATTCGTGGCAGTGACTCAGCAGGAATTCCGTCACCGTCATCTGAGATCACCACTTCAACCATAGAATCTTGGGTCAGGGCCATAGAAACATTTATTGAGCCCCCACTATCGGTATGCCGAATAGAATTCTCGAGCAAATTTCTAAAGACGTGAAATAACCCCTCGCGGTCACCCTTGACCCTGAGGTCACCGAGGATATCAAAGGAGATTCCCCCCTTGCCTTCGATATCTCTTACCACCTGCTGCCATGCCTCTTCTGCTACCTCCTTCGTATCCACTGACTCTCGGCGCCCAGTCCATCCACCTGATTCCAGCTTAGATAGATCTAGGAGGTCTTCCACTAGGTGCTCTAGCCGGAGCGTGTTCTTACGAATCGAGGTAAGGAACTCCAATTTGAGCTTCTCTGGCGGGTCATCATCAAGCAGTGTTTCCACGTACCCCCGAATCGAGGTAAGAGGTGTCTTCAGTTCATGCGATGCGTTTGCTACAAAGTCACGTCTTACTTGTTCAAGCCGGCGAATTTCACTGATATCTAACAACGTTGTGACGGCACCCCCTAGATCTAAGGCCCGAGATGAGACCAGTAAGTGTCGCCCATTGACCTCAACTTCATCTGAATTGCCTGGCCTGATTACGGAATCCTCCAAGACAGAGCGCAGTTTGTTGTCGCTGACCACGGAGTTGATTGGAGCACAATCTGGTGTATCTGGTAACTCGAGGAGTGCACGGGCACTCCGATTCATACGGACCACCCTGGCATCCTCACTAAGTGCAATGACACCCTCAGCCATGCAATCAATGAGTGTCTGCATTTCTTCACGCTCATGCCCGAGCTCGGTAAACCGAGACTGAAGTTCAGCAGTGAGTAAACGGAACGCATTAGCAACATCTTGAAGTTCCGTGACCTTTGTGTCCGGAACTCTCACGGTGTAATCCCCCTTACTGAGCTGTCTCGCTCGCTTGGCCAAGAGTACCAATGGCCTCGTTAGAGCGATACTGACCATATAAGCCGCAGCAAGAGCAAAGAGCATGGCCAACAGACCATATAGAGCAACCGTTCTCTGCACTCCAGAGACTGCTTGCTCTATATCGGTTTGTGGGGCAGCAATTCTCATAATGACCGAGAAGCCGTCGAGTGTGATCAGTCTAGCTGCATAGAGAAGTGACTGGTCAACAGTCTCGCTTATGCGTTCCGCAAAACTCACGGTCTCACCACCAACTAACAGGCCCTGAACCTCAGGACGGTCGTAGTGATTCTCAACCTCAGATAGTCGCCCCACTTCTACATAAGAATCACCAAGCACACTGCCCTCAGAATCAATGAAGGTGACTCTGTAGCCGATGTGATCCGTGATCTCTCGTGCAAGTAAATCCAGGTCGACTAATCCGACTTCCTGGGCGACCCATTCACCTAGGGCGAGCTGCCGCTCCAAATCCGCCCGAACCATCAATCCGAGTTCCCTTCTGAGTCCGCTGCTTGCTAGCATCAGAATTAGGATTACAAGAAGCCCAATGACGCCTAAGAAAGCGGCAAAAAGAGGGTATCGAATCCTTATGCGCATACGCCTATAGCCTTATCGGTGCGGCGCCCTCGAGTACACTTCTAGGTTCGGCATCAAATACAATGGAGACCCAACTTGGATTTCTAGTCATACCGATCAGGAAAACTATTCCAGATCCTTCTTTAGGCGATAACCAAATCCCCGCACAGTCTGAATGGAATCACCAGCTGTACCGAGCTTGGCTCGTAGGCGCTGCACATGCATGTCCACTGTCCGTGTTTCAAGTCGATCCGACACATCAGCCTCTACATCCCAAGCTTTTTCTAGAAGCTGCCTTCTACTTAGTGTTCGCTCACGACACTCTAGGAGTGCGCGTAGTAATCTGAACTCTGTCGGCGTCAGGGATATCTCTTCGTCTAAAACCGAGACCTGCATCGCGCTAACATCCATATGAATGAGACCCACTCGGAGAACCCTCAATCCCGCAGATCCCCCTCCAGGTTCCTGTGCCCGTCTCAAGATAGCCTGGACCCGGAGCACCAGCTCTCTTGGACTAAATGGTTTAGTTAAGTAATCGTCAGCACCTAACTCCAAACCGGCGATGCGCTCTTCTTGTTCCTTCTTGGCGGTCAATACTAAGACGGGGACTTCCTCCGTTTCGGGGTCATCTTTCAAGCGACCCAAAACCTCGTCACCACTAATCCCAGGAAGCATACGATCCAGAACAATGAGATCGGGAATGACTCGTCCCACCGCCCTCAGTGCTTCGACCCCATTCAAAGTAGTTTCAACCCTGAAACCTGCACGGGTCAGTTGGTAGCCGATGAGAGCAGCAATGTCAGGTTCATCCTCTACGACTAGGACTCTTTGACCTCCGGAAGTAACGCGGGAACCGGGTTCTCTGCTATCATTGACGAACGTTTTCATTTTGCTGTTAAGTAAGTTTCCCCTGATGAGTAGTTGGTACCTGAGTAATGGGCTCAAGTGCCATGGCAGAGGTCCTCAAGTTCCTCTCTTGTGAGAGTGTGGTCCGTCTTCTTAGACGCGGCGAAAATTCTCTGCACTAAGTTCTGGTCGTCTTCGTCGTATCCGTGCCTCCGGAGCCAGTGCTTTACGTTCGATTGACCCGACATAGGCCCAACTTCGATGACCTGCTCTCGACCAACCAGTGACGCAGGGACGCTCGAATAGATTCTGTCCGCTAGCCAAACGTCGCCCTTGGCCTCGGCTTTCATGATCGCTGCCGCATGGACCCCCGTGCCGGTGCGGAAAGCGTCTCGACCCACAACCGGGGATGAGTGAATGAGCGGGACATGGCACATATTTGCTGCTGACCGACAATATTCCGGGAGGACAGACAGATCTGCATCAGTTACTCCGAGTAACTCTAGATTGACCAACAGGAGTTCCATCTCCGTATTCCCACATCGCTCGCCAAGTCCGAGTGCTGTCGCGTGTATCCGTGTCGCTCCCGCCTCTATCGCCGCGAGCGCGTTCGCTATAGCAAAGCCACGGTCACGATGCCCATGCCAATCGAGCCCTATCTCTCTGCCTGAAGGTTCTACGACCTCCTCAATAATAAAACGCACCAGAGCCCTCACCCCATCCGGCGTAGCGTGGCCTACAGTGTCAGATAGGCAGAGTCGTTCTGCACCAAGTTCGATCGCCCAACTATAAAGACGCTTGAGATCCTCGGGTTTTGCTCGCGTTGTGTCTTCCGTGACCATCATCACAGACAACCCTTCCGTCACTGCAAAAGTTACTGCTTCTTCTATCGTCCCAAGCATCTGATCTAGGGTCCAATCCTCAGCATATTTACGGATTGGAGAACTTCCTATGAAAGCGCATACTTGAATGGGAAGCCCCACGCTCTGGCTGATCTCTACAATAGGGCGAATGTCCGCGACAACGGTTCGTGCTGCCGCATTCGCACAGATGGAGAGTCCTGCATTCACAATCTCCGTCGCCAATGCCGTTGCTGCTTCTACGGCCCGAGGTCCGGCTCCCGGTAGACCGATATTTGCCGTATAGATACCCAAATCATCCATCAGGTTAAGTAAGTGGATCTTGTCGCTGATGGGTGGATCGACGATAGAAGGGTTCTGTAGACCGTCCCTCAATGTCTCATCATTCACCTGAACGCCAGTCACGCTTGCCCAATCAAATGTGGGGTTAAATCTATTCCAGTCGTAAATCAATTCAGGTTCTTGCATGAATCTCGAAATTCGAATGTGGCTCACCATTGAACAAACTAAAGATACCCACCCTTGCCGGAGAGGTCACACAACTATTCCGCTCCTCGGAGATTTCATTGTGTCCCGAGTAGCCAGGGGCAGGGGTTAAGGCCACACTATAGATAGGTTCAACTGAACATTTTCTTATAATCTTAGACCCATGTCCCACCTCTGATGTGACAGAATGATCGACCTCAGAACACCGATCTCGTATGGCGATACTGAAGCTCTGCAGTCGGATTTCCTCGTCCGTTGAAGTGGATTTTGCAGGGCCTTTCAGGACATCACGCTCACACCGACGTGGCAGCGACAGACCCGAGCCTTCGGGGACGTACTTACGCGATCCCATTCGACGGAGTCTGGAAAGCAGCATTGAAAGTCTCTAATAAACAAATGCGAGGCTGGTCCGTACTCTACATCGACGACCAAACTGGAGTGATCGTAGCAGAAGCACTAAGGCTTCTATGGAAACACAAAGATGACGTCCGAATCTCCATCGGACTTGATGAGAATGGTCAGACCCGAGTAGACCTGAGGTCTACCTCCCGCCAGGAGAAAAGGGATTGGGGTCGGAATCGTCGGAGGATATCGAGCTTCCTGCATCTTCTTGATAGGGAACTTTCTGCACACCCTGACCAAATCCTAAATCAAAGTTGGGTGAAGGGGTGAAAAGCATTCTGCTGGGAGTCGCTGTCCTTTTGTTAGCGATCTCACTCTCTGCTTGTAATCCAGATGAGCCAGCGCCAGCCGGAGATTTATCAAGTAGCCTAGCGATGGTTAACAGAACTGGATTTCCAGGACCATCCTATGAGAGAAGCTTCGTGTTCATGACAACAGCTACAGACAGCCTACTCTTGGTGCCCTGGCTGCTGGAAACGACCCTGGACTCGAATACGGTTTTCAGAGAAGCACACGGATGGGTCGACCGGGACGGCACTTGGGAACCGTTCTTGGCTGAGCGATGGCAAACCCCCCCCACTCGGTATCCTGCCCGGATTCTTCCCTATGGAACCTTTCGAATCGTTGTTGGAGAAAATGACAGAGTAGACGGTATCATTTACACAGATGGGCTAAGAAATCTGGAGCTTGCCCTTGGTAGGTCAGTCGCCCAATGGGGCGGCCCACGCGAAGAGCGATTACGACTTCTAGAGGCGTCTCTCCACCTGGGGGAGCAGGGATTAAATGGAATTGTACTTGATATGACGCGCCTCAATTCATCTGATACACCAGTGCGTGGTGACTGGGCATTTTTGACCTCCGGCGACTCACTTCAGATCGTAGTCCAGGGAGATCTGGAGCATGATATTGAGACTCCACCGAACTACCGCGGGTGGGGGCTGCTAGATTCTAAGGAACTACAATGGCCCTCACTCAGAATCGATTGGGTCCAAGTGAGTGCATATCAGCCGGCTCGACGAGACCTGCCCATATCGTGGGCCCTTTCCTCTCCGATTGCATCAGTTGTTGGGACACTAGAAGTCTTGGCTTCAGAGATAGTCACAGGTACAGAATCAGGTCCGGTACTGTCAGTTCAAGCCTTGTTCGAGGTGGTCGGTACAATTTCGATTGATGGGCTCTCATTTCCAGTGCGAGGTCTATTCAACCATCGCAGAAGGTGATGGTTGATACTTCTATTCAGATTTGCGTTAGAAGAGAGCTATAAAATGATGCTGGTAATTGCGGAATTACTCGTCGGGTAGCTCCACCCGAAAACCACGTGCACGGCGAGACCCGGCTTCCCGGGAAGTACTCACTTTAACATGACGCTGAAGCCATGCCATTGGAGTGAAGTGGCGCTTGACCTTCTTTCGGCGTCCCGAACCCCGAGCCATGCTTTCCTCGATTTCCTCTGCAGTCTGGGAGTAGCGCCCCGGTAACCCAAACCATATTCCAAGCGCAAAAGCTAAAAGCCCGCCGAAGATCTTCAGTGCGAGGATCACAGCAACCTAAGAATTAATTCTTTGTTATAGTCTCGAAGGCCAGCAATCCTAGTCCAATAGACAGAATGATTGCGACCGCATTAGTGCCAACTGCAACAAGGCCCACAACCAGCCAGAATACAGCGTGGGTAAACAGATATCCGCCGGGCACCAAATTACTCATGGCTGAGAGAAGAAAGAGAGATAAGGATAGACGCGGAAATATGTCGGGGATACTTCAACCTGTCACCCCCATGTCGGCTAATAGAGAGGAGTTACTATTCGTCATCTATAGCGCACTATCTTTGATGTCTTCTGCACGCTTGCGAGCTAAGGTCAGGTATCCAGGTTCGAGTTTGAGCAGGTGGGAAATTTTTCTCATCAGGTGCTGCTCCTTATCGGCCAATTCTCCATCGGCGTACACCAAGCCCCACATGATCTCTGCAAGCACCATTTTCTGACCAACGGAGTAATTTTCGGCTATCAGACTTGTAAACTGCCATAGGTCCACTGCCCCCGCTCGTGCTTCCTCTGACAGCTCTATGAGCTGTGTAGCTTGAGCAGGTTCGAGTCCATACTGCCTCCGGATCGCAGACTCCAGATGCTCTCTCTCATCCTCCGTGAACTCTTCATCCGCGTAAGCAAGCTCAAGCAGAAGGGCACATGCCGCCAATCGGATGTCCTTCTTGTTCTCTTCGTCATCAGACTCTTCAACGGGACTCATGGAAGAGGAGAAGAATTTCTTTATAGAATCCAACATCCATATCTCCGTCTAATGACCCCTAAATTCACCCATGTTAACTCAATTAGATGTGGCTCATTTCCGCTGTAATGCCCGAGCTTGCCGGTACATGAGCGCCGCTTCTTCAGTCATATGCTTGCGATCATAGAGGTGTCCCAACGTGTAGAAAGCTCTGGAATTTCTTGGCTGTAAGACTGTAGCCCGCTCCAGAGCAATAAGCGCTTCATCAAACCGGCCGAGCCTATTGAGGGTTTCGCCAAGATAGTAGAATGCACGTGCCGATTCACGATCCTGCTCGCAAACCCAGCGCAGTTCCAATTCTGCGGCAGCATAAGCTCCACGCCGAAAACTGAGGATCCCTACACTCGCTCGCACAGCCACGCTATTTGGATCGATAGCTACTGCTCGAAGTAGTAAATGTTCGGCCTCCCCATACCGTGCCAGCACACCCAATGCCGACCCGTAGTTGATAAGTACCTCGACATTTTGAGGGTCAATGCCCTCCGCTGCCTCAAATTGTTCTAGTGCTAATTCGGGATGATCGAGTTCATCATAAAGAACCCCAAGGTTGTTACGCGCCTTAACATTTCTAGGGCTATCGGCCAAAATATCGCGATAGAGTTCGATCGCGTTCCCAATCTGCCCCTCCTGGACAAGGTTTCGGGCTCGACCCAGACGCTCATCCGGAGGCGGCGAATCCTCTGCTCTGAAAAGCGCATCGTTAGTATCAGTTATATCAAGGTCTTCAGAAGATTGATCTTCGGCCGGTATCTGGGCTGTGCCCTCCTGATCCGGCGACCCCAACTCTTTCGGACTAAATATCTCTGCGGAGGCTGTAGCATCTTCCTGGGGAATGTGGTCCGGTAGCAGCGGGAATGTGCCCTCGCCTAGTTCTTCATGGCCAGGCTCACCGTTTAGATCCTCACCCTTAGCCGGGAGCAGCTCGGTCTGCGCTTCTGCAGCCGCAAGTTTCTCTTGCTGTTTTTTCGCAGCTTGCTTCCTCGTTGACACCTTTTTCTTGGTGGTAGATAAAGTTTCTTCAAAGGCCTCTTTTTCGGCCACCGATTTCTTTTTAGGGCCCTTACTCGGCATCTTTTATCCCCCCACTTCGGAACTAACCCAGGCAATATAGGGCGGATGTCCACCAGTTACCGGAATCGAGAGCAACTCAGGAACATCATATGGGTGGAGTTCAACCAATCTGGTTTCTAGTGCGTTCACTTGGGCTGCAGTCGTCTTAATAACAAGCATAGCTTCTTGCTCTTCCTGCACTTGCCCCTCCCACCAGTACACTGACAAAACCCCGGGGATAACATTGGCACACGCCGCAAGCCGTTCGCTCACAAGCGATCGTGCGATCCGTTTAGCTTCTTCCATCCCTGGGGCGGCCGTAAGTAGAGTGACAACTTCTTGAGTCGATGCCGTAGGACTCATTATTTCAGGATGCAGTCTTGTCTGCTACAGCACCGGTATAGAGCTGTTCTATGACTCCCTCGAAACGTTCTTCAACCAAACTCCGTTTCACCTTGAGAGTAGGTGTGAGCATGCCGTTTTCAATCGAGAGTTCTTCTGATAGAAGCGCAATCTTCTTTGGAGTCTCAAAGGACGCGAGATCGCTGAGTTCCCCTAGTGTCTCACGTTCCAAATGGGAGAGAACCTCTTGATTGGAAACGAGCTCTTCAAAGCTCGACCACTCGACACCGTTTTGGGACGCCCACTGCTGGAGGGGCTCTACTGCGGGAACGATGAGCAGCACTAAGTAAGGGCGCCGGTCCCCAATTATGACAGCTTGCTCGACAAACATGTTCGTTTTTAGGCGATTCTCTATCGGTTGTGGAGCGATGTTCTTTCCACCACCTGTAACTATGAGATCCTTCTTGCGATCTGTGATATAAAGAAACCCCTCTCCGTCGATGTGACCGATGTCACCCGTCGCAAACCATCCTTCGGTATCGATCACGGAAGCAGTGGCTTCCGGTTTGTTGTAGTACCCTTTCATAACTTGTGGTCCCCGGATCAAGATCTCACCGTCTGAAGCAATCTTGACCTCCGTGCCAGGTGCTGGCTTGCCGACGCTTCCTATCCGGAAATGCTCAAGCGTATTCGCGTTCGTAACGGGACTGGTCTCTGTGAGCCCGTAACCTTCAAGGATGGTGAGCCCAATCGAATAGAAAAATCGATTCAGTACCGGGGCCAAGGGCCCACCGCCACTCAGAAAGAGCCTCACCCTGCCACCCACTCCAGCCTTCACCTTCGAGAAGACAAGCTTATCAGCGAGTCCATACTGAAGTGCGAGCACCCCTGACGGCTCACGTCCAGTGAGGCGGAGGTCTGCAACACGGTCTGCAACACCTGCCGCCCAGTTGATTAAAGCTTTCTTGATCCCACTCGCACCCATCACGTTATTGTAGATTTTTTCATAGATACGTGGTACAGAAACGACCACTGTTGGGCGGATAACTCCCATGTCTTGGATTAATGTGGGGATGGAGCGAGGGTAACCAATCCGGCAACCGGTCCTGAAAAATAGATAGTCAGAAGTCCTCTGCAAAATGTGAGATAGGGGAAGGAAGCTGACGGTATTATCAGCTCCCGCTACGACTGGAAGCAGGCTGCTGCAGACCTCTACATTCGAAGAAATATTGTTGTGGGTGAGCATGACACCTTTCGGGTCACCGGTTGTACCTGACGTGTAGATGATCGTAGCCACATCGTCCGGCTGAGCCTCAAGAGCACTTTTTCGAAAATCCTCATCGGATGCTGCCGAGGAAGAAGTCGCTACGCCCAACTCCAGAAATCCCTCCCATGAAAGCACTCCAGCGGGCATCTCAGATAGTGAGTCAAACACAACAATCTGGATTTCTTGGGGGCACTCCTCTACTGCCTCAAGCGCCTTTATCACCTGCTCATACGAGGATGCAAATACGAGCTTCGCGCCTGAATCTTTGAGCGCATAAGCCACTTGAGAAGGCGTCAATGTCGGATAAATAGGTACGTCAATCACCCCAGCACACAAACATGCGTAATCTGCCAAGGCCCACTCAGGCCTATTCTCCGAGAGAATTACCGCCCGATCACCCCGAACGATGCCTTGAGCCCCTAGCGCATCAGACGCCTTTTTTACGACAGTGAAGGCCTCACTATATGTGATGCCAGACAACTCTACGTCGGACACCATCCGTTCAAACGCAATCCGAGAAGCGTGTTCGTCGACGGCCTTGAAAAAGAGTTCAGTAAGTGTCGACGTGGGAAGAACTGACTCATCCGCGAAGTAGCTAAGGGTCGTCATATATATTCCTGTGATCCGGTTCTACGTGCGCTCAACCCTAATATCCATACTAATCTCTGGGTTAAGTGAATGCAGTACGCTGCAGTATTTATCCCGTGACAGATCAAGGGCACGCTGTACTTGGCTTTCATGTTCTTCGTCGGGACCAGTAATCCGACAAACAAGCTGAATTGACTCGTATTTCTTTGGCGCATCACCCGCTCGTGCACCCGTAGCATCAATCTCAAGTGATTCAACGGGTACCCGTGATTTCTCCAGGATCACCCTCAGGTCGATCGCCATACATCCGCTAATAGAAAGGAGAAGGAGCTCCATGGGTGAGGGGCCCTGAGAGCTATCCCCATCTATGGAAATCTCAGGGCCATCACCTGTGCTTCCCGTGAAAACAAGTGCGTCACCGGACCAACGGAGCCCGATGCTCCGAGTATCAGAAAAGTTCATCTGGAGGAGGGGGTGCGGGGAGAGAATCAGTCGGATCGCCTAGAAGGCCAGCAAGGGTGGCGCGTGCATGATCAACGTGGCTACTTGCTTCTGGGTCGTCCGGTGCACAGGCAAGAAAGAACTCAAAGTGTTGTATGGCACCTTCGGGGTCACCACTGTTAAGAAGAATAAATGCTAAGCCGTAGTGTGCTCCTGCAGCGGAAGCATCCCTGTGAAGAACATGACGATAGGTTTTTGCTGCTTCCTCCATCATTCCGATCCGAGTATAGCAGATCGCAATCTGCTGAAGGATGATCGTGTCACCCCCAGATTCCTTTAGAGCGAGGCGAAAAGAGGTAAGCGCCTCGTGGAAGTTCTTATCCGCGAGGAGTTCAAGGCCTTCGTTGTAGTAGTCGACGTGCTGCGGATTGCCGCCGCCGAAAAGCTTGTTCCAGAACGCCATCTGTGAGCAGGCTACGCGGTCGGGGTATGAGGCTTAGGATACTGAGAAGGTAGGATCTTTACTGAGAGAAACGCAACTTCTTGATACCTCAACTACTTGTGGCTACGACCCTTCCTGATTCATCAGCCATAATTGATAACCCAGCAGCTTGAAGCCACTCAGACGTGGTTGTACCTGCGTTGACGACAACAACTCTGGACATTGGCACAATCACCCTCGCCGCCTCTTCGAACCAATGTCGGTCAAGTCTGCCATCGATCACCACCCCTCTAAGTGACCGAGAAAACAATGGTATTCCTGGGGAAGAAACAATCCGACTCCATGATGGGTCAGTGGGCCATCTTGCCAAATCCGCATCCACGCCGACCACATGGATATCATCTAGCAAGGCCGCAAGGCCTGGACCCAGTACAGTGGGGCCACCAATAAGTAGCACAGTCGCAGGACCCCGGATGATACCCAATAGGGGCAACAGGTACTCACTTTCCTCCTGGGTTCTTATCACAGGATCTCCCGCTCGTCCCTTCGGGAGTTCAGGACGAGGAGGAGCCCTCAGGTCCCCAAATCCATCAGTAATCGGATACTGGTCCCTGCAGTTGGGACATCCCAACACACCTTCGGTAACCCTCCGGTCGTGTGTTTGGTCAGCCCTAAGGATTAAACCGAACTCTGGCCCACACCTAGAGCAGGTAAGCCTGTCTGCAACGAGTACGTGCACAATAACCTGACCGGAAAATAATCTTAGAAATAAAAGGCCTGATAGGAGTACCGGAAGGCAAGAATAGAAGCTGGATTACTCACGCCGGCTCAATCTGCATAAGGGGTATACTTACCGAGTTGGGCCGAGTCGCCACGAAGGCCACCGCTTCGGCGACATCTCCAGGTTGCATCATCTGACTCCGGTTGGGCAAAGCGGGGTCATTGTCCGGATCCATTCCATCCCATAACGCAGTGTCGGTCGCTGCTGGCTCAACAAGTGTAGCGCGCACACCAGTCCCACGAATCTCCTCAAGTAAAACCTCGTGAAAACCTCTGAGTCCGAACTTAGAGGCAGAGTATGCAGCATTCCCACGGTAAGCTTTCCGGCCCGATACAGAACCAATGTTGACAATCAGGCCCTTCCGGCGATCCAGCATTCCCGGAAGTAAACTTCGCACAACCAGAAATGTGCCCCGGAGATTCACACTAAGGCTTTCATCAAACGCGAGTACCGACTCTGTAGCACAAGACGAGAGCCCAAAGACACCGGCTGAATTCACAACAATATCAGGTGCGCGTCCAATGTCATCGGTAAGCCTCTCAAGCGCACTCCAAACTGATGCATCATCTGAAAGATCCGCTACAAGCGAGCTGCCACCTGTTTCGGAGGCCAACTCAGTTAATGTGGCTTCGACACGACCCATACCCCACACGATCGCCCCTTCCTCAGCAAGCCTTATAGCTATAGCGTGGCCGATACCTCGGCTTGCACCGGTGATAAGTGCAATGTGGTTTGAAAGAACCTGGCCTGCCGACATCAGAGTGGTTCGTGAGCGCTGGTTGTTAGTCTCAAGAACTCGTCTCGAGTGCGTTGGTCCTCGAGGAAAGCTCCTCTCATAGCTGAGGTGATAGTCTTCGAGTTCTGTTTCTGAACTCCACGCATCATCATACACAGGTGATAGGCCTCGACTATGACTGCGACACCCTGCGGTCTGGTAGTCTCCCACACTGCCTGCGCAATCTGTTCAGTCAGCCTTTCTTGAACCTGAAAACGCCTGGCATATACCTCTACCAAACGAGCAAGTTTTGATAGCCCCAATATATGTCCGTCAGGTATGTAAGCGATGTGAGCCTTGCCAAAGAACGGAAGGAGATGGTGCTCGCATAATGAGTAAAGTTCAATGTCTTTGACGAGCACCATATTTTGATGGCTCTGCTCGTAAAGCGCGTCACCAACCACCTCTTGAGGACGCTTACGATACCCTTCGGTTAGAAACGCCAGTGACTTAGCAACTCGCTTGGGGGTCTTACGCATCCCTTCACGCTCAGGATCATCACCAAGTCTGAGGATCATCTCGGCAACCAAGTCCTCAAACGAAGCAGCTGACAGATCAGAAACCTTCACAGGCTCAACAGCAATATCGCTCATGATCGGCCATCCTCTTGGGGGCCCCTATACTCCACTGAGTTCCGGGGCGTCTCATTCACTATAACGCTGGCTAAATTAGCTCCTGACGGGAGTGATTCACTGATCCGGTTCCAGATCGAGACTGCCAGGTTTTCAGTTGTCGGGTTTACCTCAGACAACCATGGTACATCCATATTAAGATTCCGATGATCCATATCAGAGACCACCTTCTCTTCCAGAATATCTTTGAGTTCCCTCAGATTCATAACGAATCCTGTCTCGGGATCGATCGCTCCTTCGACCGTTACAACTAATTCGTAGTTGTGACCGTGCCAGTTGGGATTTGAACAATCCCCAAAGACTTCGGCGTTGCGCTCTTCAGACCACCCAGGTCTGCAAAGTCGATGCGCTGCGCTGAAGTGAGCCTTTCTAGTAATTCGGACTAAATCCATCGTATTCGCTAGTTAAAATGCATGACCGGCATACCCCAATTCTTATGGAACGAAAGGGCCGACGTCTTGCACATAGTGTGCGTAGGCGCCGGCCCTCTCATGCACAACGGAGGGGGAGTTATTGAAGCCCGGGATGAATCTATGGTGACCTCCTCAAGTAATCCGCTTTCCCCTCTTCCGGGGCCTAGCGTCCGACTTGAGAGTCAGTCCCGGCTTCGGTGCGTTGGCTCAATAATGGAACCCCCCGATGCGCGTTGGAGAATATAGATTAGGCTGAAGTTCAGGACCAGCCGCTAAGAATGCAGGAGGAGAAAAAGCCAGTGCCCTAGGCCGATGCTCGGAAACCTCGCAATAAATCAAGGTTTGCAATATCTGCTGTATTGCCCTCGTCACCTTTTGGTGTCTCGAGAATCTTCGGCACGTGCCCTAGGCGTTCGTCGAGCATAATACGCTGAAAAGGCTCAGGGCCAAGCGTTCCTTGTCCGATATTTTCGTGTCGATCCTTACGTGACTCGAACGGGTGCTTCGAGTCATTCATATGAATAAGGCCGAGTCGTTCAAGACCGATCACCTCATCAAATCGCACCCACACACTGTCATAGTCGTTTACAAGATCATAGCCAGCTGAATACGCGTGGCAGGTATCAAAACAAATGCCAAGTCTATGTTGCTGGTCCTCCGGTATCTGCTCGATAATGGACTGTAGGTTCTCGAACGTAGCTCCCACACTTGTGCCTGACCCAGCGGTTAGCTCAAGCAGTATCTGCGTCCCGCCCTGGACTGCCCTAAGTGACTCTGCCACCCCACGTGCATTACGTTCTAAGCCTGCGGATTCATTACCGTCCGTTGCGTTGCCGGGATGAGTTACCATGAAGTCCAGGCCTAATAGACAACACCTCGCAAGTTCGCCTTGGAAACAACGTTGAGACATACGCCACAGACGTTTGTCAGGGGTTGAGAGATTGATGAGATATGAGTCGTGAGCCCCTGCGATTCGAATTCCATACTCCTCTCGGGCAGCCTTAAAGGTCTCTGCTGTTTCCTGCTCGATCTTTGGTTCTGCCCATCGACTCGGCTGTTTCGTGAACAGTTGTATGTTGTTCACGTCGATCTCTGCAGCCCGTTCAGGAGCAAATTGTACACCGCCGCTTGCGGATACATGAGCACCTAGCTCGTCACCGACTCTACTCATTATTCTCTCAACCCTAGCAATATATCGGTCACCTCCGCGGCCCGTTGTTTGGGGCGTTGATAGAAGGAGTTCTTGAGCGAAACTCAAGACTTTGAAGTACCTACACAGCGTTTACTCTTCCGGCAAGCCTGGTTCTGTCATGCCCCGGACATCTAAGGCCTCGTTCACTTTATCCTCAGAGAGCAACCCTTTAGCGAGCACTATTTCTCTGACACTCAATCCACGATCTGTTGCATCCTTTGCGACCAGTGCCGCTTGGTCATATCCGATATAAGGATTGAGCGCTGTCGCAATCGCAGGATTTTTTTCGAGTAACTCCTGTGCCCGCTCGGGATTCGCCTCGATCCCAACCAAACAACGATCGGTAAACGTGCGCGAAATATTTGCTATCAGTATGATGGATTCAAGAAGAGACTGGGCTAGCACAGGCATCATCACATTTAACTCGAAATTGCCTCGACTCCCGGCGATCGTGATGGTGGTGTGATTCCCCATCACTCTGGCACACACCATCATCATCGCCTCGGACATGACAGGATTAACCTTACCGGGCATAATCGAAGAACCAGGCTGTATTGCAGGCAACCGCAACTCTTGGATGCCCGATGTCGGTCCTGATCCAAGCCAACGGATGTCATCGGCTATCTTCATAAGGCTGGTGGCAACTGTATTGAGCGCACCGGATACACTGACGGCCGCATCCTTCGAACCCTGTGCTTCGAAATGATCCTCGGCTTCGCGAAATGCAACCCCCGTAATCTCTGCGATCCGGGCAATCACCTTTTCTGCAAAATCAGGATGAGTATTGATGCCTGTTCCAGTTGCAGTGCCACCCAAAGCAAGCTCTTCGAGTTCTGCCGAAGTAGATCGGACCCTATCAATGCCCTTGGTGACCTGAGCGGCATATCCGCTGAACTCTTGGCCAAGCCTTACCGGTGTCGCATCCATCAAATGGGTACGGCCTGACTTTATGATTTCATCGAATATGTTTGCCTTTTCGGTAAGCGCTGTACTTAGATGCCCAAGCGCCGGCAGGAGTTCCTCTTCGATTGATACTCGTGCGGACACATGGATTGCCGTTGGAATTACATCGTTCGAAGATTGGCCGAAGTTCACGTGGTCATTGGGATGTACTTGCTCCCCGTGAAGCTCGGATGCTCGGTAAGCCACAACCTCATTCATATTCATGTTTGTAGAGGTGCCAGAACCAGTTTGGTAGATATCAACGATGAACTGGTCATCCCACTTGCCCTCTGCAACTTCGGCTGCCGCCATCGCCACCGCCTCGGCGATCTCCTCATCTAAAACTCCGAGCTCAGCATTAACTTCGGCAGCTGATTTCTTGATGAGCCCCAGGGCTTCAATGAAGCGTCGGCCGAAAAGCTGACCACTAATTGGAAAGTTCTCGACAGCTCTTTGAGTTTGGGCACCGTATAGAGCGTTCTCGGGAACTTTCATCTCGCCGAGAGAGTCCTTTTCAATGCGGTATCCGTCAGGCATGGGAGAGTGGCCTCCTATTATTGATTCACTATGACGAGTACGCCTCAGCTATCACTGTGAAGCCTCCTGAAATCTAAAGGAGGCTGGTGTCGAAGGGGAGCGCCCCAAAACTTCCATCACCCCTTCTTAGGCTGGCTCGGGCGCATCTCTATGCGACTTACGTGCGCTTCTCGAGGATAGGACAAGAGGTGCATAACTGCGGTTGCACAGTCTTCGGGCTCAAGCTTCCAGGTGCGCATAGGGCTCTGTTCACGATGACGGAACTCTGTGTTGACACTACCGGGCATCACAATTGATACACGAACATCGTCATACCGTACGTCAAGCATCATAGCCTCGGTCAAGCCCAATACACCAAACTTACTCGCGTTGTACGCTGTACCTCCAGAAAATGGATTTCTACTAGCAAGTGATGCAATGTTGATGATAAATCCGCCTCCAGTTGTAATGAGGTGAGGCAGCGCCGCCTTCGAGCAGTAGAACACTCCACCGAGGTTTACGTTGATCTGAATTTGCCATTCTTCGATCGTCAGCTCAGATATTGGCTTGATGATACCCAAGCCAGCGTTGTTCACCAGCATGTCAAGCCGGCCAAACTGCTTTATTGTCTCGTTGATAAGCTCCTGGCACGCTGATGGATCTCCTACATCCGCAGAAATCGCGATCGACCCATTCCCAATCTGATCGGATACCACCTGTGCTTCGTTAACTGAGCGCGAGTTGACGACAACAGATGCACCCGCCCTAGCCAAGTGTTTGGCAATCGCACGGCCAATACCCTTGGAGCTTCCCGTAACGATTGCGACCTTGCCGTTAAGGTCGGGCATAGGACTCCTTCCATTTCAAGATCAGTGACAGGACTAGCAAGAGCGGTCCTACAGCTATTATGAGTGTCTCAATGAGCAATCCGAACTCCAATAAAATCGCGCTAGTAACTGGAGGTGCAATCCGTATCGGTCGAGCAATTAGCATTGCGCTCGCCGAAGCGGGTTATGATCTCGTTGTCGCACACCACTCCTCCGTGGATCAGGCGGTTGAGGTACAGAAGATCATCTCTAGCCTTGGGCGCCGATGCGAACTCGTTCAAGCAGATCTCAGAGAGCCAAATGCGCCAGATATAGTAGTGGAATCTGTGCGGCAAGTGTTTGGCCGCCTGGATCTACTAGTTAATTCAGCCGCAAGCTTCGAAAGTAGCTCTCTATTAGAATTAGGTGTGGATGAATGGGATTCTGTGATGGCTCTCAATTGTCGCGCACCTCACCTCCTTGTCCGCGCAGCAGCAGATCTGTTAAGGGAAAGTCACGGTTCCGTAGTCAACATCGTGGACCTTTCGGCATTCCAACCATGGTCCGAGTTCCCGGCACATGCGGTCTCAAAGGCTGGCCTAGCTCATCTCACACGCATTCAGGCACGAGTACTCGCGCCCGAAGTTCGGGTGAATGCAATCGCCCCCGGAGCCCTACTGCAACCTAACGATTGGTCTGATAAGCGATGGGCAGCCATAGCCGAAGCCGCACCTTTGAAATGCTCGGGATCACCAGACGATGTATCGCAAGCAGTCCTATTTTTTGCAGACGCGGACTTTGTGACCGGAGAAATCCTAACCGTGGATGGAGGACGGCACTTGGGGCCTGATGGGCCTCCAACTTGAATATAAGTGTGATGAACGGACGGACTATTTAATCCGCAAACGCCAGTTTCTAAGGCTCCTCGTGCCCCCTAGCCCCACCGTGGGCCAACCAACGCTCAGCCTCTAGTGCTGCCATACACCCTGTCCCCGCCGCTGTAACGGCCTGACGGAAGTAGTCATCCATCACGTCCCCAGCAGCAAAGATACCAGGCACAGACGTCTCAGTTCGCCATGCTGTAGGTGTCTGGACGTAGCCATTTTCCTTGAGTTCTACAACTCCATTCAGGAATTCAGTATTGGGTGTGTGACCGATCGCCACGAACATCCCCCCCACTTCAAGCTCACTCACTTCATTGCTCACAGTATCCTCTAGTCTGAGAGCAGTAATCGTCTCATTCCCAATAACCTCCGTCACCAACTTGTTCCACTCAACGCGGATCTTATCATGTGCTAGAGCCCTATCAGACATGATTCTTGAGGCTCGAAATTCATCTCTCCTGTGAATGATGATGACTTGCTCTGCGAACTTGGTTAGGTAAAGCGCGTCTTCCATAGCCGAGTCCCCTCCACCTATTACAGCAAGAGTATTCCCTCGGAAATGGGGAAGCGCCCCATCACAGACTGCGCATGCACTTACACCACCACCCGACTGTGCAAGTCGTTCTTCATTCTCTAGACCCAGCCATTTCGCATTCGCACCCGTAGCCAAGATCACCGAATCCGCGAGAACTTCTGTATCCGTATTCGACCGCAGCCTGAAAGGGTATTGACTCGGGTCAATATCAACGATGTCCTCCCAGACTGAGCGGGTGCCAAAGCTCAGAGCCTGCTCTCGCATCTCGACCATCAAGTCCGGGCCCATCACTCCTGCTCTAAAGCCCGGGTAATTTTCTACGTCTGTCGTAAACATTAGCTGGCCACCGGGAATCATCGTCCGACTTCCGGCTCCTTCAAAAACAAACGGCTTCATCTGCGCTCTGGCAGCATAGATCGCCGCTGTCCAAGCAGCAGGACCAGACCCGATAATGACGACAGTCTCTCGCTCTCTGATTTCCTGGTCACTCATGTTGCCCTACTCCCTAACGTCTTCCCTATAGAGTGCGGATCTTTACTAGCACCAGAAGGCATATCACTTCCCCAGTAGATCTAGAAACCTATTTGTTGAAGACCTTCATGTTGGTCGAATGCCCAGGGTTCATCCGGGCACTTGGATCGATATAGCGCACTGCATGATTCACTGCGATCGCAGCTTCGGAGAAGCCACTGGCGATCAAGTCTAGTTTTCCTTCGTAACTAACGATGTCACCTGCCGCATATATCCCCTCGATATTCGTGCGCATCAATTGATCTACTGTGATGCGATTCTTGGTCACCTCAACCCCCCACTTCCTGACCGGTCCGAGGTTTGGCTTGAAACCCAGACAGGACAATAGAATATCACACCCGAGACTCAACTCTTCATCTGTTCGGTTTTCGTAGATCGTCAACTTCTCAACATGACTCTCACCCAGAATTTCCCGCACCTCGTGAAAAGTGTGGAGTTTGACCTCGCCTAATGCGACGGCCTCTTGCATACGCTGCACTGTCACTTCATGTGCTCGCCACCCATCTCGACGATGGACAAGGGTCATCGATGCGGCCACATCCTTTAACATCAAGACGAAGTCGAGTGCAGAGTCGCCACCTCCAACTACAACGACCCTTTTGCCGCGGAATGCCTCCGGATCTGTCACGGAATACTCTATGCCTCGGTGCATCATCTCTTCATAGCCCGGACACCGCAGCGGCATGGGCTCGAACGCTCCCTTCCCCCCTGCGATCACAATAGTCTTTGTCAGATAAGTGCCGTGAGCGCAATGCAAAGCGAAGTGTCCTTTTCCCCACTGTACGTCCTCGACTTGTTCATCAAGCACAATATCCGGCTCAAACTGCATCGCCTGATCAATCAAGCTCACCGCCAAATCCTTCGCGAGGACTTTCGGGAAACCACCTACGTCAAAGATATACTTCTCTGGGTATAGGGCCGTGAGCTGCCCCCCGAGTTCAGGAAGAGAGTCGACAATCCTGCAGGATATACTTCTCATGCCTGCATAGAAGGCGGCAAAGAGGCCGGTCGGCCCGCCACCTATGACGGTGATATCGCGTATTTCGTCAACCATAGCGGGAAAAGTCTAACCGCACTCTCCAGGGGGTCAACTGGATTCGTCCGTCTCTAAAGTTGGCTTTAGCTGTCCATCAATCTTAGACCTCAATCCTATTCCGGCGAGGACTCGTTGGGCCTCCTGTACGATTTTGTGCAAATTCTGGTAATCAATCTTGCTACAGGCTTCATGGGCAGGCACCCAGACACATTCAGTGATCCCCTCCTCGAACTCAGGCATGGGGTCCCCTTCGTCAGAGTACATTAAGTAGAACGTCCCTGACTTATGGACCACACCGCCCTTGGCACGAAAACTCCAGTCGGTAACTCCAAGCTGTAAGCCTAGCTCCACATTAGAGAGTCCAGTCTCCTCATTCACTTCACGCAGGGCCGCCTGTTTAGAACTCTCCCCATGTTCGAGATGACCCTTTGGGAGTCCCCATTGTCCATAGCGATCACGGATCACGAGGCAGTGAATGACCCCTTCGATCATTCGGACCACCACACCACCTGCAGTCCTTTTGACTCGGGCCTGCATCACAAGCTTCGAGGGCTTAGTCAACTGCAACGACCGGGAGGTGGCGGCTCACTACTTCACCGCCAAGCAGTTCTCGCGGCTTTGTCAGAGCTAACTTCTGGTCTCCGAGATACCTTCGAACGCGAATTCGATCTCGTCCATCTGATCATTTTCACCGGGCAATACATAAACAACCTTGATGCTTTTAACAGCTGACTGTGGATCTGTCAGAGCTACCTCAAACTCAAGCGCCTGATCATCGGAAGTAATACCGGCACGTATCCGGTCACCACTGTCAGCCTCTGGACCACGCGCAGGGTTTCGGAAGAGTCCTTTGGTTGACTGTCGACCGTTCTTGAGCTGCCGTGTGACTCTGATCCGCTTGAGCCAATCCGGTTGATAGCTGATGGCATACTTGAAACCTAATTGGTCGGTTCCCCTGCCTTCTCGATTGTGACGCGCCAATACCAGTCCTCCACAACCCAAGTTCGATTACAAGAACACATCAGAATAAACGTTCCTGGATGCATGACAACAAGTTGAGTTCCGTAAATGCAGCACGGCCCCAAGAAGTAATCATCTAATTGACCTTGGCGGATACTCAGATACCAGTGGCCTCAGAGATGGGCTACCAGAAATAGGAAAAGTCGAAACAAGACCTTGAGATTAGGGTTGACCGATTTAGAGGAGGTGATTATTCTCGCGTTGGTACTATAAGGACACCCTCCACAATCGCATTTTCCCTGGCCACTCTCGCCTAACCGAGAGAGCTTTTTTTGGCTAAGGCCAGTTTGAAGGTCTAATAACTCTCCGTTTGCTATTTAGTATTCCCAACATCAAGCAAGCGGTTAATTCACAGCCCACATTAGCACACCCTACGGAATCCCATCGTGGACATCGCAGACCTCAAGATTAAGAGCGTCGGTGAACTGCATGACCTGGCTGAAGAGCTGGAAATCAGCAACTTCAGAGGTATCCGCAGACAAGACCTGACCTTTAGAATTGAACAGAAATTATTTGATTCTGATGTAGTGCTCCGAGGCGGGGGCGTCCTCGAAATCCTCCCAGAAGGCTACGGTTTCTTGCGCTCACAGGAGTTTAACTACTTATACGGTCCTGATGATATTTATGTTAGCCCGTCCCAGATCAAGCGCTTCGATTTGCGCACAGGTGACACTATAGCTGGGCAAGTTCGCCCCCCCAAGCGAGGAGAACGCTACCTTGCATTGCTGAAAATCGAAGCCCTGAGCGGCCTATCCCCTGAAGAAAGTGGAAAACGAGTTGAGTTTGACAACTTGCGCCCGACCTACCCAGAGAAACGCTTAGATCTAGAAGTTCCCGGCGAGGCAGGCAGCATTTCTACAAGAGTCCTCGACTTAATTGCTCCGATCGGGAAAGGGCAGCGAGGACTTATCGTATCGCCTCCCAAAGCAGGTAAGACCATCATCCTTCAGGAGATAGCTAACTCTATATCGATCAACGACCCGGAAATCCACCTGATCGTCCTACTCATCGATGAGCGGCCTGAAGAAGTGACCGACATGGCAGGACACGTGGATGCCGAGGTGATTTCATCAACCTTCGACGAATCTGCTGAAAGGCATGTTCAGGTCGCGGAAATGGTGATGGAGAAGGCTAAGCGTCTTGTTGAACACGGGAAGGATGTCGTGATTCTGCTGGACTCAATCACGCGCCTTGCTAGAGCCTACAACTCGACGATGCCACACTCTGGGAGAATCATGTCTGGCGGTGTAGATGCTAAAGCTCTGCACAAACCAAAACGTTTTTTCGGAGCTGCACGAAACATCGAAAATGGCGGATCTTTGACAATCATTGCGACCGCATTGATTGAAACTGGTAGCCGGATGGATGAAGTGATCTTTGAAGAATTTAAGGGAACCGGAAATATGGAACTTCTGCTAGATCGCACTATCTCCGACAACCGAATCTTTCCTGCGATCGACCTAAACCGTTCAGGTACAAGGAAAGAAGAACTCCTGCTGAATGAAACTGAACTCAACCGTGTATATTTGCTCCGAAATTTCTTAGCAGACATGCCCCCAGAAGAGGCAATTGAATTCTTGATCGCTCGGATGGCGCGTACCGAGACAAATCAAGAGTTCCTGGACTCGATGACCCAGGGGGACTAACGGACTTAGACTGTTAGAGGTAGCTGGCTTAGCATAGACAACCCCGTCTCGACGTAATCGCTTTCTCCCATGCATAGTCACCTCGATTTATGGGTGCGAGTTGGTTGCTGTCTCATCATTTTTTGAGAAACTGAGATAACATTGACCCTCACATCATCGGCTCACCATTCTTTCGGACTATGTTTGAAAATCTGACCGCTGAAGCTGATCGTTTGCTTGTAGAAGCCCTAAATGCATCCGGCGAACGCGATCCCCGTGATTATTATCGGGATCAGTTGAAGGAGCTAAAAGGGAGCAACCCAGAAAGATACGATGCTGCAATTGAGTACTACCGAAATAAGCTCATCCCCCTGGTTGCATCAGGAGAGGAAGAGCCCATCGTCGCCTGGATGGAATACGGTAGATTTCTAGCTAAATCGCTCATGCCCGGGCAAACTGTAAGCATAGATCCATCCGGAGAATCACATCCCTACGAGCCAACGACGGCTAGTGGAAAATTGGTGCTCCACATCCCGGAATCTGGGAAAGGCGGCAGAGCAATCCTTGTGGGGTTGCCCAGCGAGCTGAGCCCCGCCCAGCGGGCCACCTATGACGTCTTGGTATCTGGAAGACATAAGATGCCAGGTTGAGCCCCAGCATGGATCATACATCTTCCACAAGATAAGCAACTCCCCAAGCTCCTATACCAAGATGTGTTGCTATAACTGGTGTCGCGGGAGCTGCGAAAACCTCGACTCTATTCCCATACCGTCCCCTGAGTTCATCTGTAATTGGCTGGACGATTTCGGGCATCCCAACATGAAAGATCCCAAAACGCATACGTTCCGTACCATCAGGAATGCGTTCATCGACAAGTTTCATCAATTGACTTCGGGCCCGAGTCACACCGACAGCCTTCCCTGCAGAAGTAACATGCCCGTGTTTGTCGATCTCTAGCACAGGTTTAATTCCTAGGAGCCTCGCGAGAAACGCCTGGCCCGATCCAAGGCGTCCAGATGCGACAAGTCTCCTTAACGTCTGCACAGTAAAAAGAATTCCAGATTGGGTACGAACCCTTGTGATCTCCCTAACTATCTCCTCCGGTTGCCATCCAAGCTCGGCCAGTTCACAGGCCTTCACGACTAGCAAGCCCTGAAGAACCGATGCACTGAGCGAATCGGCCATATAGATATTGGCTCCCTGAAATCCTGATGCTGCAGCCTCGCCTGCTGCGAAGGTCCCTGACAACGTGGACGCTGCGAGTACTGCTAATACAGCTTCCCCTTCTTCCGCCGCGCGGGCGTAGGTCTTTGTGATGTCAGCTCGGCTGGGCTGACTAGTCGTTGGTAATTCAGAATCATCTTCAAGTTTTTTATGGAATTCCTCAGTGGCAATGTCAATTCCAGCTCGATAAGACCGGTCCCCATCGATCAATAAGAGAGGTATTACATGTATCCCATGCGCACGAAGGATCTCCTCAGATAGATCAGCTGCTGAATCTGTTACAATTGAGACGGGCCGACGGGCAAGCTGAATGTGACCTTCCGCAGCCCGTTGGATAGTGCGGTGTTGTGCACGCATGTCCTCAGCTTTGTGTGTAACCAAATCACCCAAACCTCTGAGGTAGTCGAAAACCTGCTCAGGCTCATCAGTGTGGATATGAATTTTCAGCACACGGTCCGAGCGGATCACAATCATAGAGTCACCTGCAGCTCGGAGCCTACTCTGCACACTGGTTTGTGTGGGGAGCAAGTCACCGCGTACTAGCGCCTCGGTGCAAAAACGAAATTGTTCCTGACTAACCGGATATTCCATGAGAGACGCAGGAGAAGCTACGACCTTCTCATGCACTTGAGATTCAACAGAGATCGGTAGTGACCCATCCACCAAGTAAAGAACTCCTTCCAGTAAGCTCACGAAGCCCTTAGCCCCTGCATCAACCACCCCAGCTGTCTTGAGGACAGGCAGAAGATCAGGTGTCCTTTCAAGCGAATCTCGAGCCTCATTAACGAGATGCTGCAGTAAGGCCACAAAATCCTTCGCGGCACTCTGGGTAGCAGCTAAGGCGGTATCATGGATAACGGTGAGAATCGTACCCTCCACAGGCTTATCTAGTGCTTCTCGCAGACTCGTGGCACCCCGATGGAAAGCACAGCAGAACTCAGCTGTGTTGACACGGTCATAACCGGATAAGCCGTCCGCGAAGCCAAGTAGGAAATGAGATAGCATCATCCCACAGTTACCTCTGGCACCCATAACAGCTGCGTCGGCTGCCCTTCGTGCGACCTCGGCAACCGACGTGGCGCGACTGGGTCCCACGATGTCCGCGATCGCTCGAACTGTCAAAGTGAGATTCGTTCCAGTATCCCCGTCAGGAACCGGGAATACATTGATCCGGTTCAACTCATCTCGCTGTTGCTGAGCATAATCGCATGCCGCAAGGAGTGAGCGGCGCAACCGCGAGCCATCAAGGTAGTGAATCTGCATCGTCGATCCCGTCATATGACCGGCGTCTGCTAATGTAGTAGTTGGGATATATATCTAGATATGCCAACCCACAAATCGAGTCCCCCACAACCCTGCTCGAAGTGTGAATACAATCCCGAAGTCTTACACTCGTGAAACCCAACACACATTTTTATCTGGGCTTGTATTCTCTCACGCTCAAGCTACGGTATCGCTAAGAATTCAAGGGTGGATAGACACATGACATTCGTTGCAACCAACCCAACTACTGGTGATGCAATCGCCTCGTATCCGATGATGTCTAAAGAGGGTGTTCACGAGATCATACTAGCAGCGCAAGAAGCTCAACTCATTTGGAGTAAGTCCGAGATCCCAGAGCGCACGGAGATACTCGCGGGCCTGGGATCTATTCTCCGGAAACGCAAGGAAGAGTTTGGCGAACTCATGACTCTGGAGATGGGTAAACCGATACAACAATCAATATCCGAATCAGAAAAATGTGCGTGGGTGTGCGACTATTACGCCGAGCATGCTGAGCACTTCTTGGCCCCAGTACCAGCACCGACGGATGCCACAATCAGTTATTGGACCCATCGTCCACTAGGCATCGTGCTAGGAATCATGCCCTGGAATTTCCCTTTCTGGCAAGTAGTTCGCTTCGCTGTTCCTGCACTGACCGCTGGCAACGCAGTACTATTAAAACACTCACCGAGTGTACCCGGATGTGCCGAAATACTCGCACACATTTTCGCGGAAGCTGGCTATCCGGATGGTCTATTTACCAACCTCGCGATCAATCTTGAAACAACGGGAGAAGTGATCGATCACCCGCTTGTTCGGGCGATTAGCCTAACCGGGAGTGTTCAGGCAGGACGATCCGTTGCTTCTAGGGCGGGCGCTGCAATCAAGAAATGTGTACTCGAGTTGGGTGGTAGTGACCCGTCAGTGATCCTTGCTGATGCCAATATCGATGCTGCTGTCGCCAGCTGCAGGTTAGCGCGCACTATCAACTCAGGCCAAAGCTGTGTCGCAGCAAAACGCTTTGTGGTTGTTGAACCTGTCCGCGAGGAGTTCGAGGCGAAGTTGGTCAGTGCTATGGAAGCTACTGTGATGGGTGACCCCCTGAACCCCGCGAGCGACATTGGGCCATTAGCCCGGGAAGATTTACGGGACACGCTCCATAATCAGGTTCAACGATCAGTCAACGATGGCGCACTTCTTCTGACAGGTGGAGAACCTCCTGATGAGCCAGGGTGGTGGTACCCTCCCACTGTTTTGACAAATGTGGGCCCTGGCATGGCAGCCTACGAGGAAGAACTCTTTGGACCTGTGGCATCCATCCTACCAGTGAGCAATGAAGAAGAAGCTATTCGGGTTGCGAATGACACCGCTTACGGCCTCGGAGCTTCAGTGTACACTGAAGATTCCGCACGAGGAGAGGAAATTGCTGCCGAACTAATAGACGCAGGCAACTGTTTTGTGAATGGCATCGTAAAGTCTGACCCGAGACTGCCATTCGGCGGCACGAAAGATAGCGGTTATGGACGTGAGCTTTCCCCACTAGGAATCCTTGAGTTCACATATCCGAAAACAATCTGGGTGAAGTAGGGAGTCTCATCGGAATTCAGGATAAACAGTCAACGCCCGGCTCAAAGAGGGGTTATTCAAAATGTCCAGGGACTGCCTTGTGCATCTCAGACTGAACATCCTCTGCTTTGCGCATAGTCGAAAGATCTAATTCAAAGTCTTCGACACTAGGACGACGAAGCTTGCCAAGAAACTCCTCAATTTCTCGTCCGGATAGCCCGATTTCTTTGAGCTTGTCGGAAGAGAAACTCGTGCTTGGCCTAGCAGAGATACTGGATTCATCTGCATCTAGGAGCTCTGCTAGTACGCTGAGTTCAGCCCGGCTCATGCTTTGACCAAGCAGGTCATAATCAAGCCACGCTTCGAACGATAATGGGGCAACACGCTTTACCATGCCTGCGATAATGTTCGCAAAGACACGGATCTCCCACTGCGCATGGGGATCTGCCCTGAGCGATAGGAAGTGCAGCAAGTTGTGCAGATCAATCTTCCAGTACCACTGTGTGTAGGTAGAGAGAGGTAAATCTATCCGAGCAATTTCCCTTGCAATGTCCTCACCAATCATCCAAGAATAGCCTTCACCAGCATCTGCTCGAATTCTCTCCCAACGTTCTACGGCAGACTTATAAATCTCCGCTGAAGCAAGCTGCTCGCGTCCCTGGTTGTTCGACTGGCTCTGGAGCGCAAAGTGCTCTTCGTCCGGCATATAAAACAGCAGCGGCATAAGGCTATAGCGTCCGCTGTACTCATTAATAGACGCACTCCTGTGACGCACCCATTGTCGCGCGATGAACATCGGCATTGCACAATGGAATTTGAACTCAACCATCTCACTTGGTGTGGTGTGGCGATGGCGCCTGAGATAACGGATCAAGCCACGTGTAAGTGATACCTTACGTGTGCCAGCGCCATAACTTACTCGGGCCGCTCGCTCGACATCCTCGTCGGTGCCCATGTAGTCCACCAAGGCCACAAAGCCATGGTCAAGCGCCGGAAAATAGCCCCCGAGAATTTCTTCGGCTGCCTCCACTGTAGGTCGTTTTGTTTCCAGGCTCATCGAAGGATCATCTCTCGCTCACACAGAACAGGGAGCCCGAATATAGCCGACATCGTAAGCCTCGATAGAGACGGTTTTCTTTACTTGGAATGGAGTCGCTAGGCCTAATAATAGACCACTACATATTAGAGCACACTCAGTAGGTTTAGGGATTCGACAGTCCCCATTCACCGATGTCTGACTCCGGCTCAACCCCGAGCGCATCCGCAATCCGAGTGATGTAGTTGAAGTACCCTATGATCTGTGTTGCATCATGGATCGCAGTGTCCTCAAAGCCATGAATACGTAGAGATTCGAGGTCACCTGGACCTATTTCTTGCTGATCCAGAGTGAGTTTTTCCGCGAACAGACACAGTGCTTGATCTTTTTCAGACAGATCCGCAGAGCGCCAGTCCGTGGCGATGGCCTCTACAAACGCGTCTGCTTCATCTGCTGACTTGAACCTTTCCGTAACCTCTTCCCGGAGGTCATGTGCGTGCGATTGCACTCAATAGAAACAGTTAGTCGCCTTTGATGTAACTACGGCTAGCATCTCTCTCTGCACCCGCGACAGGGGAGACGGAGTGAACATCAATGCGCGATAAAGCCCCATGGAAGCTTCCATCGCAGTCGGGTTAAGGCTCATCACATGGACGATATTCCATACGCGACCTGCTCGACCGATCGCATCGTCGAATTGCTTTTTGAGTAAGCCGTCAGCTTCCGATAAAGGGATCTGCTCTATATAAGGCATGCTCATTCAGGTTGAGTGATACCAGATCTGTGAAATGTACTGCCTTAGTAAAGGATCAGCCTCAGATACCCTTCACTGCCCTCGGCAATGTCGGAAAGAATCTCTCATAGAGAAGGACTACAGAACTCAGATCTAGAAGTAGGAAACGGAGGGCACCTTGAAAGGGGCTGGGCATTTAAACAGCTTGGCCGGATGTTTGATGCCCTTACCGAGCTTGATCTCCGTTGACCCTTCATTTGGTTGACCGTGCCGAAGCCTATTCGAACCGCACGGCCATCGTAGTAGGAGAGGACGCCTACACATACTCAGACCTATTACGAGTTTCCAGTATAGTTGCTACCCGGCTGCTCTCTGGACGGAAGAACCTAAATGCGGGCCGCATATGCATCCTAGTACCACCCGGATGGGACTACGTGGTTACGCTGTGGGGTATCTGGCGTGCAGGCGGTGTGGCGGTACCGATGGCAATATCACATCCTCCTGCTGAGTTAGCACATGTGATAGAAGATGTTAAACCTGAAGCGATCATCGCTCATCCAACCCTCTTTGCTCAGATCAATAATCTAGCCGACGAACGCGGGCTCCCAGTGCTTGACGGTTCAACTCTATCCCAAGAGATCCCTCTTTGTGAGATCCCGATAGTTCAGGAGGAGGGTCCATCAATGATCCTCTACACGTCTGGAACCACCGGACGACCCAAAGGAGTCGTCCTAACCCATAAGAATATTCGTAGTCAAGTCGAGTCCCTTACTGTTGCCTGGGGTTGGGATCATGACGATCACATCCTCCTCCATCTTCCCCTGCACCATGTGCATGGCATCGTAAACGTTTTGCTGTCAGCACTATGGAATGGGAGCACATGCGAGATTTTCCCTCAGTTTAATGCCGTGGAAGTTTGGGAACGATTGAGTCACAGAAATATCACGCTCTATATGGCTGTACCAACTATCTATCGTCGTCTAATAGAGGCCTGGAAGCGCGCGAACTCTGCTACACGAACTGCTTGGGCTTCGGGCGCTGGTGCCTGCCGACTTTCGGTTTCCGGCTCAGCTGCGTTACCCGTGACAACGCTGGAACTGTGGGAAGAAATAACTGGCCAACGCCTACTTGAGCGTTACGGTATGACAGAGATTGGAATGGCACTCTCAAACCCCCTTGATGGTGAACGCCGACCCGGATATGTAGGCAAGGCACTACCTGGGATAGAGGTTCGTCTGGTGGACGAGGCTAACCACCTGGTCGCAGAAGGTGAACCGGGCCTGATACAAGTCCGCGGAGCTACAGTATTTAATGAATACTGGCGGCAACCCAAGGAAACAGAGGCAGCCTTCACGACTGATGGATGGTTCATAACTGGTGACCAAGCAGTTGTGGAGGCAGGTGCGTACCGCATACTCGGCCGTTCCAGTGTCGATATCTTAAAAACGGGCGGTGAGAAAATCTCGGCTCTAGAAATTGAGGGAGTTATGCTCACCCATCCAGGAGTCCGTGAGTGCGCAGTGGTAGGTGTGCCGGACGTCGATTGGGGGGACCGAGTCTGCGCAGTAATTGTGTCCGAGGACAAAGATCACCTTTCGACAGATGAGCTTCGAACATTTGCTAAAAAGCGGCTCGCCCCTTACAAGGTCCCCAAAGAAATCCTAATAGTCCCCGAGTTGCCGCGTAATACAATGGGTAAAGTGACCAAACCGGAAGTACTCAAGTTCTTCAAACCGGAAAAAGCATAGTGATCTACCATCAACTCTCTACTTTCCCTTCATGATTGACTCAGTGATTGCAAACCTGCGCGAATACTGGATGGTTCACTCACTCCTCGCGCTATACACCGTGATGCTCGCGCACCACGCATGGACCGGAAAAAGAAAAACGAAAGGACTCGCGGACTATTACGTTGGTGGACGGAATATGGGTGGCTGGATCATCGGCCTCTCATTCTTTGCTACGTATGCAAGTACAAATTCATTCGTAGGCTTCAGCGGTCAGACATACGACTGGGGCGTGCCATGGATGCTATTCATTCCAACCTCCGTTGCCCTAAGCCTCTTCGCCTGGCTTGTAATCGCTCCTCGACTCAGAAGCTTCACCGGCGCGATGGACTCTCTCACGATACCGGATTTCATAGGCTTCCGCTTTGACAGCACCACCGCCAGAGTCTGTGCTGCCCTGATCGTTATGGCAGCTTCGTTCTTCTATATGACAGCAGTCTTTAAGGGCATCGGCAACCTACTAGAAGTCTTTCTAGAGATTCCTTATAAACTCTCAATCGTAATTGTTTTCTTTATCGTCATGCTCTACACGATGATCGGCGGCTTCATCAGTGTGGTGAAGACAGATTCAGTGCAGGGCGTAGTGATGATCCTAGCAGCTATCCTCCTGTTCACTGGAACGGTGAACGCAGCAGGTGGGCTGAGCGCAATCTCTGAGGTGCGCGCTCAGCCTGGCGGGGAAGCACTCTTTACCTGGGGAGGCGGTGTCGCAGTTCCTGTACTACTCGGCACAATGTTCGCGGGACTCATCAAATTTGCTGTCGAACCTAGGCAACTCGCTCGATTCTTTGCACTAAAAGGGGACAAAGCGATCCGCACGGGCATGCTTGTCTCAACGATTACATTCGGTTTCGTATTCTCACTCTTGATCCCGATCGGACTCTATGCGAGACGAATCTTCCCTGACGGCCTCGGGGACACTGATCTTGTAATTCCCAATCTCTTGAATGAAGTCTTTGGGCAAGGCACCGCTGCATTCTTGTTAGTCGCTATGGTAGCGGCGGCAATGTCATCACTCGACTCGGTGCTTCTCGTACTGGCATCAACTACGGAGCGGGACATCGTCGGCGTGGTCAAGCCTGGTCGCAGTGAGAAGGACCAAATGTTTTGGACAAAGGGATGGGTAGCGCTATTCGCATTCATCACCATGCTGATCTCTCTAAATCCACCTGGTGGTATAGTCGCCCTTACAGCGTTCAGTGGTAGCCTCTACGGTGCTTGTTTTTTCCCAGCCATCGTCTTTGGACTTCATTGGAAACGAGGAAGCGGTTCAGCGGTTATGGCTTCGTTTGGTGTGGGGATCACGACACTCCTGACGTGGGATTTTATTCCAGGTTCAGAAGTGGTACATGAGGTTTTCCCTGCGATGTTGCTTTCAACTCTTGCCTATGCGGTTACCTCATTCATGACACCTGACAGTGCCAGTGATACAGTGCTGAACTTGATGAACAAAGCGAGTCACAACCTCGCCGATTGAGCGCCTGAGTGATCAGGTTTTGGTACCACTCACTTGTCAACACTGACACCATCAAACCGACCCTCATAAGTTAAGTTGTTATCTGTATCCAAACTCTAACGCGGCAGTCCAAATAGTAAGTCAGCTTGCCCATTTCAATCTTGATCCGCAGTAGTTCATGGAACTTTGCGATTTCCCTGGGATTCCAGATACACCTAGTATATTGTGAGAAATTGGGGCTTTAGAGTTCTATGCATCACTCTTGGATGAAAGATCTAAGTTTAGATTTCGAGAAACGTTATGACACGGCACACATCATAAACACATTTACTGGCAGCGTCTGGGCAGTTGTCCTTCTGATTGGCTTAACCTCTTGCACTCCTATGGGGCGTGCCATTGGCGGAACCGGTGGGGGGAGTGACCCATTCGCGGGACGAAGCAGCGCTGAACCTCAAAACATCGAATTGATCGTGGAGAACCTTAATTTCAACGATGCCAGGCTTTATGCAGTTAGCGGTGGATCACGCCGCCGTGTGGGTCAAGTTAGTGCTCTTTCGAGCCAAACTCTTAAGATCCCCTGGGCTTTCATGACGGATCGCCTACGGATAGAGGTCGATCTTGTCACGGGGCCAAGCTGCGTGACGCCCGAAGTAATGGCCGACCCTGGCGAAAGGATTTACCTACAGATTGCTTCCCGATTTGATGGAAGCGGGCTCTGTAGATGAGCAGTGCCCCAGATACCCTTCCTGCATCATTGATGCTTAAGCGGTTGCTAACTGCTCACTCATAGATCAAGAAACTTGCAACACTCTCTTCAAAAGTGTCGAGATCTTCCTGCACACCCCCTAGAATCTCATCCACGGTAGCACCGTCGTCTATCCTACGCCGCAGGCCATCGTGTCCCCAAATTAGATCTATCGGTGTCAAATCTTCCTCATATTCGTAAGGCGGTTCAGACCAGTCGAATTCCTGTGGAGCAAGTTCTCTGGCAGCCCTGAGGATTGCTACCGCAGTTCGCACAGGCTGAAATGTTTCCGGGTCAGTAACGTGCAGCTGTCCTCCCGCACACATGGCTCCAGCGTATTTCTGAAAGGTGGGCTCAAAATGACAGGGGCGGATCGTTACACCGTCTAGGCGCTCCTGACCTAAGAAGTCGGTTAGATGTTCGATATTCAGATAAGGTGCGCCAAAATACTCAAAGGGCTTCGTGGTTCCTCGCCCTTCTGAGAGGTTGGTCCCCTCCAAGAGAACCATACCTGGATAGACGAGACACGATTCCGGCGTCGGTAGGTTAGGGCTAGGTGCCACCCAAGGTAATCCGGTATCACTCCATCCCATGGACCTACGCCAACCCCTGCACTCGATTACTTCAAGGTCGCACCCGATACCTCGGGTTTCGTTCATCCAGACCGCTAACTCACCACAGGTCAACCCGTGACGCAGTGGAATAGGATGTAGGCCAACAAAGGACTTGAAGTCCTCCTGAAGCACCGCACCTTCTCTCTGAATTCCACCAATGGGATTGGGCCGGTCGAGTACAATGAAACGGAGATCTGCTTCGGCACACGCTTCCATTGTCAACAGCATTGTCCAGATGAAGGTGTACACACGGACTCCTACGTCTTGGAGATCGAACACGATAGCGTCCAGCCCGCTAAGCATCTCTGGGGTAGGTTTACGGACGTCGCTATAAAGCGAGTGCACGGGTAGACCTGTGTACGGATCAGCATAGTGTGCGGACTCAATCATGTTGTCCTGTTTCTCACCCCTGGCACCGTGCTGTGGACCGAAAAGAGCCCTGACCATGAATCCTTCTTGTAACAAAGCATCAACTGAGAGTCGAAGCCCCCTCGTTACCGAAGCAGGATGGACAATCAATCCAAGAGAGAGGCGTCGCAGATGGGATGCTTCACCAGCAAGAAGTCTCTCGAGACCACTAGTCACCTGAACGCAGTGGTTACGGCTGGCGCCGAGTGATCCGGAGAGGCATCCGGTGTTCGGCATCATTTACCCCTAGAATCACAGTGTATTCTCCGGGCTGAACCAAGTCGGTTCGCCTGGAGAACCCAGCTCCGCGCCCACCCTGATCTGAGCCCATACGTTCAAGCGTCCACTCGACCGCATGCAATCCTGGATCGCCGCTTGCCTCAAGGATATTCACCACCTGGCCACGGTTATCCTGAATCTCCAGACTCACTTCAGCTTCTTCATTAAGCCAATAGTGAACGTACGCACTCTGCACTGCGGAAGTACTAGAACGGCCCCGCCCATTACCAAGCGCCAGAAGCCCACCTTCAGGCTCAAACATATGCGATGTTGTAGCAACGATTTCAGTGGTCAGCTGTTGTAGTTGTCTCACATCAAACGCGAACATTCCCCTTCCATGTGTTGCAGCAACCATGATGTCATCCCGAGGATGAATCACCAGGTCATGCACAAAAGTACTTGGGAGGCCATAAGGAAGTGCATGCCACTTACTCCCTCGATCCAGCGACACATACACACCCACATCATTACCTACATAAAGTAAGTTCGGGTTCTTGGGATCCTCGCGAATGATGTTAACAGGTCCAAATGGGATTCCGTCGGCGATATTTTCCCAAGTATCGCCGTAGTCCGTGGACCTCCAGACGTAGGGAGCGAAATCATCACTACGGCGACCGTTCTGCGTGACGTAGACGGTGCTTTCATGGTACTCAGACGCTAAAACCTCAGAAGTGAACCGGTCAGGATGTAAACCACCTGAGATATCGGTCCATGATGCACCCCCATCACGTGTGACATGAACTCGGCCATCATCAGAACCGGCATAGAGGAGTCCCTCAGTAATCGGTGACTCTGAAAGAGCTGTGATCGTCTGGAACTGGATATCCCCTAGACGATCCGGGTCATTGTGAGTCAGGTCGGGGCTAATACGCTCCCAGTCGTCCCCTTGGTTCGTAGAACGAAATACGTGATTCATACCGTGGTAGATCGTGTTTGGGTCGTGGGGCGACATAATGAAGTGAGCAAGCCACTGGCCTCGGTACGGGAGCTCGCCTTCGGGTGGCTTAGGAACGATTTGCTTTGTCTCTCCGGTCGCCCGATTCGTTCGTGAGATCGTGCCGTAGAACCCTGCTGAATACACGATATCCGTATCCCTAGGGTCTATGGCATGATGACTACCCTCTCCACCTGGGGCTCCATCAAACTCTACGGCTGGTATCTCGTGCCTGCCGTTATTGAGGTTAACAACACCCGTGTAGGAACCATGGTCCTGAACCGAGCCATACACTCGAAAGGGATCACCCATATCGAAGTTGACATTGAAAAACTGAACCATCGGAAGTTCACCGAAGAAACGCCAATTTTCGCCGGCATCATAGGATACATAGGCGCCACCATCATTTGCGTTCACTAGATAATCCGAATTATTCGGGTCTATATAGAGACCGTGATGGTCACCGTGCATTCCAGACAGTCGCCGGAATGTTCTTCCGCTATCCTCAGATACGTTCAACCCAAGACCCATCACATAGACCTTATCTGGGTTATTTGGATCAACTCTCATTTGACCGAAGACCCAACCATATGTGCCACCAAGACCTTCCATGAACTGATTGTGTTCGCTGGTCCGACGCCACGAGCCACCACCGTTATCTGATCGAAAAACAGTCGCCCCACGGATCACACCCCCCCGAGGACGTCCGTACGCATCGGCTTCGCCTTCCTCGGCTTCACGCGCAATTTCGTAGTTGTCTACAAACGCATATATCGTCTCAGGCTGTGAGCGGGCAATGTCGATCCCTATCCGACCTCGATACCTTGGGTTGGGCAAACCATCGTTCATCTGCCGCCAACTTTCCCCTCCATCAGTGCTTTTCCACACGCCTGAACCTGTGAAATACTCATTGGAACCCGTAAATGCAGGTTCATTACGAGGATCATTGAATTTGGCTCGTCGGCGTTGCCAGGTAGCAGCATACAGAGTGTTGGAATCAAGTGGATGGATTACAAGATCAACGGCCCCAGTCATGTCATCGATGAACAGCACTTGATTCCAGTTGTGACCACCATCAACGGTCTTATAGACCCCTCGTTCGGGATTATCACGGTACTCATGACCACTAGCAGCGACCCAAACGACATCCGGGTTTTCCGGATGCACGACGATACGACCAATAGTCTGGGTCTCAGTCAGGCCCATATGCTGCCATGAGTTGCCCCCATCCGTTGACTTATAGATACCAGCGCCTGCATGCGAACTGCGGAAAATATTTGCCTCTCCGGTACCTGCCCACACTATCTCCGAGTCTGATGGAGCAATCGCCAAATCCCCTATTGAGGTGGTCAATTGCTCATCGAAGAGCGACGTCCAAGTAACCCCTTCATTCTCCGTTTTCCAGACGCCTCCAGAAGCTCCAGCGACATAAATCGTGTAAGTCTCACCTCGAGGCTCTGCCAGGGCGATATCAGTAGACCTTCCACTGATATTTGTAGGGCCAAGATGCTGCCAGGGCAGGTTCTTGAATAACGATCCCCCAACCATTGAGCGATGTGTCTGGTATGCGGAGAACCGCTCCGCTGCAGACATCCGACTCTCTTGTGCAATAATGGAGGATGATGCCACCACTAAGAGGATCACTGCCGTTAAGGCTCGCTGGTAAGACTTACACATGGTATTCGACCTCATGGGCTTGATATGAGTTCATTCAAGATGACATGCCGACACTGGGTTACCACTGGTCATGAGCGTGAACGTACGGATGCCACTTTCGCATACGCTAGACGTGGAACTGTTATTCAGTGGAGACTTGAGTATAAAATCCACTGCGGAAAAGAGTGTTCGTACCCCAGGGTACCTCTAATCTAAAATCCAAAGTTCAACCGTTGGATCGGATCTCCACACGATGGACCCGAGCTCCACTCTCCCCTCTAACACGGATCGTATCACCCGCTGTCTCAATACCGTCAAATCCACCGCGAATCGTGAGGAGTTGATTCTCAGGTACTCCGCAAATCCGGTAGTAGCCATCAGCGTCGGCAGTCGCTTGGAGTCCAAGCACATCCGCCTGCTGTGGCACCCCACCCAAAGTTGCTCTAAAACGCTCCCACGTCAGGGAAACAGTTGCCCCCGGAAGCGCCCGACCACGTCGATCAACAACCTGTCCGAGGACGGCTGCAGAACCATCCTCCTGACTTTCATCCCGGCAAGCCTCGAAAACTACATCTGACTTTGCGGGCATCCGGAATTGAACTCCGGTCACCTGCCCCTCCACCACTTCTTCAATGATAGGAGCTGGGCGAAACCCAACTTCCTCAACACTCGGATGTGAAATGCTGATCTGATATCTCCCCCCAGTGAGACCTCGTATCACAAATTGCCCATTAGCATCTGTAAACACCGTCTGATTCGATCCGACCATTCCTACTCGAGCTCCAGCAAGTGGTTCAATACCTAGGCTGTCCAAGACCACCCCCTCTATTGTCCCGGTCTGAGCCTCGACAATCGTCCGACCTGCAGCACCAGCCTCGCGCACCTGCATTATTCGACCTCCCGTGCGCCTGTAAGCCGTGATACGCATTCTCGCTCGCCCGGAAGTATCATAGAAAACTCCGATACGTGGCATCTGGATCCACCATTCGGGAACAATCCAAGTGCCGTTCGGAAGCCGTTGGAACTTGACATGCCCACCCACCTCAGATGAGTTGATGTCCGGGTCAAGATTTTCATAGTTGTACTGAAGCCAACGCAGCTCAAAAGTCTGCCCATCAAGCCACAGTGTCCCTGAGATATCTACGTTGCGGTTCCGGCTACTCGCGGGCTCAAAACCAAGGCCGACCAGACCTTCAGCTTCTCCCTGACCAGCCGTGAATCGGAAGCAGTGAGAATCTAGAAAGGGATCCGACAACAGTACGTCTGCGTCTGGAGCAAAGTAGAGTTGTCCGTCACCATCCTTCTGAACAAACCCATTTTCAATCAGGTCTTCTGCCGGCTTGCTATCGAATAACTTCGTTCCGGTGCGCTCTTCTTCTCTCTGGATTGTCTTGGCGTCTAGAGCTAGGTCTCGCGTGTAACTCGTTGTGCGATAAAGATAGAAGGCCTCTCTGTCAGTGAATGCCGCGGCACTAAGCGCTTTTCGAGCTTCATCCCACAGATTCGCTACCCCCACTCCCTGTGATGGCCGAACTCTACAACGCCCGCCTTCCGCTTCAACTTGCAGACCCTCAAGGACGATCGCGCTCGATTGAAGCCGCACATCCTGCGTAGCTGTTGCTCCGGCAGCAACTTGGAAGAGATCCGTTTCCACTGTGGCCTTGCCGATCATCTCGACACGCACCCTAAATGCTCCTGCCTGGAGACCCACGAACAGAGCCCTGCCAAGCTGGTCTGTCAGGGCACTCTTCAATACCGTGCCCTCAGAATCTACCAAGTACGCTAGCGCTCCAAATACCGGCCTGGAGTCCTCACCATCGAGTACCCGTGCCAGGACCGTCTGCGCATTGCCATGAGTCGGAATGCTGGACAATGAAGTCGCGATAAGAATAGCAAGCAAAACGCGGCCAAAGCGCATTGGAGTTCTGGGCCCAAAGACAGTCATAGGATAACTACAATACTCTTTGCCAAAGGGTTCCTGGTAGGACAAGGCGTATTGCAAGAAGCCGAAGGCGTGGAAAACCCGCATTCCTGAAGACATCTCAACCGATCCAAGTAGCTAATCAAGCGATCCCCCCTCCAGTTAGTGCTTTGACAAGGCGGTAAAGAAATTCCTGCCCCTCGAAAAAGTTCTGGATACTTATCCGCTCATCTTGACCATGGGCCCGGACATCATCCATATCACCGAAAAGCCCACTCACGCCGTAGACGGGTATCCCCTCTCGACGCAAATAGAGTCCGTCTGTCGCTCCTGTAGACATGACTGGGAGGACTTCTACTCCTGGCCACATCTGCTCTGTAATCCTTTCAATCGGCCCAAGAACTTCTGGGGTCAGGGGCGAAGGCGGGCTCTCTGTCGCTGATCCGCGGGGTTCGACAGTCACATCAAAGGGGGTAGCTAACTCTTGAAGCTTCGCGTGCACATCTGAAGGATCATGACTCGGAAAGATTCGACAATTAACGTTCGCTTGAGCTAATTGTGGAAGTGCATTCTGGGCGTGCCCTCCCTCAAGCAAGGTTGCTACACAAGTCGTCCGCAGCCTCGAGCTATAACCGGTCTCTGAGGATAAGACCCTAGCGGCTTGAGCATCTGCAGGGTTGGACACGATTCTGCGCATTGCCTCACCCATTTCACCCCCGACGAGGTCTGCAGAGCGGCCGAAGAATGCCTCAGTAACTTCGTTGAGCATGATGGGAAAAGCGAAGTCTTGAACTGCGATAAGCGCTCCAGCAAGATCATAAATCGCATTCTTACGCACTGGTAAAGAAGAGTGTCCACCAGGGTTTGTGCCCGTGAAAAAGAATGAGAGGAACTTTTTCTCAGCAGCTTGAACATTGTTTGAGATCTTTCTCCCATTCTGCTCCATGCCTCCACCGCCCTCGTTGAGAGCAAAAGCAGCGTTAATCAATTCACTATGCTCCTCTAACAGGTACGCAACGCCATTCCGGGGACCACCCTCTTCGTCAGCGGTTAGTGCCATGATTATGTCACGATCTGGCACAAAACCTTCCTGCCGCATTCGAATTAAATTTGCGGTGTAGATAGCCGCCTCATCTTTGTCATCCGTAACACCGCGCCCATAGTAGTACCCATCACGCTCGATGAATTCGAACGGATTAAGATCTGGACTCCAATCCTCGGGTAGGGCTTCAACAACGTCGATGTGTGCAAGCAGCAGAATGGGCTCCTGTCCAGTATCCCGCCCTCTGTATCTGGCAACAAGATTTCCTTTAGTGGGCGAATCTTCTGGCACAAGGACATGCACGTCCTCCTGAGGAAATCCAGCTTCTAGCAAAGCGTCAGCCATCGCCTGTGCTGCGAGCGTATTGTTCCCGCGCTCGGTGTTCGTCGTATTAATCTCGACGAGTTCTTCCAGCAGTGATCGGGCTAGATTCATATGCTCTGTTGGGGATGTGGTTTGAGCAGCGGTACTCATCGCCGCCAAACCCATCCCAACAGCCAATACCCCAGCTGATCGAAGCTTGCTTGTCATCACTCAGTGTCTCCCTGTTCACCTGGTCCGTTAGGAACGGCCTATAGTGTGCGACCCAATCTCCTTCACAAGACAGGTATTAATCTATCGTATGTCCTGGTAGGGCGATCTCCCTAACCTACCCAGGTCGTGAAATCTATAGCTGATTTGCGAGACTTCTGTTCCGGCACGCTAGCTGGCTCACCGAGGTGGATCGTCGCGACGATCCGTTCTCCATCAGCCACCCCCACTGCTGATCGCGCTAACGGATCCTCCATGACCGCACCACTCTTAATATGCGCCCCTAAACCCATATGGTGGGCGGCCAAGGATAGGTTCTGGAGTCCCATAAATACTGCAGCATAATCTTCCTCGCAGACTTCAGGATTTTCATCAAGTACCAAGGTGCTCGCAATCATGCAGGGGAGCGCTTCATGCGCATTAGCGACCTTGAGAATCACAGCCTCCGCCGCCCCAGAATCCTCTACTCTCTTCGCCTTTCGTCTACCCAAAGCAGCACCGTACGCATAACGAGCCTTGGGGCCAAGCACATAGAATCTCCATGGCTCAGTCATTCGATGGTTCGGAGCTTGAACTACAGCCTCAAGTAATTGCTCAATCTCCTCTCGCGTTACGGTTCGCGCCGTAAACTCCTTGATGGAGCGACGCTCATGAATTGTCTGGAAAATACTCATTTCGGAAAGCAGTCCATTGGGGATAATCACGAGTGGTTTAGGTAGCTAAAGAAAGCAATCAAGAGATCCTCTAGCTATCAACAAAGCCTTTTTTTAATACACGTCCAGATCCTTCCCGGATGCTAGCGGGCCATTATATCCGGCCGCACGAATCTCGTTAACGAGCCCCGTATCGTCTGTACCCCAAAACAGGTGGTGATAAAGCACCAGCATACCCGGCCTAGAGCGATTGGCGATATCAGCAAGCTCGGTCGTCGAGGTGTGGAACTGCGAGTGGTAAGCCTGCCATTCTGGCGGTCGTGTAGTAAAACGTTCGGCACTGTACACCTCGTGTAGGAGGATGTCACAGCCATCACACGCCTCCACCAGAGATTCACTCGGCGCCGCATCACCACTAATCACTATCGTCCGATCAGGTCCCTCAAAACGGTAGCCATAAGAGTACTTCCAAGATCCATGTTTCACCGGAATCGCATACACGCGAACGAGTTCGTCTTCGTACACAAGCCCTGGCTCGATCTCATGAGTATTCGGTCTGTACCCGTCGCGATTCGCGCCCCGCGGTTCGAGCCCATCGAGCCGGATGGAGATGTCGTCAGCCCAGGCCTCCGCTATGCCACTCATCATCCGTTGTATCCCTGGAGGCCCGAAAACATTCAGAGGATCAGGACGATCGAGCACCCAAGGGCTGTAAAGCAAATCTGGAAGACCAACAGTATGATCGGAATGCAGGTGTGTAATGAAGACATGGTTCAGGCC
>UINC01001760.1_pt1 | contig 52474 bp, 46 predicted proteins | sample 5385821 | NCBI WGS metagenome assembly UINC01 (sample SAMEA4666929, study PRJEB26691) | marine metagenome | isolation source: Pacific Ocean | place: Pacific Ocean | collected 2011-10-13 | reverse complement strand
ACCCCTTACCTCAACGCTGCCAGCGTTGCGCTCTACCAGTTGAGCTACGTCCCCAAAAGATGGAATAGGCAGGATGAGCAGAAATCCAATTCCGGATTTTGACAAGCGATATAAATTGAAGAAATTTGGTTTTGCTTGTCACCGGAGAGTGGAGAGATAACGCTCAGAAAAATGGCGTCCCCAAGGGGAGTCGAACCCCTGTTGCCGCCGTGAAAGGGCGGAGTCCTAGGCCGCTAGACGATGGGGACTAGCAACCCATCATAATATAATTTGTAAATTATTTTGTCAATATATTTTTAGAAATTTTCAAAAATGAACAGTCTTTTCACAAAGAAAAAACACATTAGTTTTGCAGGAATTTTTTTATATCATCGGCCATTATTTGCGGAATTCCAGGCACCTGCATAATTTCATCTGTTGTCGCCTGTTTCAAAAGCGTTAAACTACCAAAGTGCTTCAGCAGGAGTTTACGGCGTTTCGGACCGATGCCCGGAATATCGTCAATTTGTGAATGCAGCGTATGTTTACGTTTGAGTTTGCGTTGAAATTCGATGGCAAAACGGTGTGATTCGTCACGAATATTTTGCAGAAAATAAAGCACATCAGAATTTCTACGCAGACGGATTTCGTTTTTCTGGTTCGGTTTCACCACGTATTCGTAATCTACATTCTGCCCGCGGCTGCGCCCTCTCTTTTTTTCGGAACGTCCTTTTGCCAATCCAATCAAATCGACTTTCCGTAAAATATCAAGATCGGTCAGCACTTTTGCTGCAATACTGATTTGTCCTTTTCCGCCGTCGACTAAGATCAAGTCCGGAAGTTTTTTGCCTTCTGACAGCGTCCGTTTGTAACGCCGGGTGAGAACTTCTTTCATGCTCGCAAAGTCATCCGGACCGTTTATACTGGTTATTTTATATTTCCGGTAATCCTTGTTTGAAGGAGCATTCTTTTTCCAGCAGACCATTGAAGCAACCGTCATTGTGCCGGAAAGATGCGAGATATCGAAAGCTTCGACTACTTCCGGAAGTCTGTTTAATTTTAATTCAAACTTAACGTGCTGCAACACATTTTTGTTTTTGGAAGAACGGATGCGCTGCTCTGACAAATTAACTTTTGCATTACTGAAGGCCATGCTGACCAGCTCTTTTTTACGCCCCTTTTGCGGACAAACAACATGCACGCGCTTTTTTGATTTTTTATTGAGTGCGTCTTCGAGCAGTTTTCTATCGGAGTATTCAAAGGGCAGTAAAATTTCACGGGGCACAATTGAACCTTCCGGCATGTAAATTCTGTGCAGTGCCTGTCCGAGTAAATTGTCATCAGAAGCTTCGCTGCTGTCTTCAAAAAAGAAAAAATCTGTACCGAGCAACCTGCCGTTACGGATGAACAAAACCTGAACTCCGGTGGAATCTGATTCACGGAAAAGATTAAAAACATCCTGATCCTTGCCCTTGACATCCAGCACCATTTGTCTCTCGAAAATCCGGCGCATGGCATGAATTTGATCACGGTAAAGAGCCGATTTTTCGAATTCCAGTTTTTTGGATGTCTGCTCCATGCGCTTTTCAAGTTCCTGCAGAAGTTCCTGATCGCGTCCTTTTAAAAAGAGCCTTACCTGTCGCACCACCTTCGCGTATTCTTCCTCAGAAACAACTCCACGGCACGGTGCGAGGCAGCGCTGCATTTGAAAATTTAGGCAGGGGCGGTAGGTCTTTTTGCCGTCAAGAAGCATTTTACTGGTACGCAGCGGAAAATATGTCATGACCGCTTTCAGTACTTGACGGGCGTCCTTGACGGATGTGTAAGGCCCATAATATTCAGACTTCGGATCAATTTTTTCACGTACCAGAAAGAGGCGTGGAAACATCTCACCAACCGTCAGTTTGCAGTACGGATATGACTTTCCATCCTTGAGCGCCACGTTATAACGCGGGTGATGTCGCTTGATTAACTGCTCCTCTAAAATCAACGCTTCCGCCTCTGTGTCAGTTACAATCAGGGAGAAATCATGGATACGGGAGACCATGAGCTGGATCCGTAAATTGTGTTTGGCCGATCCGTGAAAATAGGAGCGGACACGATTACGGAGGGTTTTGGATTTACCGATGTAGAGGATACTTTGCTGCTCGTCCCTGAAAAGATAAATTCCGGGAAGGTCGGGCAGATGAGTGAGTTTTTCCTGTGCGGGAGTAGTGGCCCCGCCACTTGCTTCAGCATGGCGGGTTTGCTTGTTCATGTAATTACTGTATTAAATCTGCTATTGTTTCAGGTACTTTTTTTACAAATTCGCTCATTGTGCCGTAGGGGCCAATGTCCATTTTAAGAGCGTGCTGAATCACAACTGTTGGTGTTCCGCTAACGCCGTAAATTGCTGATTTGCGCTTACCTTCCTTGATAAGTTTGTTGACCCATGCCTTGTCTTTTTCCTGTTGAAACTCTTTGTTCATGCCTAGGGAACGTGCCAGATAATTCGTAATGCCGGGATCAAAAACATTTACTCCATGAGTGAAACGGGCTTTGAAGAGTTCATCTTTGATCAACTTGTCTTTGCCGATTTTTCTGGCTACATAATAAAGTCGCAGCGGCGAATCGTCCTGTCCACGAAAGACAATCGGAATATCAATAAATTCGACTTTGTCCGCAAATTTCTTACGGAAATCTTTTGATGCTTTGTGCAGCTCGTTACAGTGAGGACAGCCGAAATTCATAAATTCCTCGAAGACGATTATCCTGACACTGTGTGCAGTCGGAACGGATCCTACTATTTCAAAGTGTCCACGGATTGATTCCTTCGCCGACACTGAAAACGCGAGCACCAGTCCAAAGATTATTAATACTACTTTTTGCATTTATTTACTCCAAATATTAATTAATGAAAAACTGGATTCCCGTTTTCGCGGGAATGACAAGTTTTTACAGAATTCACGAAAGATCGCTGCTTAATAATTCTTATACCCTCGTTGACATTTCGAGCGAAGGGAGAAAGCTGAAACATTACTGAGTTTAATCAAGATCCCTTGCATACGTCCGGGATGTCAAACGGCTTACTTTTTACAGCTTTGCTGCTTTTTACGTAGTTCACGAAAGATCACCCCACAAAAACTGAAGAATCGAAACTGCGCTTACGGCCGCGGTTTCCGCCCTTAATATTCTTGGTCCAAGTTCAACCGGACGCATCCCGGATCGTAGAGCCAATTTAAATTCATCCGGATGCAAACCTCCTTCGGGACCAATCAGCACACGCTGAAACAGTTGCTGCTGTGCAGTGTCTGTGTCCAAATTATTCCAGCAAACAGACTCTTCACAATCCGGAGAAAGAATCCAGGAGTTTGCGCATTCCGGAAGTATTTCCAACGCTGCCTCTAAACTCTCATGAAAGAAAATTTCGGGTGGATGCTGTCGTCCGCATTGTTTACACGCTTCCAGGACAATCCGTTGCCAGCGGATAAGCTGACGTTTCTGCTGTGAAAAATGAAAAGAATTCGGTGAATGATTTCCGCAAAAAAAGTCCAGCCGGCTGACTCCAAGCTCAGTCGTTTTTTGCAGGATCCAGTCCAGCGTCTTTTCCTTGGGTAGGGCTTGTAATATTTCAAGACGTAACGCGGATGCTTGCGGAACCGCGACTGAATTTTCGGGAACGAAACTCAGTGAGTCACGCCCTGAACTTTTCAAAACCGCGTCAAAACGCTGACCATTTTGATCCTGAATCAGGAAGTGCTCTCCGGAACGCATCCGGCGGGATTTTAAAACATGCCGCGCCTCCTCACCTTTCAGTTCAAACGGCTGTCCGCATTCAAGCACTCCATCAAAAATGAAATACGACATTTGAACCAATCAGGAATACTTGAAGTTCAACTGATCTTTTTTCAGACCAATGCTGACCTCTCCTCCATTTTCCAACTTACCAAACAGCACCTCGTCTGCCAGGACTGTTTCTATTTCACGCTGAATGGTGCGTCCCATCGGACGTGCACCAAAGACCGGATCATAACCTTTTTTGGCTAACCATGTTTTTGCGGCCTCTGTAACATTGATGATTACTTTTTGATGCTGAAGTTTAACTTCCAGTTCTACCAGCATTTTTTCCACTACCATCAACACAACTTCTTCTTGAAGACCGGCAAATGAAATAGTATTATCCAGGCGGTTCCGGAATTCCGGACTGAAGACTTTTTCAATTGCTTTTTTGGAAGGTGCTTTTGGTGAGTTTTCACCAAAACCGATTGTGCCGGAACTCATTTCCTTGGCGCCAACATTGGAGGTCATTACCAGTACAACATTACGAAAATCTGCTTCACGGCCGTTGTTGTCGGTCAAAGTCGCATGATCCATCACCTGCAGCAAAATGTTGAAAATATCAGGATGCGCTTTTTCAATTTCATCAAGCAGAATTACACAATGCGGATTTTTACGGACTGCATCCGTCAGTAGACCGCCCTGATCAAAACCGACATAGCCTGGAGGTGCGCCGATCAGACGTGAAACGGTGTGCTTCTCCATGTATTCGCTCATGTCAAAGCGTTCAAAGCTGATGCCCATAATAAAGGCCAGTTGCTTTGCCAGCTCCGTTTTACCGACTCCAGTGGGACCGGTAAACAGGAAAGAGCCGATCGGATGTTCCGGATGATGCAGTCCGGCACGTGAACGTTTGATGGACTGGACCAAAATTCCAATCGCCTCATCCTGTCCAAAAACCTGCATCTTCAATTCTTTTTCGAGGTCACGCAGTTTATCTTTGTCAGTCGAGTTCATTCGTTCAATCGGAACCCTGGCCATGCTAGCCACCACTTTTTCAATATCCGGTACTCCCACAGTTTTTCGCTTGGTGCCCGAACGCAGACGTACCATGGAACCTGCTTCATCAATCACATCAATTGCCTTGTCCGGCAGATAACGTTCATTGATATATTTTTCCGAAAGCTCTGCGGCAATTTTCAAGGATCCGGAAGTATAGCGCAGCTGGTGATGATTTTCGTAACGTGATTTCAAACCTTTGAGAATCTTGATTGTTTCCGCCAGTGTTGGTTCAAGAATGTCAATCTTCTGAAAACGGCGGGAAAGCGCACGGTCCTTTTCAAAAATCTTTTTGTATTCATCAAAAGTAGTGGAACCGATACAGCGGATTTCACCTTTGGCCAGTGCAGGTTTCAATAGATTTGAAACATCCATCGATCCTCCGCTGGTTGCGCCGGCACCGATGATAGTGTGGATTTCATCAATGAATAAAATCGAACCCGGACGTTTTTCAAGCGCTTTCAGCACAGCTTTTATGCGCTGTTCAAAATCACCACGGAACTTGGTTCCAGCTAACAACGAGCCGATATCAAGTGCAAAAACCTCAGTGCCTTCCAGCATTACCGGAACATCACCGTTATAAATTTTTAGCGCAAGACCTTCCGCAACGGCGGTTTTTCCAACTCCCGGATCTCCTACATAAATCGGATTATTTTTACGCCGTCTGCACAATATCTGCAGAGTACGGTTAATTTCGTTTTCACGTCCGATCAGCGGATCTATCCGCTTTTCTTCCGCCTGTCTTGTTAAATTCTGGGTATAAAGTTCCAGTGGATTTTGTTCCTGACGCGGCTGCTGACCTTCTTCATCTTCTCCGCCTTCATAATCATGACCGTCACTTTTCTCTTCTTCTGCAGTAACTTTCGCAATTCCATGCGAAATGTAGTTCAGCAGATCAAGACGTGTGATGTCCTGTTTCTGCAAAAAGTAGGAAGCGTATGAGCGCGATTCACGGTGAATTGCCACCAGCACATCACCCACATCCGCGGAGGCTTTTCCGGAACTGTTGACATGCATTATCGCCAGATGCAGTACACGCTGGACTGCTTTCGTCTGACGCGGTAATTTGTTTTCATTAACTTCTTCCTGCTGTGAAAAGAAGTCCTCTAAATCCTGTTTGATGAGATTTGTGTCACCACCGCAGCTTCTGATTATATTCAAGCCTGCATCGTTGTGCAGCAAAGCATAGAGGATGTGTTCAACGCACAAATATTCATGCCGCCGGTCTATGGCTTCACTTTGCGCCGCCATCAAACACATTTCTAAATCTTTTGTAAACATAAGCTTAACTCAGTTTTCTTCCATTGTTGCCTGCAGAGGATATTCATACTGCTCTGCCAGTCCATGAACTGATTCCACTTTTGTTTCCGCGACTTCAAAAGAGTATGATCCGCATACTCCAATCCCGTTTTCGTGAACATGAATCATAATCTGCGTTGCTTCTGCCAAACTTTTTTTAAAAACACTTTCCAGGATAAACACCACAAATTCCATGGTGGTATAGTTATCGTTATGCAGCAGAACTTTGTAACTCTGCGGCGGTTTCATTTTGCGCCGTGTTTTCGTTACCAGCTGCTCATCGTATTCAATTTCGCTCATTCCTCCATTCCTTAAAACTGACTCATACAAACAAACAAAAACTTTTCAGTCTGCAGATTCTCCACATATTACGTTTCTGCGGATAAGTGCACTTTAGACCAATTTTTTGCTAAGTCAATACGTTTTTTAAATTTTATCTCTTACGCACCTTTTTTCTGACTTCATGCGCTGAGGTAACATCTTTCAAAAACACCTGACTTTGCGCTGGAATACTCTGCGTCAGCCAGACATTTCCGCCGATAACAGAACCTTCTCCAATCACCACATCTCCTAAAATTGTAGCCCCCGCATAAACAATTACATTGTTCTCGATTGTCGGGTGACGTTTCACGTCAGGATTAACCAGCGAATGTTTTGGACTGAGCGCACCTAAAGTAACACCCTGATAAATCCGTACCTCATCCTTGATGATCGCGGTTTCGCCGATTACAATTCCGGTACCGTGATCTATCATCAGGCCTTTGCCGATTATCACACCAGGATGAATATCAATTCCGGTTTTAGAGTGAATGTGTTCGGTCATGATCCGCGGGATCAAAGGCACGCCTCTTATGTGCAAAAAATGCGCAATTCTGTAGACACTTACCGCCTGTAGTCCTGGGTAGGCCAGCACAATTTCACGTTTGCTGACTGATGCGGGATCGCCGCGAAGAATCGCGTCTACATCATCTGCAAGAATTTCCCGCAGTTCAGGAAGATATTCTAAAAATTCGAAAGCAATGCTTTCAACCTGTTCTCCAAATTCAGGCAACTCCTCACAGCTTTTTCCTTCCTCAGAGGCCTTCCAGCAGAGCACCAACTCGATCGCTTCCTTGAGACGGTAGAAAATTGAGACAGTCTGTTGTCCTACTACATGTGGTAAATTCAGAAAATCAAAAGACTCCTGTCGTATCAAACCCGGAAACAGGAGCACCTGAATATCTTCAATTAAGTTGATTATATTTTCTTTGGCCGGCAAATCGATGTTGCCGATGTGTTCTATCTCAGGATGTTCATGGTAAGAAGCCATCAATCCATCAATCGTTTTCTGCAGTCTTTTTCCCTGATCTGTTGACATCGTTTTTTTACTGGTTTGATAGTAATATCCCGGAATTGTCATTCAAGAAAATTTTGTTCCGAGATTGAGTTGAGTTAAACTAACTGCTATGCTGTGAATGCTGTCTCTAAAACAAACACTGGTGTTTAATGCAAACTTATAAAAAAAAATTTGCCGAATTTCTGGTCCGTGCGGATGCTCTTCAATTTGGAGAGTTCACTCTCAAAAGCGGGCGTAGCTCGCCGTATTTTTTCAATTCTTCAAAATTCAACAATGGTCCATTGATTGAAGAGTTGGGGTCATACTATGCAGCGGCAATTGAAGAAAATGCTCCTAACTGTAATTTGATCTACGGCCCGGCTTACAAGGGCATCCCTCTCTGTATTAGCACAGCAATTGCTTTATCTGCTAGACTCAACCAGAATATCGGATATTTCTTTAATCGAAAAGAGAAAAAGACTCACGGTGATCAGGGAACTCTGGTTGGTCAGTTTCCGCTTGCGAGTGATACTGTGGTCATGGTTGACGATGTAATCACCGATGGTCTGACAAAAATCGAGTCAGTAAAACTGATTCGTGAACTCTGCAAAGTTGAATTCTCCGGTGTTCTTGTTGCTCTGGACCGGATGGAAAAAAATTCACAGGATAATGACGCAATTACTGAATTTCAGCAAAAAACCAGTGTTCCGGTATGGTCAATCATCACGATCCGTGAAATCTGCGACTACCTGAAAAATCGGAAAATAGGCGGCTCTGTTGTGTTGGATGAGTCTACTTTCCTGAAAATTGAGAATTATCTCGCGGAACACAGTGTCCGCTCTTAAGCATATTTTATAAAAACAACAGCAGACTCAAGCGAATTTTGTTGCGCTGAACAACCGCTGTTGTTTTGTAAAAGACTGAAAACGAAACTTTCATCTTCGTCAAACACTATATCTCTTGTATCACAGTCATGCAAAAAGCGCAAGAATCCGAACGCAGCATTCACCGGGCACAAGTGTCGTGGATGCAATCCGGAGAGGATTTGGAAATGGCGAAATCCTTTATTAAATCCAATCCGGATACCAGTTGCCTGCTGAGTAATCAAGCTGCGATCAATGCCTTCAGTTCAATATTACTGGCTCTGGGGCATTTTCAGCTTCCGGCATATTCGTCTACGGAAATGCTCAATCTCTGCAGTTCAGTTGCACCTGAAGTTGAAATAACACGGGCGCATTGTGATGTGCTCGACAGTGCGCTGAACCGTGATTTACTGGGACACACCCGTCCAAAAAATATCCAGTTCACTCCTGCATTCGCAAAAACCTCATACGAAGCCAGTACTAAAATTCATCAAATTGTCAAAGCCTACTGGCAGGAACACAAAGAGCGTTATTTTGCTCCTTAACTTTTATGTTGAATAAAATCAGGCAGGGTCTTGCCGACCATCATCCGCTTAAAAATTCACAAATCCAAAAACGCGCTTCTGTGCTTATTCCTTTGCTGGAAGCTGAGGGTGAACTTTTTGTGATGCTCACTCAGCGTTCAGAGCAGTTGCGTTCACATGCAGGACAAGTTTCGTTTCCGGGTGGAAAGCAGGATCCGCAGGACGCGAACTCACTCGAAACAGCACTCCGTGAAACTCACGAAGAAATAGGCCTGCCTCAGGAGAAAGTCGAAATCATCGGCAAGCTGGATCAAATCCTTTCACTTCATTATTATCTGGTTACGCCTTTTGTGGCGCTCATTCCGGAAGATTTTGTGCCCGTTCCAAATGAGGATGAAATAGAAGCAGTTTTTAAGGTGCCGCTCTCTTTTTTCATGAACAGTGAGCAGCACTGGACGGAGGAATTTAAAACCCCGATTGCTACCATACTCGCGCATCATTTTGAGTTTGAAGGTTTTGACATTTGGGGCTTGACCGCAAAATTGATTTTGAGGCTGCTGGAAATCGGCTTGGGTCATGTTCCGGACTTTCCGGTGCATCATCCGGACTCACCAACCTGGATGGAAAGAACGCTGGATTATTCCGGAGAAGAACTACCTTTTGATTCAAAAGCGCTCAGACATTTTGAAAAGAGGAAGGTACATCGATAAGAGAAATCCAAGTACACCAAAAGCAATCAGGATCATCAAAACCGGTTCAATCAGTGTATTGGCCCAGGCCATTATTTTTTTCAGTGATTCCTGATTCTGCGTTCCGATGCGTGCAAAGCTTGAAGAAAGGTGTCCGCTGGATTCACCGAGTGCGATCATTTTGACAAACATCGGTGAAAAAATTGAGACCATGGAATATGCTTCCCGCAGCGACTTTCCGGAATCAACCGCTTTACGTACCGGTGCAATGCGTTTACGCAGCAGACGCGGGAGCATCTCTTCCGCCAGCGCCAGCGCCTCCTGCAGGTGAACTCCGGTGCTGAGCATGATTTCCATACCTCTGCTGTAAAACAGCATACGTACACTTTCCCGTAATCGCTTTCCACCGGGAATCAGATTCAGCAGCCACGAAAATCCAAGTATTCTGTAAATAGCAACCAGCAGAGCTCCACAAATCAGTGATCCTAGAATCCAGTTTTCCGGATGAATGCGCAGCGAATCGCTTAAATTTAGCAGCATGCGTGTCAGCCAGAACAGTTCGTCACCAAGTCCGATGTACATTCGTTTAAACATCGGAACCATGAAAATTATCGAACCCAGCGACAGAACTATGAAAATACTGAAAACTACTAGAGGATAGTTCAGTAAACGTTTTTGCTCCTGAATTATCGATTGTTGAAATTGGTAAAATTCCAGCAGCATTCCGAGAACTTCCGGCAGTCTTCCGGAACTTTCGGCAACTTCAATCATTTTTCCGACAAGCTTTGGAAAGGTGTGATAACGCTGCAGGGCGCTGCTTAATGAAAGTCCGTTCCGTAAATCTTCACGCATCCGGCAAAGCAGGAAACTCAAAAAACGATCTTTTTGCTCATGTACCGCAAAGCTCAGAGCATCATCCAGTTCAACTCCGGATTTTAACAGCCGGTGCAGCTGCAGCAAAATTTCTGTGATTTCATGATTGCTTAAAACTCTGTGTAGACGTGAGTGTTGAATCTTCCAGCAACACAACCTGAAAAATCCTCGGCGTAAGAGATTCTCTCTGGCTACTGACAAAGTTTCTGAATCCAGCGCGCCTTCGTGCAGAACCCCGTGTGTATCTGTACCTTCCCAATAATAGTGCTTCACGAGTCACCTGTTATAAATTGAAACTCTGAGACTGCATGGCACGGTGCGCCGTGCCACTACATTTACGTATACACCTGAAAATTCAGGCTGACAAGCAAAAAATTGTGCTATTGAGAAATGCTGACAGATCTGATAAATTGATAAAAGGCTCTGCTGACCCTCTCAGCAAACTATACATTCATTTAAAACAGGCTTAGGGCTTGCATAAATACAGGCTGGCTGTTCGGGAGGCAAGGTTTAATTTCAGTTAGTTAAGCGTAAAGTTGGGCAATGAAATGTGTAGCAGCATTGGCAGAGACACTTATTCAGTTGAATGGTGTTCCTGCCGTTTAAACTAATTATTCAAATAAAGGAAAGTTATGAAGATCAAAATCAGCATGCTCGGTCTGTCACTTTTGTTTTGTGGAGGCCTCGCTTTTGCGGGTGACTCTGCGTCCAACAGAAATGATCAGATAGCAAGATTGGGACAGAAATCTGGAATGCACTTAATGTACGCGACTTCAACTCCTTTTGTATTGGAATATCCAGGCGAGAACTGGACATTGGGGTTGACGATTGGTTCAGGAAAATATAATTATTCCTACTCAGACTATAACTCATCTTCCGGTGCGTACTCCACAAAAACTCAAAGCATAAACTTCAGCACACAGGAACTTACGGCAAGATACTATATTGGCAACTCATTCAATATCCCGTTCGGTTACGCGAATTATAAAATATCATATCCGGACTGGATTTATTCCGGTGTGACCTATGATATAGATTATACAATTACCCAGTTGAATTATGGAATCGGTAATGAATGGACCTATGACTGGGGAGGTTACCTCGGAGTGGACTGGTATCAAGGCGGACTTAAACTGAGTGATGATGTAAAAGTTACGCACAAGTCAGGTACAGAAACTTCTACAACACTAGCTAAGGCAACCACGACATCTACTGATATAAAAGCATTTTCCGGAGTTATTGTAATAACTTTCGGATTTGGCTACTGAGCAAGGCAACTTATTTCAGCAGTTAAAATACTGAAAGACATTTAAACTTATCCTTTATTTCCCGGAAGCATCTTTTCCCTGAATGCTGCCGGATGTCTCTCTTCAACTGTCCGCACGATTTAAAACTTTTCCATAATTTTGTCCGCCCATTCCGGAGGATACTCAGCATTACGTGCCTCATCCAGAACAGTGTCACTGAGAGTATTGCTCTCAAGCGGATGCAGGATGTGCGCTCCATGGGCTAAGCCTACCTCTTGTGAAATTGCCATTGTACGGTTTGTCATGCTGAATTTGACCCATTTTCCTGCTAACCATTCAAGTACTATTTCTCCAAAAATTAGCTGAATTTGCCGAATATTATCGCGATCATCAATCCAGAAAAAACCATGAACATCAGCTCTATTTTCACAGCCTAAAGAGTGCTTTTTTAGACCATTCACCACTTCCTCTGACTTTTTGGAAATGATGAGATAAAATTGACAATGTCTCATAAATCAGTGCTCTGTGTCTTGTCTTTTCCTATTGTTTCGCTGATTATATAGATTGAACTTTAAGCGCTTTAACAAAACGGTAGAGAGTCTGTTTTGAATGAAGGTGAACCATAAAATTGATTTAACAGCCATGAGTCTCATACGAGTATTAATCAACGGATCCAAAGGCCGAATGGGTCAGGAATCCGTCAAGGCAGTCAGCGCAGATGCTGAATTGGATTTAGTTGCGCAAACTGATTTGAGTGATAATCTAGCTCAAATCATTGAACAATCCAAGGCCCAGGTTGTACTGGACTTCACAATTGCCGCGGTCGCCATGGACGTTTCAGCGAGTATCATTCAGTCCGGCGCACGTCCCGTAATTGGCACCAGCGGCTTACTTCCGGAACAAGTTGCTGAGCTTAAAAAACTTTGTAAAGAACAAAAAATCGGTGGTGTTATTGCGCCGAATTTTGCGATAGGTGCAGTGCTGATGATGAAATATTCTCAGGATGCAGCCAGGTATTTTCCGCAGGCAGAAGTTATTGAACTGCATCACAACGGCAAACTGGATGCGCCTTCCGGAACCGCAATTAAGACAGCAAATTTAATTGCTGAAGCACGTGCCTCAGTTCCACAAACGATTGCAGAAAAAGAAATCCTTCCCGGAGCACGCGGAGCAAATGCCGAAGAAATCCGCATCCATTCTATACGTCTTCCCGGGTTGGTTGCACATCAGGAAGTGCTTTTCGGCGGACAAAGCCAGACGCTGACCATCCGGCACGATTCAACACACCGTGACTCTTTCATGCCTGGTGTTTGCCTTGCCTGTAAAAAAGTCATGGAACTGAACGAACTAGTTTACGGACTGGAGCATCTGCTTTAAAAGATAGAACCACCTAAAAATCATTCACCAGCGGTATTTTTCTGACCACGTGGATGAAGTTCATGGTATACCTTAAAAAAATCTGGACGGTTTACATGTGCATACTGCAGGGTTGCGTCCAGGCTGACATAGCCGAACAATTGCTTAATATCCGTCAAGTCAATCCCGTTCTGCAGCAGGTGTACCGCAAATGAGTGACGTAATATTCTCGGATTAATCCGACTGGTGATGCCCGCGCGGAGAGCATGTTTTTTGATCATTGACCAAAATCCAACCCTGCTCATTCTTGTACCGTTACGTCCGGGAAACAAACACGAATCTTCCGGATGTAGTAAGCGTCCGGCTCTTGCCTGCTCAAGATAAGGCCGCAGCACCTCAACCGCGGTTGAAGTCATTGGTACCATGCGTTCACGTTTGGAACGTACTTTCAAAAATTCTAAATCCAGAAACAAATCTTCTACATCCAGTCCGAGTAGTTCGTTGACTTTTAGTCCGCTTGAATAAAGCAGTTCCAGCATTGCCCTGTCACGCAAGCCCAGATAATGATCGAGCGAAGGTGCTTCAAGCAGGGCTACAACCTCTTCTGTTGACAAAACTTCCGGTGCGTCAGGAATGATTTCCGGAAAACGAATATGATGTGCCGGACTGGTTTTTATCAAACCACTTAATTCAAGGTGATCGAGAAATAGACGCAGTGAGGAAATGTGTCTCGCTAAAGTTCTTGGTTTGTAGGACTCCTGCAGGAAGGCAAGGTAATTTTCAATGTCATCGGAGTTAAGTTTACGGATTAGGGCCAGCAGCTTTTGACTGTCTGAATCCTCCTCATCAAGCTCGAGCCACTTTAAGAATTTACGCAGATCAAGACGGTGGCTCTGGATACTGTTTGTAGAATATTTTTTTGTGTGAAGAGAGTCTAAAAACTCTAAAACCAGCGGTTGCATGAGATTCAACTGGTCAAGGGGGAAGATTAAAATTTGTTTTGAAGAATATGTCTACTGTCGAAAATCAGAAAACCCGCGATGCCGTGTGTGAAAGATAAGCTTTTGTTTCCTTGGCCACACAAGGTGGAGTAATGTGGTAGAAGGTTCAGGCGTCCTGCTCATCGGCAGGCTTGCTCACCCCCTCCAGGGACGAACTCCTTTCTGAAAAAATCAGGAAGCAAAAGTTTCACATCACGCACATCGCAGACTCTAACGCTCGGTATTAACGATAACCAGCCCTGTGAGAATAATCAAGGATGATGCATGAAAAAACAAATTATTTTTGCTGAATCAGTAGAAAGTCATAAAAACGTGTCATTGCTTACAAAATGAGAAATCTATTTTATATTAAGCACTGATATTATTAAGATCTCTCTCTACGTTCAAGATGACAAATAATTCGTATAGGAGTTTCTACGAAGCCATCCTCTTTAAATCAGCAGATATTTTATGTCTTCAGCAAAAAACGTGAAGCGGCTGAAATTTGTGTGCTGTGTTTTCCTGCCTTGTTAGCAGATAGTCTTCGATTTATTTTTCTGTCAAAACCTCATCGAGTTTGTAACATAAATTATCCAGTTCTTCTTCAATACCATCGTACTTTGAGACTCTTTTTTTCAAGCTCAGCAGTTTATCTGCTAAATTTAATGCAACCAGCAAAGCAACGTTTGTTGGACCAAATGCGTCAGTGTGTTCTGTGACTTCCGCGATCTGCTGATCCAGAAACTTTTCCACTTCACGAACGTGTTCTTCTCCATAAGGACTGGAAATTGAGAAACGGTTACCGCTGATATTTATCTGGTATTGCCTACTGTCGTTCTCCTCCACAATAACCCCTTTTCTGCAAACGATGTGTTTGTAATCCTCAGCCTGACGGATCACGGAATTTATTTTTTAATGAGCCACATCCAGAGAAGCTGATGCGAAATACTGCAGGATGTGATAAAGTAAACCTTGCGCTAACTTATAGGATAATTTTCTAACAGGTTTTATATGAGAAAGCAATCTGATTTTGGTGTCAGTAATGAAAGTAACACATTTTATTTAGAAAGTTAATCATGAAATCCCCCCATTTAAGTAAATTAAATACTGAATCGCGTCAGGAATATGGGGCATTGCTGCTGCTGGATCAACTAATGCGCTATGAACTGCCTCGGCAGGAAAGAGATAATCTCCAGGAAACAGTCGCACAACTGGAAGAAGAAGTAGCAGAACTAAAAAAAGGATTTTTTCACTCAGATGAACAGGATCAGGAACTGAATTATGAAAAAGATGAACTGAGTGAAGCACGGGAGGCACTCTCAGAGGTTGAAAAAGAAATGGAGGAAAACGAACATTGCCGACTCAACCTCGCGCTGATAGAAACGGATGATGAAGGTCTGGAACCGCTGCTGAAGTTTATGGAGGAACGCGGAACACTGACGGTGAGTGAAGAAAATTTTTATCTGCCGACCGCAAAAGGAGAAGAGGTTTATCAGCATTTAGTGGAACAGCTAGAAGCGTATGTTGTGCATTTTGACGTCTTTGCTTATGTTGATCTGGAAGAAGGCGCATTCGGTGATCCGAAAACAGATTTGCTGGAAGGTGATCAATGGTCGGATTTACGTGTCGCGGTTGCAGAACATAAAGGTATTGATCCTTACCGTGTAGTTTTTTTAGCATTAATGAGCGCAGATAAATTTTATGAAAATCCGGATTGGAAATTCGATCTATGCCTCGGAACACTTTTTGATGAAATGGAGCAGATAGTACTGGATCAGCTCTGTGTAGCAGATTTAAGTTACAAAGACGAAGAGGAACAAGTTTCCGGAGAAGATGTAATCCGGGATATTATTGAACAAGGTAACTCACTGGCAAAAGAAAGACGCCGTGAGCAACAGGAAACGGAAGAAAAAGAACAAACAGAGGCAGCACCGGATGAGCAGGTCATCACACAAAGCTATTACTGGTAATACAAAAAGACGTATCAAGTACGGTGTCATAGAAGCTCCTGAACTGTTTGGCAAAAGCTGGGAAACACCGGATATTAACTGGTATCCCGGACACATGCTTAAGGCCAAAAAGGAACTGGCGAAACAGCTCAAGCGTGTTGATGTGGTACTGGAAATGCGTGACGCGAGGATTCCTGTTTCTTCAGTAAATCACGATTTTGAGGAAATGCTGCAGCAAAAAAAGCGCATCCTGCTGTTCAATAAAAGTGGGTTGGCTGATCAGGAAATAACGAAGGAATGGACTGCAATTTTCAATAAAGCAGACATTCCGTTCTTGTTTATTGACGCTTTATATCAGCGTGAACTAAACAAAATATTACCGCTATGCCGTAAAATGATGGAGGAAAAATGGTCGACATTCCGCAGACGAGGTATCCGTCATCCGTCACTAAAACTGCTGATAACCGGTATTCCGAATGTAGGTAAGTCCAGTTTGATCAACCGGCTTTCAAAACGTAAAGCCGCAGAAATAGGGCCGACTCCGGGAGTAACGAAACATCAGGATTGGATCAAGCTGGGCAAGGATGTGGAACTGTTGGATACTCCGGGAATTCTCTGGCCGAAAATTGATAATCATGAAGCAGGTATGCGCTTGACGATTACCGGTGCGATCAAAGACTCAATTGTTGGGACATCTCTGCTGTGTGATTATCTGCTGGCTGTTCTGCAACAGAAAGATCCGGAACAACTGCAGCAACTTTACAAACTTGCTCCGGAAGATATTGATTTGCTGCCAGGTGATTTGCTGGAGAAAATCGCGGAAAAACGCGGTTGCCTGAAAAGCGGCGGCATTGATCACCCGCGTGTAGAAAGTTTGCTGCTCCGTGATTTCAGAGCAGGAAAACTGGGCCGCTTAAGTTTTGACATTCCGGAGGAAACGCAGGTAGATTCATAAAACTGGAATTAATCTGACTATTTCGACTCCGATTGAGTTCATGCCTTTGGCGGTCGTGCGGTATGACGTCCAGTAGCGGAAAGCAGGACTTTCCGTAAACGGATATTTTCCGGAGTTACTTCAACAATCTCACCCTCACGAATGAATTCAATCGCCCTCTCTAAAGTCATCGGAATTATCGGTGTCAGTACTGTGTTTTCATCTTTGCCTGAAGCACGGTGATTTGTCAGTTTCTTCTCTTTGCACGGATTAACGTTCAGGTCTGAATCCCGATTATGCTCTCCAAGTATCATTCCCTCATACACACGTTCACCGGCAGTTATGAACAAAATACCTCTTGGTTCTAAATTGAAAAGCGCGTAAGGTATGCTTTTTCCCTGACGGTCTGAAACAATTGATCCGGTAAATCTTATCGGGAAATCACCACGGTACGGTTCGTATCCGGAAAGATATGAATTCAGAATTCCGGTACCGCGTGTGTCAGTCAAAAATTCGTTGCGGTAACCGATTAATCCACGTGACGGAATATTAAACTGGACCTGAACCCGTCCTGTTCCGTGATTTACCAGGTTGATCATGCGACCCTTGCGTTGGGACAGCTTTTCCGAAACTATGCCTAGAAAACCCTCTTCGCAGTCCACATAAACATGTTCGATTGGTTCTAAACGCTCCCCGTTCTCTTCTTTAAAAATAACTTCCGGACGACCAACTGCGAGCTCAAAACCCTCACGCCGCATTGTTTCAATCAGTACTGCCATCTGCAGTTCCCCCCGCCCTTTTACCAGGAAACGGTCTGCGTCCAGTGTCTCTTCAAACTGCAGAGATACATTAGATAGTGTTTCTTTGTAGAGACGGTCCTTGATTTTATTCGGCTGAACCAGCTTGCCTTCCTGCCCGGCGAAAGGGGAATTGTTGGTATAGAAAAACATTGAGATGGTTGGTTCATCAACCGAGATTCTTTTCAATGCTTTTGGAAGTTCTTTAGTACAGATAGTGTCCCCGATACGGACGTTATCAATTCCTGCCAGAATCATGATTTCGCCGGGTTCAATTTGTTCTGCTTCTGCCATGCTGAAACCCTCATAAACCTGTACTTTACTGGCACGTAAAGCAATCTCCTCGTTTCCTTCACCGATGCATACCAACTGCTCATTTTTCTTAACAATTCCATTTGCAACACGTCCGATGGCCAGTTTTCCTAAATAGTCAGAAAAATCCAAATCCGCCACCAGCATTTGAAAAGGTTCTTCTTCTGAATGTTTAGGTGCAGGCAGTTCTTTTAAAATTGTGTCAAAGAGCGGAAACAAATTTGTGGACTCATCTTCCAGTTCATTCTTTGCGATTCCATCTCTGCCGATTGCATAGAGCACCGGAAATTCCAACTGATCTTCTGTTGCGTCAAGGTCGATGAAAAGGTCATAGATTTCATCCAGAACTTCGGCAACACGTGAATCCTGTCGATCAATCTTATTAATCACCACTACTACTTTTTTCTGTCCTTCTAGTGCTTTTTTCAAAACAAAACGTGTTTGAGGCAAAGGCCCTTCAGAAGAATCTACGAGCAGGATTGCACCGTCAACCATCATCAACGCACGCTCCACTTCTCCGCCAAAATCAGCGTGACCTGGAGTATCAAGGATATTAATTTTAGTTTCCTTCCAGGTTACAGAGCAGTTTTTTGCCGCAATCGTAATTCCACGTTCACGCTCCAGATCCATACTGTCCATGATTCGTTCGTCTACAGACTGATTATCACGGAAAAGCCCGCTTTGACGGAACATTTGATCAACGAGAGTTGTTTTACCATGATCAACATGGGCAATGATGGCGATATTACGGATTCGGTTATTTATTTTTGTGTTTTCCATTTTTAAAATATTTTACTGTTTTTGGTTATATGATTGTTTAGTGTTTGTTTATTGTTTCAACTTAGCCAGCGTTCAACTTCAAACTCCAGCGTTCTATGAATTGGATCTGCTCGCAGCAGTCTTATTTCCAGGCGCTGCCCGGCCTGGAGTGTACGGTTTTTACGGCGTCCCTGCAGACTGAGACGAATATCATCATAAACGTAGTTATCGTCAGGCATCGCTTCAAGCGGTAGAAACCATTCGAGACCGTGCGGTTCGAGGTTCACTCTAAATCCGTGATTATCAATAGAAGTCACTACTGCCTGAAAAGTTTGACCTGCATGTGGTGCCAGAAAATCGACTTTCATCAAATCAATACTTTGACGCTCCGCTTTTTCCGCCCGGCGTTCCTGTTGCGAACACTGTTCCGCCATTTCACTGTTTACAAATGGCAGCCGCTCGTTTTTTGACTTTACGCCCTGATCGAGGTGAAGTTTTTCCTTAAGCGCGCGATGTACCACCAAATCCGGATATCTGCGGATCGGTGATGTGAAATGTGCGTAATATTCTGCGGCTAAGCCAAAATGACCTTTGTTCGTTGTCTGGTAAACGGCTAAGGCCATTGAGCGTAAGAGCAAAACCTGAAGTTGTTCAAAATGCGGTAATTCCTGAATTTGCTCGATCACCTCATTAAACTTTTTTGGATCCGCCAGTGTGCTCAGTGAAGTCTTAACTCCGAAGCGGAAAAACGTCTGCTGCAGTTTCTGCAATTTTCTCATGTCCGGACGATCATGCACACGGTAAAGTGCAGGCATCCTGTTTTTAACGCAGTGCCGCGCCACCGTTTCGTTTGCTTCAAGCATGAACTGTTCAATCAGTTTCATTGCGCTGGACTGAAAACTGCGCCCAATTCCGGTCATCTGCTGATCTGAGTCAAACTCAAAAACTTCTTCAGCAAAACTGAACTGCACGGCACCGCGCTGAATTCTTTTACGTTCAAGAATTTTTGCGAGCTTGTGCATTTTGCGGATATTAGTCTGTAGTTCCGGAGAACTAATTGAGGAAGTCCTGCCGTCCAGTAAATCCGCGACATCTTCATAAATTAAGCGCGCGCGACTTCGGATTATGCTTTCCGCAAGTGAGTAGCCGATTACTTCTCCGCTGGAATCAATCCGCATTTCACAGGTTAAAGTCAAGCGATTTACATTCGGACGCAAGCTGCATAAATTGTTGGAAAGTTCTTCCGGCAGCATCGGCACAGCGTGTGTCGGAAAATAGACACTTGTGCCGCGGATAAGCGCTTCCTGATCCACAGGATCTTCCGGACGTACGTAATGCGCTACATCTGCAATTGCTACAAAAAGTCGGAAACCTCCGGACTTGCCACTGTCTGGAATTACGCAAACCGCGTCATCAAAGTCACGCGCGGTTTTTCCGTCAATTGTGACAAAATCCAAATCGCGTAAATCCCTGCGACCCGAAGAAGAGTCGAAGCGTACCTGCGGTGAAAACTTTTTCACATGTTCGAGGCTCTCTTGCGGATATTCGGTACGGATCAGGTTTTCATTGAGTATCAGTTGAAAACCCAATTCGTGATCGCTGGTATTTTCCAGTGCTCGTAAAACACGTCCGCTTGGCGCAGGAGATGATTTTTTGGCATGCTTGTTTTCTTCCAGCAATTCAACTTCTACCAACGTGCCGGTTTCCAGTTCTGGAAGATCATCTTCTTCCGCAATCCAGAGGAAAGGCAAGCCCGAATTACGGTGCACAGGCACGGCTACGGTTTCACGCTTGGTTCTTTTTAAACGTGCCAATATTTCACTGGAGGCACGCTCAAGCACATTAACAATTTCCCCTTTTCTTTTTCCATGAAATCCGCGGCTGCGGAAAATTTCAATTTCGACCAGGTCACCTTCCATCGCGTAACCCTGTTCGTTCTCGCCGATAAATACGTCCGAACGTCCGCCGCCGATTGCGACAAAACCGAAACCCTTTTGATTACGGGTGAAATAACCCTTTTCTGTTTTTCCGGAACCGCTCCTTGGCCGCCTTTTAGCACGCGGTTTCCATATCGATTCATTTTTAATTTGTGATCTTTTTTCTATTTTTGCTTCTTTAGCGTCTTTTCTTTTTTCTTTTGAAACTGCGTGTTTGGGTTTTTCTTGAGCTTTAAAATAACGTGTACCCTGTTTAGAAATTTTCCCTGCTTTGATCAGTTTCAGTAATTCCGCCTTCAGTTTTGCGGTTGCAGTTTTATTCAGTCCCAGTGCACCGCGTATTTGTTTAGTGGACAATGAATCTCCGTGGTTTTCCAACAAACGGAGGATTTGTTTTTTATGTGATTTCATTTTATTAGTTGTTCTTCTTTACGCAGCTTGAGCAGATGTGCTTCAATATTCTGCAGCGCCAACAGATGCAGGCGCGGATCAATTCCTTCGTAAAGTTGTTCCAGAATTTCTTGTTTGGATTTTCCGGATTTTGATAATTTTAATATTTGTGATTCGCGTTCGCGACGATGTTTTAGTGTCTCAATCAACCGGTGAGTAGTGCGCATTGGAATTCCGTGTGAGGGAATTATTACTTCAGGATTGAGTGCAATTACTTTTTCGAGTGTTTTAAAATAGGTTGCCATGTCACCTTCCGGTGAAGGGATCACGACTGTACCGATGCCCTGAATGAGGTCACCTACGATGAACCAGCTCAGCGTGTCAGGAGCCAAACCGAGATGTCCTGCATCATGTCCGGGGATTTCATAAACTCTTACTGCAGAACCGTGCCAGCGCGTAACTTCTTCGTTTTCAACCATGTTACGTAATTCAATCTGCTCAAAATAATCATCACCGTTTTTAAGAGTCAACCGCTGCTGAGTGTCCTGACTGAGAAAGATTGGCAGTTTTAGTTGACGTGCCAGCTGATTCGAAAATTGATGATGATCAGGATGATGATGCGTGAGAAAAATCGCGTCAAGTTTCTTGCCCTCAATTGTGTTGAGCAAACGTTGATATTCCTCCGCGGAATTTGGTGAAGGATCAACCAGTAATTTAGGCGCATCCGCATCTCCCAACAGAAAAGCATTAGTCCTGCTGGCAGGTGGAAGTGTCGCAGATCTGACTGCATACTGCGGAACTCCTTCCAGCATTTCCAGACACGGAACAGTTTTATTCTCTGCAAAATTCTGTGACAAATCACCAAATACAGTTGCTTGAGGATTTTTTTGTAAACCCTCTAAAACCCAACGTGTAGGTGGCACCATCAAACTTTTTCCGGTATTGAAAGTTTCAAGCAACTCATCAGGAGTTTTCCAGAAACTATCAGCGAATTCTCCTGAGTTGACTTTAAAATTGATGCGTCTGCTCAAGTCAACGCGGTAAAACCATGTCCTGAAACGTACCGGTGCAAAAGGTGGAGCCAATGCTTCCGCAAGTTCACTGACAGACAGCACCTCTCCTTTTTTAACACCTTCCTCAAGATCGTAAGCTAATTCTTCCATTATTTCGCGTTGCAAAGCACGCATACTCACAGCATTGTGCTCACAGAGAAATTCAGTTTCAAATGCAGTTGAAGATTCATCCGCATCAATTTTACCACCCGGAAAAGCATGGTATCCGGGAAAAGCAAGCAGATACGGCTGGCGCTGAACTGCAAAAATCTGCTGCTCATGTATGAAAATTACTGAGACAGACTCAAGAGGTGGAGGATTGTTCATCAGGAAATATTGTTGGACATGTTTTTTATCGCGCTCTCAATTTTTTGCTGTCCGTGTTTTAAATCTTCTGCCGAAACAGAACAGATACGGATGAGATGTGGAGCATATTTTTCGATAAAGATGAAAAAAAAGTCAGGAACTATTGTAGTCAGTTGAGTCACCGCGCGCACATACCAGCTTGCTTGCACTGCATAATTATCCTGAATTGGTTTCTGTACACCGGCTTTGCCAATATTGTTAGTAAATTTCAGATCAATAATTATTGCAGAATCAGGATCAAACCAGTCCAGCCGAGCTTTGCAGTCCAGAGCAAATTCCGAATCCCGCCAAAACAGTGAAACTTCGGCTGCGCCATTTTTCCACATTTTTTGAATTTGCGGATGTATTTCAAAAACCTTGCGGATATTTTCCAGTCTTTCCCACTCACCGGTTCTCAGCAATATTTTTCCTGGATGCTGCTCTGCATATTCCGCCCAACGCTTTTTACCTGTTTTTCCACGCTGGCTCAAACCCTCCGGAGCACGCACATAGAGTTCAGGAAACATTTCCGGTTCCAACAGCAGGCAATGTCCTGCACTTCCAAACTGCAATGCCTGATAATTTTTGTATGCATCGGTTTTTTTTGACGTAGCTGAAAACCACTGCTTGAGGGTAGACTGGTTAAGACCGGACAGTTGTTGATACTCCTCAAAAGGGAGGTTTTGAACAATTCCGAATGGTTCGGTTTTGTTCACTCAGCTTCCTCATAATTTTCCAGCGGAGGGCAGGAACAGACCAGGTTTCGATCTCCGAAAACATTGTCTACTCGGGCAGTAGGAGGCCAGTATTTGTAGCGGCGGAGAGAAGCAAGCGGGTAAATCGCCGCCTCTCTGGAATATGGATGTGCCCATTCCGGATCGGTGAGATCTTCGGCAGGATGTGGTGCGTTTTTGAGCGGATTGTCTTGTTTGTCCCACTCTCCTTTTTCAACTTGTTCTGCTTCTCTACGTATCGAAATCATTGCTTCACAAAAACGGTCAAGTTCTGCTTTAGGTTCGCTTTCAGTAGGTTCGATCATCAAAGTTCCAGGTACCGGCCATGACATGGTTGGCGCATGGAAACCATAGTCAATTAAACGCTTGGCGATGTCTTCTTCAGTGATGCCGCAGGCTTCTCTCATAGGCCGAACGTCAACAATGCACTCGTGTGCAATTAAATCATTTTTTCCTGTATAAACAATTGGATAATGCTCTTTTAAACGCTGCGCCAGATAATTAGCGTTTAGGATTGCGGTCTGTGAAGATTTTTTTAATCCGTATCTGCCCATGAGTTGGATATACACCAGAGAAATCGGCAGGATGCTTGGGCTGCCCCATGGCGTGGCAGAAACGGCTGTATTATTCGGGGATAGACCTTCAATCTGTACAACGCTATGATTTGGTGCAAACGGGGCAAGGTGTGACTTCAAACCAATTGGTCCCATTCCGGGACCACCTCCTCCGTGAGGGATGCTAAAGGTTTTGTGTAAATTCATGTGTAGAACATCCGCACCCAATTTGCCGGGTTGTGCAATTCCCATCAATGCGTTCAGGTTTGCTCCATCCATGTAAACCTGTCCGCCGTTTTCGTGAATGATTTCGCAAATTCGGATTATACTGTCCTCAAACACACCATGAGTAGAAGGATAGGTAATCATCAAAGCTGCGAGATTTTCAGCGTGTTTTTCAGCTTTTTCACGCAAATCTTCGACATCGATGTTACCGTCTTTATCACATTTCACGATAACGATTTTCATGTTTGCCAGCGTCGCACTCGCAGGATTTGTACCGTGAGCGGAGCTGGGAATCAGGCAGATGTTACGTTGAGAATCGCTCCTTGACTTGTGGTAGTGCCGGATGCTGAGTAAGCCAGCATATTCGCCTTGTGCGCCGGAATTCGGCTGCATTGAAACCGCGTCAAATCCGGTAATACGTATCAGCGAATTTTCCAGTTCACGGATCATCTCGCGGTAGCCTTCAGTTTGTTCAGCAGGCGCAAACGGATGTATATTCGAAAATTCAGGCCAACTGACCGGAATCATTTCTGAAGTCGCATTTAGTTTCATTGTGCAGGAACCAAGAGGAATCATCGCACGGTCAAGAGCAATATCTTTGTCCTGTAAATAACGCAGATAACGCAGCATCGCTGTTTCAGAATGATGTTGATGAAAAACAGGATGTGTTAAAAATTCTGATGAACGTCGCAGGTTTTTTGGAATTCCGGAATTGCTTTCTTCAGCCGTAAAAAGTGAATCCAATTCTTCGATTAAAGGCAGTTTATTTTCACCACCAAACACGCGCCAGAGTGTTAAAATGTCTTCCAGCGAAGTTGCTTCATCCAGACTTATTCCCAATTGTTCACTGCCTGTTTTGCGGAGATTTATACCCTGCGCCAACACACTTTCGTAAATGCTGTCGCGCTTCTCACCCAGCGATAAGGTGATGGTGTCAAAGAAGTGTGAATTATCCGCAGCAAATCCAAGTTGCTTCAAACCCTCTACGAGGATATTTGTCAGCCTGTGGATGCGCCGGGCGATAATTCTCAAACCTTCCGGACCGTGATAAACCGCATAACTGCTGGCAATTACCGCCAATAAAGCCTGTGCTGTGCAAATGTTGCTCGTCGCTTTTTCACGGCGTATGTGCTGTTCACGAGTCTGTAAAGCCATCCGCAGCGCGGTTTTTCCACGTCGATCCTTGGATGCGCCGATGATACGACCGGGGATGCTGCGTAGATTCTTTTCTTTTGCAGCAAAAAAAGCTGCGTGCGGACCGCCAAAACCCATTGGCACTCCAAAGCGCTGTGTGTTTCCGACAACCACATCTGCACCTAATTCTCCAGGTGGTTTCAGCAAAACAAGACTCAGTGGATCAGACGCTACTGCAACCATAGTTCCTGATTCATGCCATTTTTCGAGCAAATTTTCAAGCTCATGAATGTCACCAAAAGTTCCTGGATATTGAATTAATGCTCCAAACAAATCTGTGTCCGGAGAGTTGAGCTGCTCCTCGACATTTCCGTGTACCAATTCAAAATCCATCGGCTCTGCCCTGGTTTTTATCACGTCAACAGTTTGCGGGTGACAGTCGTGCGCCACAAAAAAGCGCATACTTTTGCTGCGTGAAACACGTTTGCAGAAAGTCATTGCTTCTGCAGCCGCAGTTGCTTCATCGAGCAGCGACGCATTTGCGACATCCATTCCACTAAGATCAATTACCATTTGTTGAAAATTCAGTAGTGCTTCGAGACGTCCCTGTGAAACTTCAGGCTGATAAGGAGTGTAGGCTGTGTACCAGCCGGGATTTTCCAGCAGGTTACGCTGAATGACGCCGGGCAGGATTGTGCTGTGGTAGCCCATCCCTATCATAGATTTTGCTACCGTATTACGCTTTGCGAGTCCGAGCAATTCGTCGAGCACTTCTGTTTCAGTACGGCTCTCCGGCAGGTCAAGTTCGCCTGACATTCGGATTGAATCCGGAACTGCTTTGTCAGTCAGCTCATCCAGAGATAACATCCCAAGTGTTTGAAGCATTTCATCAATATCCTGCTCTGAGGGACCGATGTGACGGTGGATGAAACGGTCACGCTGTTCAAGTTCCTGCAGACTCAGCGGTTGGTTATTTTGTAAATTTCTGCTGCCCGAAGCTAAAGAAGACATGCCGATTATTGTTTGCTAGTAGTTAAGTTTAAGAATATTAGTTTGGACGCTTGTTCAAAAATTCCCGCTTCGTCGAAATGACAAGGCTCAGGATTTTTTACAGGAACATCAATCTTGAAGAGTTTGTCTATCCTGAATTCTATCAAATTTGGAGTGACAAAACAAATTCTTTAAGAAAATCTGAGGGAAAGGGAATTCGTGGAAAATGCAGTGGTAATCAGCGTGACGAAAAAATAACGCGGGAAAGGTCCGGGATTTCTTCCGGAAAAAATAAACTTCAGCAGGAAAATGTATTGCTGAGATTGATGAAAAATCTTAATACAGGTGATAAGCAGACAAGGCCGCGGCCATTAACAAATTTGCCAGGTAGATACGCAGGCAGCCCATACAAACAATGCGTAATTTGAAAAACATTATGTATGCATAATAACATGTTACCAACAAGACTGCAACCATTGCTGAATTTAGCCAGTACAACTGTATTTCCTCCAGATAGATGCCACGCAGAAGTTGCGCAAGTACTAATCCGTAAAAAATAACTGCTCCATAGACCACAGGAATTTTCGCAATCTGTGCCTCTTTAGCGAGAGCAACTTTGTTGCATGCTGAAAAAGGATGATGCTCCCGTACCTGATGATGCCGTACTGCCAGGCTTAATGCGCCCTGAAGTCCGAAGAGGGCCGCTCCACCAAGGGCAATCAGACTGAAAATAGCTGAATCATGCATATAATTAAAACTTGTTTTGTTCTGGACTTGAATCTGAGTCAGAGTTTGCAGATACTGAAAGCAGACCTGTAATCTCCAGATTGATCTGCAAAATTCCTACCTGAAAATTATCAAAGATGAAAATAACACCTGCCTGGAATATTTCCACTCTTACTGTCGGCCAAATTGAGACAGACGAAACTCCATTCGACTGGTTTCCGGGTGCTTTGACTGAAAATGAACTCAGCTCAATTAAGCACAATGGAATCCTGCTGCCTTTGTTGGTACAGGCAGCGGCGGATTCAAAATATCTGCTGGTCGATGGTTTTAAACGATGTTCATATTTTGCAACTCAGACCAAAGTTTCGCTTCATGAAAAACAGGCGCTTGAATTTTCCTGTATTGTTCTTCCGGAATCACTTTCCATGAAGGAAGTTGCCGGAATTCGTCTGCAAACTTTAGCAGCGGCAGGAGTTGTTTTTTCCGCAATACAGGTCTGCAGGATGTTGAAAAAAATGCTTGCATACGGTTTTGAAAAAGATGAAATTGTCCGTGACGTGTTACCGCGGCTTGGACTGAAACCCTCACTCCGGCTGTTGCGTCAATTGTTAGAGTTACAGGAAATGCTGCTTGTGCAGGAACAGCATCAGCAATTCGTGCAGACGGATTTTTTGATGAGTTTGGCTTGTGAAGATTTACTGCCTGTGTTGAAATTTTCACAAAATGAATTTACCGGTATTGTCGCTCTGGCGGAAAAGATGGAAGTCAGTGGGAAAAAGTGGCGTAATCTACTTCAGGTTTTGGACGAAGTCAGCCGTTTGAAGCAACTGTCCGCAGTTGAGGTTTTGAATTTTCCAGAAATTTTGGAGATTTTTGGACGCACCACCCTTCAGGCACCTGTTCGTTACCGTTTACTGAAACAGCAACTTGATGCATGGCGTTATCCGGAATTGAGTGATTTGCGGAAGAGATTTGAACAAGGAAGGCAGCGCCTCAAATTAGCTCCGCGGATGTCACTCGAAAGTGAAGCATTTTTTGAAAATGATGATTTAACGTTGACGCTGAAAATTCGCTCCTATGAAGAACTCCGGAAACATTTGAAATACCTGGAGCATGGAGCACACGAGCTTACCGCGGAAAAATCGCAAGAAATATGGAACGATTTGTTTGCTGTTTTGCAGGAAGATTAAAGTAGTATTTCCGGTTTATCTGTAGGATGATTTCAAGCCTTGAATAAACAAGTTAAGACTCAGCCTTGTTAAAAGGAGAAAAATGCTTATACAAAATTTGTTAATCCAGTCACAAAATTAAGAGAAACCACCTTTCACAAGACTGGCAATATATGAAAAATAAAAAGGTTCAACGGCCCACGCTTTCTGAAGGGGAAAGCAATACATCAAAAAATCGGTCGGAATGGGAGGCAAAAACGCATACCCCGGAAACGCGTGCTATTCTTGAAGAGGATGCGCGCTGCTTTATGAGGCAATCAGTTTCCAGTCCGTGTTTGTCTGTAGTCGCAAAGGCCGAGGGCGCTTATATTGAAGACACAAATGGGATGCGTTATCTGGATTTTCATGGCAATAACGTGCATCACATAGGTTACGGCCATCCTGGATTAAAAAAAGCGATTGCTGATCAAATGAATGATTTGCCTTTCGCTCCCAGAAGATTTGCTTGTGAATCGGCACTTGCTCTGGCTAAAAAGCTGGTTGAGATTTCACCGGGTGAACTTTCAAAAGTATTGTTCACAACAGGCGGTTCAGATGCAATTGAAGTTGCACTGAAAATCGCACGTGCGATGACCGGACGTCACAAAACAATTTCATTCTGGGATGCCTTTCATGGTGCAGGATTTGGAGCCGCTTCTATAGGTGGGGAGCAGTTTTTCCGCTCCCACGTCATCGGACCGCTGCTTTCCGGAACAGAACATGTCGCACCTTTTGCCTGTTACCGTTGTCCATACGGTTACCCTGATCTTAATGGTGAAGCGCAAACTGAAATTTGTAAAACAACCTGTGCTAACTTCGTGCGTTATGTGCTCGAAAAAGAAGGAGATGTAGCCGCTGTTATTGCTGAGCCTGCGAGAGCGGTACCTTACCTGCCCCCTGAGGGATACTGGGAGGCGGTACGGCAAGCCTGCAATGACAACGGTGCCTTGTTAATCTTTGATGAGATTCCAACCGGTTTAGGCAAAACCGGTAAAATGTTTGCCTGCGAACATGATGCAGTGATACCGGATATTCTCGTTCTGGGGAAAGCGCTGGGTGGAGGCATTTTACCGATTGCGGCTGTGCTCGCCAAAGCTGAGCTTGATGTCGGTGGTGAATTTGCTTTTGGTCATTACACCCATGAGAAAAATCCTGTGACCGCGAAAGCGGCTTTGACCACCATTGAAATTATCGAGCGGGAAGGTCTAGTTGAAAATGCTGCAAAACTTGGAAAATATATGCTCGAGCAACTTAATTTGTTGAAAAAAGAACACTCTACTATTGGCGACGTACGGGGCCGAGGGTTGTTGATCGGTGTGGAACTAGTGCTTGATCAAAAAGAAAAAACACCGGCAGACGATTTAGCTGAAGACGTCCTTTACCGCTGTCTCGGCAAGGGTTTGTCATTCAAGATTACTATGGGCAATGTGCTGACTCTCACTCCTCCGCTGGTCATTAACAAGAAGCAGATTGATCTTTCTTTGAGCATAATCAAGGAAAGCCTCAGTGAAGCGGAAAAGCTTTTGGATTAATGGATTAAGGCCCAAAAGCTTTCAAATGAGAATGAGAATTATTTCTGTTGCACTTTCTTTAAACATTCTGGTAGTCTTTATGGCCCATGTGAAGAAAAATAAATTTGAACCATTTTCTTCACTTTTTTCTAAAATCTTTATAAATTAGGAGATAACATGAAAAAGTTCACTAATAACATCAGCCAAATAAGCCGGCTGATCCTTGGTTTAGCAGTAGGGCTGTTGCTCGCAATTCCCGCCGGTGCAGAAACCCTCACCGTATACACTGCAGTTGAAGCAGAAGATCTTAAACGCTATGCTTCTGCGTTCAATGAAGATCATCCTGACATCAAAATCCGTTGGGTACGTGATTCCACCGGAATTGTCACCGCAAAATTGCTTGCGGAAAAGAACAACCCCAGAGCGGATGTGATTTGGGGACTGGCAGCAACAAGTTTGATGCTGCTTCAGTCCGAAGGTATGCTTCAGTCATATTCTCCGAAAGGATTAGGGAAGCTTGATTCTAAATTCAGGGATTCAGCTAACCCTCCAAGCTGGACAGGAATGGATGCCTGGATTGCTGCAGTCTGTGTGAATACAGTGGAAGCAAAACGATATAATCTGCCAACACCAACTTCGTGGATGGACCTCACAGATCCTGTCTATAAAGGCCATCTCGTTATGCCAAATCCGAATTCATCTGGAACAGGATTCCTTGATGTTTCTTCATGGCTGCAGATTTATGGCAAACTCGGAGGCTGGCAGTTTATGGACAACCTGCACGAGAACATTGCCTGGTACACACATTCCGGTTCAAAGCCCTGCAAACAAGCTGCACGCGGTGAAACTCCGATTGGAATTTCATTTGCGTTCCGCGGTGCAAAATCAAAAGCAGCAGGTGCGCCTCTGGATATAGTATTACCAAAAGAAGGTGTGGGCTGGGACATGGAAGCAACTGCCATTGTGAAAGGAACAAAAAAACTTTCCGCAGCACAAAAACTCGTGGATTGGTCGATTACGAAAAAAGCAAATAAGCTTTACAATCAAGGTTATGCTGTTGTGGCTTATCCTGGAATTGCCAAGCCGGTCAAGCATTTTCCATCAGGAATATTGGACGCAATGATTAACAACGACTTTGAGTTTGCCGCTGTAAATCGCAAGAGCATCTTGTCTGAGTGGCAAAAACGCTACGACGCAAAGTCAGAAGCAAAGTAAAACTGCTTTTTAACCTTCCCTTTTTCCGGGTCGGACTTTAGGTCCGGTCCGGATATCTAAATATGCCTGAATCAAAACAAGCTTACCTTCATATTGAAAATCTCACCAAATATTTTGGTGAGTTCGTGGCAGTAAGTAAGCTTTCTCTGGAAATTTTCAGTGGTGAATTCATCTGTTTTCTTGGCCCGTCCGGGTGCGGGAAAACTACGCTGCTGAGGGCTATTGCCGGACTTGATCCTCAATCTTCAGGAAGTATTACTCAAGACGGAAAAAACATTTCCAATCTTCCACCGTCGGAACGTGATTTCGGTATCGTTTTTCAATCGTATGCACTTTTTCCGAACCTGACGGTTTTCCAGAATGTTGCATACGGTTTGGAAAATCAGCGCCTACCAAAAGAGGAAATCCGCAAACGAGTAGCAAGTTTACTGGAACTCGTTGGTATGCCTGAACATACTGAAAAATATCCCGCACAACTTTCCGGAGGGGAGCAGCAACGTGTGGCTCTATCCCGTGCACTGGTGACTTCGCCTGGATTGTTACTGCTTGATGAACCCTTAAGCGCACTTGACGCACGTGTCCGTGTGGCGCTGCGTCAGGAAATCCGTGCGTTGCATGAAAGACTTGGGGTGACCACGATTCTCGTAACTCACGATCAGGAAGAAGCCCTTTCGATGGCGGACCGCATAGTGGTTATGAATGACGGGCGCATCGAACAGGTAGGTACTCCGGAAGAAATTTACAGCACTCCGGCTTCGCCTTTTGTGGCGGATTTTATCGGTGTGATGAATTTCATGCAGGGAGAAATTTTCTCCAACGGAACTGTACGTATTGGAGAGAATTCCATTAACTGTGAAACCGGAAACAATCAGGATGGTCATAAAGTTCGGTTGACGGTACGTCCGGAAGATATTTTGTGCCGTGCTGATTCTACTTCAGACCAATCTGTGAGTCTAAATTCCTTCGCGGTCAAAGTCGAATCTCTAGAATTTCTAGGCTCTTTCTGCCGACTGATTTTGTCCGGTCCAGAAGGCTTTGGGAAATTAAAAGCGGATCTTTCAACCCAGCAAGTTCATGAACTCAGGGTAACTCAGGGTTCAAGTCTAACTGCGGAATTCCCTTCCCGTAACCTGCGAATTTTTCCGGAAAGTTGATGAGTAGCTCGTCCGTATTACCTGTTGCAACTTCAGTCAGGGGAGCTTCCACTGTACGAATCCGGATCAGCCGTGATGATATTGCACTGCGTTCCGGATTGCTCCTGCTGATTACTTTGCTGGTAATTGCGGTTGTTTTTCCACTTTACTCTTTGCTTTCCAAAAGTTTTGAAGACATGGATGGTGAATTTGTCGGACTGCAGAATTTTCGTGAATATTTTGAAACACCGGCTCTTTTCACTTCGATTACCAACAGCTTAGGTGTGGCCATTTCTGTGGCCTTGATAGTACTGGTGCTGGCCTTCGTTTACGCGTATGCGTTGACTCGGACAAAAATGCCGCTACGCGGCCTCTTTCGCGGAATTGCGCTGATTCCGATTCTAGCACCGTCCTTATTGGCAGCGATTTCCTTAATTTACTGGTTTGGAAATCAAGGTGTACTTAAATCATGGCTCTTCGGTGCTTCGATCTACGGACCGATCGGTGTCATCATGGCTTCGTGTTTCTGGGTTTTTCCACATGCGCTGATGATTTTAGTTACGGCACTTTCCACCGCGGATGCACGACTTTACGAAGCAGCCGAAGCTTTACGAACACCTAAGTGGCGTGTCTTCTGGACAGTCACTCTTCCGGGGGCAAAGTACGGTATTCTCAGTACAGGATTTATCGTGTTCACGCTCGTCATCACAGATTTTGGCGTGCCTAAAGTAATCGGTGGACGTTTCAATGTTCTTGCGACTGACGTTTACAAACAGGTAGTCGGACAGCAAAATTTTGAAATGGGCGCTGTCGTTTCACTTGTTTTGCTCCTGCCTGCTGTAGTTGCTTTTATCGCGGACCGCTGGGTGCAACGCAAACAAGTCGCTTTACTTTCCGCGCGTGCCGTACCTTTTCAGCCAAAAGTAGATCCTCTGCGCGACTGGTTGCTTTTTGTGTTTTGTGCAATTATCGCTTTCATTTTCATTGCCATGCTGGCGATGGCAGCTTACGCCTCTTTTGTCACTTTCTGGCCTTATAATCTCTCTCTTTCGCTGAAAAATTATGACTTTGATGTGATGGATGGAGGAGGCTGGGAAGCATATTATAACTCAATTCGATTGGCAATTTACTGTGCGGTTTTTGGTTCCGGATTGATTTTCTTAGGCAGTTACCTGGTTGAAAAAGCAAGAGGTGTTACCTGGTTGCGGACAACCTTACATCTTGGTGCAATGTTACCACTCGCAGTTCCGGGACTAGTTTTAGGCATCGCCTACATTTTCTTTTTTAATCATCCGGACAATCCACTCGGTTTTCTTTACGGTACAATGGGGATTCTGGTAATCTGCACTATTGTCCACTTTTATACTGTCAGTCACCTCACCTGTCTCACTGCACTCAAGCAGCTTGATCCGGAATTTGAAGCGGTAGCCCTCTCTTTAAAAACTCCAGTCTGGCGTACCATTAGAAAAGTTACTCTCCCTGTTTGCCTGCCGGCGCTGTTGGATGTGGCAAGCTATTTATTTTTAAACGCAATGACCACGGTTTCCGCAGTGGTTTTTCTCTATTCTCCGGAAACTATGCTGGCCTCTGTAGCTGTGCTGAACATGGATGACGCGGGCGACATCGCGCCCGCCGCTGCAATGGCTTTAATGATTGTTTACACTTCCGCCTGTTTTCGGATAATGCATGCTCTGCTTTCACGTTATCTAAAACGCCGTACACAGGTCTGGCGCGATCAATGAGAAAAGAGCTGATATGGAGAGTGAACTGCTTTTTTTGTTTTGAATAGAGCAGAATTCGTTTAAGTGACTTTGAGCACTTCTACTTTAAAGATCAAGTCTGCATTCGGGGGGATACCATTTGAGGAAGCACCGAGGTTGCCGTAGGCGAGTCTGGCGGGGATTTTTATTTGCAGCTTTGTACCCTGCCTTACGCCATCAAGCGCAATTTCCCAACCGTCAATCACACTGCCTTTTCCTAAATCAAATTCAAAAGGTCGAAGCTTGGCACGGCTACTGTCAAACATGGTAAAGTCCTTTGCCAGCCAGCCTTCATAGTGAACTTTGAGGTGGCTGCCGTTTTGCGTTTTTGTTCCATGGCCGGGACGTTCAACATAGACTTGAATTCCGGAACTGTCTGTTTTAAAAGCCACATCGAGTGCTAGTTGCGGCCGCTTATTTATTTTTTTGCTTTGCAGGTGCGCTGTTGCGGAAGTAGCAACTTTCATCTATCTACATTTAAAGATGGAAGGAGATTGCGCTCCGAGGATTGTCATTTGGATAGGAGCTTTGTTGGCGCCTTGAGCAACACCTTTATTTACATCAAGGTACAAATTGATTGTTGTTCCCTGAAGGTGAAATTTACCGGATTGAACTTCCGCGTCGCCTTCAAGCAAAATGGTTTGGGTAATCTCATCAAAGCTGACCCGGTTTGCTTTGGCAACACGACCCGGTTGTTCAAAACAAACTTCCTGTTCTGCCTGAATGGATTGCAATTCCTGTAATTCACTGAGCCGTAAAGTAATTTTTCCCGCGTGAATATAGAGATTGTCGGGTGTGCGTTCCATTTCAACATCACCTTCGAACATTGCCTGATGTTTGAAGTTATCCAGTACTGCACGTGACGCAAGTAAAATAACTTTACGCGGTTCAGAAATTGTTTGTGTTTCATCGCCTGTTTCCTGAACTGCAGAATCTTGATTTTCACGATTTGTTTCAAGCTCACTCAGATTTGCTTCAACACGGATACGACCTTCTTTACTGGTATCCTGACCTTCCAAAGTAGCATGCTGACGCAGCAGATCCAAAAGTACAGTATCACTGCGTACCGTGCCTTGCGTTGCTTTCATTAAAACATTTCCTTGCAGTTCCATAGTTTGCTGTGGAGCCCGGATCTTTTTTGCAACTGTAGAATCTGCATCTGCTTCAGTTAATTCAAGATCAATCTTTGTATAAACCGCATAATCTGAACGCACTTCACGATCCCATTGTTTGACCTGGATTCCACCTTCTCCGATCAATTTTTCGAAATCACTGCCTGGTCCGGAAACGAGATGCAGTTTTGCAGTAGTTAACTCTATATTTTCCCTTGGAATATATCCTTTGACATTACCCCGAAAGACCGCAGCGTTTTCATTGAGATCACTGCTGAATTCATCTGCCTGAATTTTTATCTGTTCAGTTGAAGCATAACGTATAATAGTTTCACGTTGTTCTGGCCCCAGGAATATCGGAAACGCCTCGAGGAAATCTTTGCGGTTCTGATATGTTTTGTCCAGCATTGGTACAAACATTGTAGTGAGCGCTTTAGTGAAACCTTCCCTCTGGAGGTGATCGAGGGTATTGCGGGTAATTTTGAAAGAATTTGCTGGAGCAGCAAAACTGACTTGACTCATATTCCATAGCGGTTCTGTTGTGGCTGAGCCTAGCAGAAGCAAAACTACGCTAATTATTTTAAAGCTTTTCCGCAGAGACATTTGAAGAGTCATTTGTTTCATCTTAAGTTGGTTGGAGACCGAGACGTGCCTGTCGTTTTACATAAGCTGCTTCTATGAAAGAAGAAAAAAGCGGATGCGGCTTTAGTGGTTTTGACTGCAGTTCCGGATGATATTGACAGCCGATAAACCACGGATGTTCAGGCAGTTCAATCGTTTCAACTAAATCCCTTTCAGGATGTTTTCCGGAAATGCTGAGTCCTGCTTCTTCAAACTTTGGAACAAATTCATTCATCACTTCATATCGATGCCGGTGACGTTCTGAAATGGTTGTTTTATTATAAACTTTTGAAATCAGACTGCCTTTAGTCAGGACTGTAGTTTGGCTGCCCAGACGCATAGTTCCGCCGGTTTCTTCGTGTCCGGATTGTTCAGGCATCAGGTCAATCACGTTTTCCGGATGATCAGGCCGGTTTTCGCCGGAATTAGCACCTTCAATTCCGGCAGCATTCCTGGCAAATTCTATGATCGCCATCTGCATACCAAGGCAGATTCCGAAAAACGGCAGCTTCTGTGTACGTGCAATTTTGATGGAGGCAATTTTACCTTCGGTTCCGCGTTCACCAAAGCCAGGAGCAACCAAAATACCATCCATATTTTCCAATTGCTCTACGGCGTTTTCCTCAGTCAATAATTCAGAATCAATATAGTGCAGCTGGACTTTCAGGCGGTTTGCAATTCCTCCGTGCAAAAGTGCTTCGTTGATACTTTCATATGAATCTCGATTTGCGACATATTTACCGATAAAAGCAATATCCACCTTATCATGCGGATTTTTATAATTTTCAATCAAATCAATCCAAGGCTGCAGTTTTGGACTACCGGTCCACATCTGCAGATAGCTCATGATTGTGTTGTCCAGTTCCTGCTGATGAAACATCAGCGGCGCTTCATAAACCGATTCTACGTCAAGTCCATTCACCACAGAATTTTCCGGTACATTGGTAAACAGGGAAATTTTGCTGCGTACTTTATCGGGAAGCATTTCTGAGGTACGGCAGATGAGGATGTCAGGTTGGATTCCGATTTCCCTTAGCTTACCCACACTGTGCTGGGTGGGTTTGGTTTTCATTTCCATTGTCTTGACGATTAAAGTCAAGTGAACAAACAAAGTATTTTCTTTACCGTGATCATGCCTGTATTGACGAATTGCTTCGAGGAAAGGCAGGGATTCAATATCACCTACTGTTCCGCCTATTTCAACTATACAAATGTCCGCGTTTTTCGCTGTTCCGGAATTTTTCTCAGTGTCTGCTAATCGGGCGGCATCTGAAATTGTATTTTTGATTTCATCAATCACATGCGGAATGACTTGCACGGTCGCGCCTAAGTAATCACCGGCACGTTCTTTACGGATAACAGCATCATATATTTGACCGGTGGTACGGTTATGTCTGCGTGTCAGAACAGCGTTTGTGTAACGTTCATAATGTCCTAAATCAAGATCAGTTTCCGCACCGTCCACAGTAACAAAAACTTCACCGTGCTGAAAAGGATTCATGGTTCCTGCATCCACATTGATGTATGGATCCAACTTCATCAGGCTGATTGTCAAACCTCTTGATTCCAGTAATGCTCCTATAGAAGCAGCGGTGATTCCTTTTCCAAGTCCGGAGACTACACCGCCGGTGATAAAGATAAATTTCGTTTGCATGTATAAATCAGGTTTCTTTTTTTAGAGTTGGTTTTCAGTTAAAAAAACAGTTGAACTTTAGTGCAGCAGGAAATTATTCTCAAGTTAATTTCAAGATTCAGTCTCCGGAAATATGCACAACAATGTTTCTGAGACTTCCACGTGTGCGGTGTTCCCAGAGATAAATACCCTGCCAGGTGCCTAAAAGCAACGTGCCTCCACTAAGAGGAATCTGCTCAGATGTAGAGGTCAACGCGCTCCGGATGTGGGACGGCATATCATCCGGACCTTCCATAGTGTGAGTATAACCTAAATCGTTTTCAGGAACCAGCTTTCCGAAAAAATATTCCAGATCCATTTGAACATCCGGATCTGCGTTTTCCTGAATAACTAGGCTCGCCGAAGTATGACGGACGAACAGATTACAAAGTCCGCAAGTAATTTTAGAGGCTTGCACAACGAGCTGTACTTGACGTGTAATTTCCTGAAGACCCTTGCCCTGAGTTTGAATGTTTATAAGCTGTTGGAAATATTGCATCGCTAATCTGCTTTTTTCAGGCGACAGGAAGTTCAATCGTAAAGCAAACACCGCCTGAATCAAGATTCCGGAAACGTGTAAAACCGTTATGATCTGAAATAGTTTGACTGACAATGGTCAAACCAAGCCCTGTCCCATGTTCTTTGGTCGTCGTGTATGGTTCAAAAAGCTGGTCGGAAATTTCCGCGGAAATCCCTGTTCCGTTATCTTCTACATCGAGAAAAATAATGTTCAAATCAGGAACGTGTCTGGTACGGACAATAATTTCGCCTTGACGGAAAATACGCGAAAGAGTTCCTTTTTTTTCAATTGAGCTGATAGCATTGTCCACCAGATTAATTACGACACGTCGGATTTGCTCTGCGTCCAGAGGTAGTTGAGGCAGAGCTTCGCTCAATTCAGTGCTCAGTGAAATTCTGGAAGGCATATTTTCATGATAAAGCTGGAGTGCTTCCTTTATAATCTCGTTAAGATCATTCAACTGAGGGTTTGATTCCGGAATTTTGGCAAAGTTTGAAAATTCACTGACCATCCGTTTCAGTTGTTGAACTTCATTGATAATAGTTTGAGTTGACTGCTTTAAGGCGGCATTATCAGAAACTTCCGCAGCATATTTTCGATGGATGCGTTCTGCTGAAAGTTGAATAGGCGTGAGAGGATTTTTAATTTCATGGGCAATACGCCGGGCAACTTCACGCCAGGCTCGTGCACGTTGAAGCCGCTGGATTTCAGTGATGTTGTTATAAACGCAGACCATGCCTGCGGGTTGACCCTCACTGTTATGAAGCAGAAGAAGTGTTGTTGAGACTTGAACCGGACCTTCTTTTTTATGAACAATCAGGTTACGTGAAATGGAACGTTCTTTTTCAGTTTCAATTTGCTGAAACATTTCTTCAAACATCTGCAGGGATTCATTTTCCAGAACCTCCCGGTAGTGCTTGTTGCCTGCTGTATTGGATTTCAACTGCAGCATTTGTTTAGCGGAGTGGTTTAAAATTTCGATATGTCCGTCCATATCAAGTGACATTACACCAGTGGTAATATTTTCCAGCACCAGCTCAACAAAGCGTATTTGGCTTTGCAGAGTCTGGTGACTTTCCTGTAGATTTTTTGTTGTTTTATTCAATGCAATCTGATGTTCCAGCAGGTCGCGACTCATTGAATTAAAAGACTGCATGAGTAGGGCAAAGTCTTTATCCATAGGGCCGTGAAGTTTCACCTGGAAACCTAATTCACCCTCCGATACACGTTGAGTGGCAAGAGCCAGATTTTCAATCGGCTGTACAAAACCACGTGCTAGATAAAAGGCTAACCAAGTCGCAACAAAAATTATAAAGAGAGTCATCAACAGAAAAATAATTAAAAAATAACCACGTACCAAATCCTCTGATTCGGTCAAAAACTGGGTGTTTTGATCTTGTGCGATTATCTGGTTGATTGCTCCTGAAATATTAGGTGAGGCAGGAAAAAAAATTTCTAAATAATATTGTTTATTTTCAAAACTGACAGGCCGGATGTGACGATATAGGAGTCGGTCATCCAGCTCTTCTGTAAACCAGACCTGTGCTTTGGATTTTATTTGAGACCACTCTTCAAAAGAAGGGCTGGTCCAGTAGACTTGTGATATCTCGTTTTGTAACCATTGCTGCATTAACTCTTGGTCATCAGAATAAAGTGTCACATCTGCTGCTATTTTATGCGTCACTTTGCTGAATTCTCCCGCGCTTTTTTCCAGATGATTTTCCCAGATCATATTTTGGAGTTCCATAGTTTTACGCAGATTATTATGATAAGCTTCGGAAACGTTTTGCGCGCTGTGGATCATGGTCTCCTGCTGACCTTTGAGCCATGATTCAAGATTTGTGGCAATGAAAAAACTTGCAAAGAGGTGAAAGCCCATTGCCGGTAAAGAAAGTACGATAAAGGAAGTGATGAGTTTTGTTTTAAGATTGACCCCCAGAACGTGACGCCGCCGTTCATACGAGAGTTTGAGCAGGTTGCGTGCAATCATATAGAAAACGATTGCGAGCAGAACAATATTGACGTTGATAGCGACAAAAACCATCAACTGCGGTCCAGATTGCTCTAAAACGGAAAAGCCCTGACGCATACTGAACATGACCAGTACAATCAACAGCAGCAATAAAACGACTACCACCAGTATCCTGTTACGGAAATTTGGATCAGTAGCGATTAGCTCTTTGTAATTTTTCCGTAATTCCTGGAAACGTGATGGCATTTTGATGGTAGGTTTCAGGAGAAAGGTTTCATAAACTGAGTTCAGGAATTCTTGACTCCTGTTCCCGGTTATGCTACTCCTTGTTTATTGTGCCTGAATTGATTTGTAATAATCTTCTTTGTTTTTTTTGTGTTCAGTTTCAACTGTGTAATCTTCACTGTGCTTTACCAGTAACTGATTGGCTTCAAAGTGCTGTCCTTTCATTTTCCCCTCAACAACAACTCCCTGACCTTCACGGAACAAATCCGGTTTTACTCCGTTATAGAATACGGGGATGAACTCATTTCCGTCTTCAGTGATATTGAAAGAAAGTTGAATGGCTTTTGCTTTCCATTCAACACTGCCTTTTTGCACTAATGCTCCGATACGGATTGTCTGGTTTTCAAACTTGTCTGGACTCGCCAGCACTTCCTGAGGAGTATAAAAGAAAACTGTCATTTCCTGCAAACTCTGTACGGACAAGGCTATTATTACCGAAAGGATCACTGCTCCACCGATTACAAATTTAGTTCTTGTTTTCATCGGTTATTTCCGTTCTGAGAAGCGACGGATGTTTCGGAGACTCGTTGTTCAAGTGCAGCAACTGCATGGCTGGTTGTTTTTAAATGACGTTTAGTCCAAAAAATGTAAACAACAAAAGTAATCATCCAAGTTCCGTAAGCAGCAATTACGTATTCTAATCCAATAAGCATTTAATTTTGTGTTTCCGCAAGAAGTTGGTTGAGTCTGTCCGTACTATTTTCAGTTTGGTAACGCAGGAGCAGCAAGTAAAGATAGAATGCCAGCATCACTAAAGTTGAAGCCAGCAGGGGATAAAGCAGTTCCGGGGGCATCGACGGTTTTGCTTCTCCTGAATCGACCTTGAAAAGAGTAGACGGTTGATGTAAAGTCCTCCACCACTCTACTGATTTGTGAATGATAGGAATATCAAGGAAACCGATGATACCTAAAACAGAAGCCAGCCGCGCTTCTTTATCTCTGTCATTGACCGACATCCGAAGCAGGAAATAACCCATGAAAATTAGAAACAACAACAGTGTTGTTGTCAACCGTGCGTCCCAAACCCAGTAGGTTCCCCAGGTCGTTCGTCCCCAAATTGCTCCTGTTATCAACACAAGCGCGCAAAAAACCAGTCCGACTTCCGCAGAGGCTTTTGCGATTTGGTCAAACATTAATTCACGTTTCCACAGGTAGGCGATGCTGTAGACAAAGACAATAAAAAACGCCAGGTATGTGGTAATCACTGACGGAACATGAAGGTACATTATTTTTTGCGGAAATCCCTGGCTGGTTTCTATGGGCAGTTTCAAAAAAACCCAAAGCCCGCAAGCGAGCAGGCCTAAAATTGAACTCCATTCCAGATAGAGAATTATTTTTTTCATGTTACCCATCCAGCTTTTCCTTTAATAAGCTGTTGATCACTGCAGGGTTACCTTTTCCACGTGTTTGTTTCATCATCTGACCTACAAAGAAACCGATCACTTTTGTTTTGCCTGCACGATATTGTTCAACCTGTTGCTGATTTGCGGCAAGCAGTTCATCCGCAATCTGTCCCAGTTCTCCTGCGTCTGAAACCTGCTTCAAGCCTTTTTCTTCAATTATCTGAGCAGGTGTTTTTGTAGAATTCAGCATTTCCTCAAAGATTGTTTTTGCAATTTTATTACTGATTTCACCACTTTCAATGAATTTAGTCAAATCGGCGAGATTTTCCGGAGAGAGCTTTATTTCATCAAGCGATTTTCCGGACTCATTCATCACACGTGTCAATTCGCCAATCACCCAGTTACAGGCAATTTTGGGTGAAGCACCGTAGCTGAGTATTTTCTCAAAATATGCTGAAATTTCTTTATCGGCAGAAAGAACTTCCGCATCATAAGCGCTTAATCCGTGTTCTTTCATAAAGCGTTGTTGTTTTGCCTCAGGCAGTTCCGGAAGATTTTTACGAAATGTTTCAAGCAGTTCCGGAGACAGACGCACCAACGGTAAATCCGGATCCGGGAAGTAACGATACTCATCCGCTTCTTCTTTGGAACGCATACTGAAGGTGACTTTGCGGTCAGTATCCCAGAGTCTTGTTTCCTGGACTATCGTTTTTCCGTCCAAAATTTCCTCACGCTGCCGCTGCATTTCATAGGTAATTGCCTGCTTGACGAAACGGAATGAATTCAGGTTTTTGGTTTCTGTACGTGTACCGAATTCCTTTTGTCCGCACGGACGCAGTGATACATTTGCGTCACAACGTAAATGTCCTTTTTCCATGTCACCGACTGAAACGCCGATTGTGGTGGCAATCGCATGGATTTTTTCCATGTAGACTTTTGCCTCTTCGGCAGAACGTACGTCAGGTTCACTCACAATTTCCAGTAAAGGTACTCCGGCACGGTTCAAGTCGACTAAACTATCAGTGCTGCCTTCTGCATGAACCAGTTTGCCCGCGTCCTCTTCCATATGTATACGTGTGATGCCGATCCTGCTTTTTCCCCTCGATTCAGTTTCAACATCCAGCCAGCCGTTTTCGCAAATCGGTCTGTCAAATTGCGAAATCTGATATGCTTTTGGCAGGTCAGGATAGAAATAATTTTTACGTGCGAATTGGGAGTCCAGACGTACCTCACAATTTAATGCAATTCCCAACTGAGCAGCAAATTCAGGAACGTTACGATTCAAAACAGGCAATGCTCCAGGCAGTCCCAGACAAACCGGACAGGTATTTGCGTTCGGAGGGTTACCGAATTCTGTCGAACAACTGCAAAAAATTTTGGATGCTGTTGCCAACTGGAGATGAATTTCTAAACCGATTACTGGTTCAAATTCCATAAATAATTAAAGTTTAAATTAAAACAGTGCCTTTATTTTGTTTTGAGATCAGTAAATTCGTGAGTTCTTCTTTACTGAATAAATCCGTAAAACCATTACCGGGGAAACGTAATGCCCACTCATACACATGGGACAGCATTTGTTCATTGTCAAACAGCGATGGTTCTTTGAGAACCAGAGCTAACTCAGCGTTGATCATTTTTGCTAACTTTCCGTAAAAGCGCTCCAGAATTGCGGAAGTCCCGCCGCCTTTGTTCCACGCGTCCTGGTACCATGACATAGCGTTCAGTGAAACTGTACGGGTACGTGGATAACCGGAACACATCAGGTTCCACGGATCGCCCCTTTCCTGATCACCTGCCGCACGGAAATCAGAGCGTAAAATTACTGCCGGAATATCGAGAGCTTTGGCAAACAAAAATTCGACCACTGTTCCTGAATCAAGCTCGGTTCCGTCAAAATTAAGCAGGATCAAATCTGCCTTGATAACCTCGCTTAAATCGCTGTTGCGGATATCAATGGAGCGGTTTGTACTTTGCTCCAGATGCTGCGGTACTACACAGAGATAACGTCCGGAAGACTCTTTTTCAATAGCCTCTGACAAGAGCAGGTTACCGATTAAATCTTTATGATTAAATAAATCACCTGCAAAATAGATCGAATATGTATCACTCATGAATTGTTTTTATGGTTGATGGTTTTCCTGACAAGCAGGAAATCTTAATGATATGAGTTTTCAACTGCTGCAATATTTCGGACTTTTTAGCAGTTTATCATGGTTGAACAATCAGCAGGGAACCTCAGTTCGTTTTTGAAGGATTTTGCAGTAACTCCGGAATTTCCAGCCAATTTGAAAAAGGGGTCGCAAAGTGGTCCATCCCTTTTGTATAAAGATGCCAGTCAGGATATAGCACACGAATCCCAGCATTATGAAATGCTTCTATAAGTTCTGGACGATCTTCAAGCATTACATCCGGTTTAATTTTCTCGACAATGATCTGCTCTTTATGAAAATCCCCCACACATTGCAGCGAAGTATAATTCAGTTCTTTTAAGTTGTCTGTTCGTTTTTGCGTTTGTTCAGGTTCAAGAGCAGAGACGAGGTGCAGTTCGTGCTGGCCGGCCAGCATATTGAGAATTTCCAGTGAATCATCAAAAAAATTTAATTGACTCAGATCATTCCCATCATGATATTTATCCCGCATAGCCTCATTATCGGGGAAAGTCCGGATGACTCCGTAAAGTTCCGGGTCATGGTTGTAGGGGATTTTCTCTCTTTGGGTGAAATCAATAAATCCCTGAATATAATTCAGGATTACGCCATCCACATCGGAACAAATTATCATATCAGTTAATGCATTTATTAAAGAATTTTACCCATCCTACTATACTGACAGGAAAAGCGTTTCAGATCAAGATTCCTCATTTTCTTCCAGCACAATCGAAACGGAATTTATGCAATAACGCAAACCGGTTGGGGCAGGTCCATCCTCAAAAACATGACCTAAATGTGCGTCACAGTGTTTGCAGAGCACCTCAGTCCTTTGTCTGGAAAGACTTAGGTCTTCCTGAGTTTTTATCTTTTCATCACCAAGAGATTCCGAAAAACTCGGCCATCCGCAACCGGAATCAAATTTGCTTTCTGATAGGAACAAGTCATTTCCGCAACACAAACACGTGTATGTGCCCTTTGTTTTTGTATCTAGATACTTTCCGCTGAAAGGCAATTCGGTTCCTTTTTTTCTGCAGATCTCAAATTGTTCTGCAGTCAGTACTTCTTTCCAATCTTGTTCGCTGAGATTTTTTTTGTCTGTCATTTTTCCCTTTGAATCCGCGTAGTTACTTGAAATAATGTAAATATTTTTTTGTTTAAGCACAGTGCTTATTGTTTGTCTGCAAAATGTTTTAGTGATAGAAATAACATGAAACTTGTTATTAAATCAATAATAATGCTAAATAGATTGTGCTTCATGCTTAAGTGATTTACAGTTTGAATGCCCATGCAGTGGATACAATTCGATACACTGCAGAAATGATTTTTGCTTTTTTGTGCGATAAAATGAATTTCTTTTTGAACGAAAGATGATTCACATATAACAGTTGTTTCTTCCATCACAATTAAGGTTGCAATTGAATAATATAAAAAAATTACTGACACTTTTACCTCTGTTTTACTTCATTGTTGGAGGAACTGTACAAGCTCAGCAAAAATCTTCATCAGCTGAGGAAACGGCTCAGTTGCTTAAACTTGTAACCTTAAAAACAGTTGACGGCAGGGAAATGGCGGAAGTTTCTCTTAAGCTGGTGCTGCAAATGGCCCTTGAGCGCAGTATTTTACTGCAGGCATCAAAACTGGGAAATGCTGCAGCACAACGTGCTGTGGTGGCTGCACAGGAAAGGAACACTCCCAGCGTGAGCACCAGTTTTGGATACGCTAAATCACCGTCTATTTCTGCTTCTTCTAGCTGTTCACCTTCAGAACTATGCGGGAGCAGCACAAGTAGCACGTCATTTTCTTCTGCTTACAGCCTAAAAACGGACAGTGGCCTCACTTACGGTCTCACTTATTCAGAACAAAGTAAAAAGTCTACAAGTCTCTCTCTTTTAGAAATGGGTGGTGATGTCAGTTCCGGAAATACAGGAGATCCACTAAGCAGTGTAAGTTTGACCAGCTCAGTGTCAATTCCTTTTTTTCAGGATTCTGGAACTGATTATAACGAGATACCTGTAAGGTTGGCGGAAATCAGTGTGACAACAGGCCAGCTGAATTCAAAGCAGACAGAATTGTCACTGCTGAAACAGGTGGCTTCTACTTATTGGGATTTAGTCGGAATTTTGGAAACAATTGAGGTTAAAAAGAAAGCGGTTGATCTTTCGGAAAAACTTTTACGTGACAATCAGGCACGTCTGGAAGCAGGACTTTTGAGTTCAACCGAAGTTAGAATTACTGAAACGCAATTGATGCGTAACCGTCAGAGTTTGCTCTCGTCCCGCTTAGATGCCCTGCGTATTGAAGACCAGGTTCGTGCTGCGCTTAATTTGAAAAACCTGCCGGTAGGATTGTATCCGGTGGATAGACCCGCAGCACAAGCTGCTGTGACAGAAAATCCGGCAGACTTGCTGGAAAAAATCTACGCAAATGATTCGCAGATTGGTTTGAAACAAGCTTCTCTGGAACAAAATCGTTATCAGCTAGAGCAGGAACTGAACAAACAGAAAACTAATCTTGATCTGAGTCTGTCCTATGTTTTAAATGGCTACAGCAAAAGTCAATTTGGCGGAATTGCAGATTTCAGCAAAAGCGATCTCCATGGAATGAACGTAACTTTAACCTGGAAAGTTCCACTGGGCGATCAAGTTACCATAGAAAATATTGAACGTAAACGTTTAGAACAGCAGCAGTTAAGTTTGCAAATTGAAGATCGCAAATCTCAACTGAACGTGAGTTTTCAATCCCTGCTTCGTTCTTTGAGTTTAATCAAAAAGGAAAAACAGACTGCGGCTGCAGTGAGCAAACTTTCGAAGGATCAGTTGCGCAATGAAATAGAGCGCTTCAAGTTAGGAAAAAGCACGAGTTACCAAATTTCCCAATATCAACAGGATGTCGTGGAAGCGGAACAGCAGGAGATTCTAATCCGGATACGGCAAGAAAATATCCGGATGGAACTCCTGACTTTAACCGGAGAATTTGATGAAAAATATGAATTGAATCAACAGTGAAATATTAATACATGAATCTAATCTTGTGCGTACAAAAAAGAACCTTATAAAAAACTGTGTTCGTCTGTACATACGGATTCTAATTTAAAACTTAATCCAGGAGATAACGTGTTTAATCAACTAAAATATAGCAAAATCTTTTTTGGCATATTACTTTTTTTGCCTTTAAACGGAATAACGGCAACGCAGGCTGTTGAAATGTCAAGTGTATATAAAATACCAATTTCTCTTTCAGGACCAATTAATCCAGCAAAAATACTGAAGGTCCAAGCCAGTGGGGGCGGTCGGGTGGAAGTGCTGCATGTGAAAGAAAATCAGCATGTCAGCAAAGACCAGTTATTATTAACTCTCAATAATGACACGCAGAAACGGCAACTTAAACAGGCTGAGATTCAAATTAAATTGGCTGAGAGTCAACTTAAACAGGCTGAGAGTCAAATCAAATTGGCTGAGACTCAAATAGAAGTAAGCAGTAATAATGTCAAAGATCAGGAAGCAAATTTGAAAGACATTAAGCGCAGGCTCAAAGATGAAGAGACATTATTTGAGCAGGGTTCGTCTACACGTTCACAAATGGACGTTCTGCAGCTGCAGTACAGTCGTGGAGAAATTGCTCTAAAAAATGCCATACTTGGATTGGAAAATGCCAACCTTGGATTGGAAAATGCCAACCTTGGATTGGAAAATGCCAACCTTGGATTGGAGCGATCCAAACATGATGCTGAACTGCGTGAAGATGCTCTTGAAGATACTTTGATCAAAGCAAAGATTGGAGGAATTATTACTGCTAAATCATTTGAAGAAGGAGAAGTTATCAGCGGAGGTGCTGTGCTTTTCCAAATCATCGATATCAAGCAGGTTGAAATCGAGGTTCAAATGGCAGAAGAAGATTTGCCTATGATAAGCGTCGGCCAAGCAGTTTTATTTACGACACCAAGTTATCGTGACGTAGAATTTACCGGAAAAATTGAACGCATCTCATGGACTGCAGATCCTGAAACAGGACGTTTTCCACTATATGTAATAGCCACAAATCCGGGACTAAAATTAAGAGCAGGTATGAGTGCCAAAGTTTATTTGTTGAAGAAAAAATAATTTTTATCCGGCTAATTGTTGCCGGATAATTGAGGTCAGAGTATGAACCCATTCAGGATGGTCGTTTAGTGATGGGATCAGTTTCAGCTCTTCTCCTCCATGTTTGCGGAAATGTTCTGCCGCGCGGATTCCGATCTCCTCTAATGTTTCCAAACAGTCTGAGACAAATGCAGGGCAAAAAACGACAACTCTCTTAACTCCATTTTCTGCAAGTCTGGCGAGATGCTTTTCAGTGTCAGGTTTGATCCACTCCTCTCGTCCAAATCTCGACTGAAAACTTACAGACCATTTCTCTTCAGATAGATTGCATCGTTCAGCGATTAATTTTGCAGTATGGAAACACTGTGCGCTGTAGCAGTTACGATTCTCATTTACCAATTCGATACAGCATTCGTGATTATTTTTGCACCAGTTTCCGCTGGGGTCACTTTTTTCCAAATGTCTTATTGGAAGGCTATGGAAACTGAACAGCACATGATCAGGTTTATTTTCTATGAAAGGTGATCCAACTTTTGCCCACGCCTCTATAAAACGTGAATCTGAAAAAAAAGGTGGAATAATCTGCAACTGAGGCATATTCCAGTCATGCAAAATTTCTTTATAAAGATCTTCAACTGCAGAACCGTAGGTACTGGATGAATACTGTGGATACATCGGTAAAACGATAATCCTGTCACATTCTTCTTTGCGCAGACGATCCACTGCACTTTTTATAGAAGGATTTCCGCATTGCATACCTAATTCAACGGAAATGTTCTCTTCAGAAAAATGTTCTATGAGGGCATCTTTTAATTTCTGACTATAGACTAACAGCGGAGAACCGTCTTCCATCCAGATTTCTCGGTAGGCTTTTGCAGACTTCCGGGGTCGGAAAGGGAGTATAATCAGGTTAAGCAATAACCAGCGTCCGACGGGATTTATATCCAAAACTCTATCAGAGGAAAGCAGTGCTCTTAAATATGCACGAACCTCAGGCGTACGCGGAGCGTCTGGTGTGCCGAGATTGATCAGTAAAATTCCGGTTCTGGACTTGTTGGCTGCTGTTTGCTCGTTGCTGTTTGGCAAATTATTATTCATGAATTATACTTACTGGTTTTGTGATAGGTCTGAATTCCACGCATTGCCTTCCGGCCGATAATTGCTGAATCAGCCTTTTGTTAAGTTGTGTAAAAAGCATTCTCATCAATATAGCCTTTTGTTAAATCACAACCCCAAACTGTTTCAGAAAAATTTCCGCTACCAACTACAACTTCTATAAAGATTTCCTGATTTTGGAGAAGCGCTGAAATCGCATCCAAATCAACTTCATCTGCATCGAGGATTTCCGCATTAACCGTTAAAATCTGAGCGCCTTTTTTAAAATGAATTGACAAATCCGCTAAAGGCACAGGATATTCAAAGACCTTTCCGACCGCCATCACAAAACGTCCCCAGTTAGGATCTGCGCCGTGAATTGCCGTTTTGACCAGTGGGGAGTTGATAATTGACTTGGCAATCTGCAAAGCCATTGGCTGAGATTCCGCGCCTGAAACTGTGAGTTCGATCAGCTTAGTAGCACCTTCGCCGTCACGGGCAATTTCTTTTGCTAACTGCATAGCACTGTTTGTAAAAGCTGCTTCAAATTTTTCAGTGTCTACTGGTCCTGCAAGTCCATTGGCCATGATGACTACAGTGTCACTTGTAGAAGTATCAGTATCAATTGAAATACGGTTGAAGGATTTATTAACAACTCGTCGGAGGATAGCCTGCAGTCCTTCAGAATTCAGTTGGGCATCGGTCACAAAAAAACTGAGCATGGTTGCCATGTTAGGTTCTACCATCCCTGCACCTTTTGCAACTCCAAGGATTGTTGCATTGCCAACGCTGCAGGAGCTCCATTTTGGATGTGAGTCTGTAGTCATGATTGCACGTGCAAACTTTTCAATATGTTCAGGAGATGAAGCTAGATTTTCAGCAATTGATTTACAGCCTTCGTGAATTTTTTTGATAGGCAGCCGTTGACCAATGACACCTGTTGAAGAGGGCAATACCAGCTCCGGAGCAATATTCAAAGCTTCTCCGGTCCAAAGGCACATGTTTTTTGCATCCTCAATTCCTGCCTTGCCGGTGGCGACATTCGCTGTTTTTGAATTAACCACAATTGCCTGCAGACGCCCATTTTCTATATTTTCTCTGCCTACAATTACAGGTGCCCCCGGAAGATTGTTGCGTGTAAAAACACCTGCTGCGGAACATTCGCACTCTGATACAATTACGCCAAAATCTAATGTTTCGTCCTTAATTCCAAGATTTATACCCAGCCATGAAAATCCGCTAATACTTCTCAATGAAGGATAGTCCATTGCCATATTAAACTCCTTGTGTATAATTAATGTGATTGGCAGTCTCTAGTTTACGGTTAGAACTGCCAACCGTCAACAGTTAAGCGAAAACCTTATTTCCCTGTCTAAAATGGCTGTCAGCATTCCCGAAGAGTTACGTGCATTTGGAATAACTTCCAAAGAGTTTGTAGAAAAAAAGAGAGGACTTGCTAAATCTGCAGAGACTGAAGTTAATGATAGTGATGTCATTTGGGAGCTTTTTCAAGATCTAACAAAAAAGGCTCTCAGCTATGAAATGTTACAGATGCTCTTTTGGAACATGGCAATCTTTAAGGATAAACTTGGTCAGAATTCCTTTGAATACCAACAAAAATCACACAAATCACGTTTGCTGGATCTTGAGCAAAAAGGGAAAACGAAGGTTAAAATAAACGCCACCGGCTGTTCTGCTTCCTGCAGGAAAATGCACAACCTCGTCCTGCCGCTTGAAAAAGCATTACAAAATTTACCTGTACCAAATCCAAAGTGTGAAGCAACTTTATATTCTGCAAACACCTGGTGTACTTCCATTTATCTCGTTGCAAAAGAGAGTGAGAAGGAATCACCAAAATTACCACTGGCAGTAGAAAACGTCCCTGAACTTCCGCCCTTAGTGAAAAGTATCAAAAATAATGAAAGTGACTCTGCCGACGAAACTGCAGAACGGGATTCAGAACAAACCGAAGATAATACGATGGGTTGGGCTATAGCAACATTAACATTGTGTCTTGGCCTCGGCTTGCTATTTTTTTCACCCTGGGCAGGAGGGTTGCTTGTCGCGTGGAGCATTCCGTTTTTTCCTCCGCTGATGCTGCGTTTGCGTCGTTCTTTACCTTTTTTAAAACACCGCTGGGAACGCTGGAGTTTGCTCGGAATTGGATTCCTACTGGCACTGCTGTTGCTGTTATTGACTCAGTTGGCTGACCGGGAAAAAAATACTTCCAGCACTAAAAGCGCAATTCCGCCTTACGAGGTGTTGTTGATTGAGGATCAAAGCAGTTCTACACGGTCACGTTTGCGGGTAAGTATTGTTGCTCCGGAAGCACTGACCGCTCGCGATCGTGCCCGTGTTGCGATGAATGCTGCTAAACAAATTCAAGCCAGCCAGGTATCGGATGATCCAGACAATCCGCAATATGAGTATGTTTCTGTAGTTTTAGAAGCAAGTACAAAAAGCGCCGGTCAGGGATATGCACTGGCAGAAGCGGAATACGCACCTGATGGACGTGGACAGCAGGGGATCATGAGTGAAGATCCTGATAATCAATGGAAATGGAATGTGAGCTCATCAAAAGCTCGTGTGAATCCAGACGACACCAATTCCCTGCAAAATGTGAAAGGGACACTCGAGACTTTTTTGAAGCAATAACTGGAAATGCCAATTTACAACTACCAGGCCTTTGATGGAGAAGGCACTTTACACAAAGGCACAAAGGATGCGGCAACAGAGACAGAGGTGCGTCAATATTTACGCAGCAAAGATCTTTTCCCTAAAGAAATCCGTACCAGTCGTTTTACAGGTGTAAAACTTCCCGGAGGTGAAAAATCTACTAAAATAAAAATACCGAAATTTTCTTTTCGGAAAGGTGTTTCCGGGAAAGCTCTCACTCAATTCACAAGACAGTTGGAAATTTTGCTTGATGCAGCTATTCCTTATGACAAAGCTTTTCAACTGATTATTCCACAAACTGGGGATTCCGGATTTCAAAGTATTCTTTCGGATGTACGTGGACGTGTGGTGGAAGGCGGATCACTTGCGGGAGCAATGGAAAGGTATCCTCATGTTTTTCCGACCATGTATGTCAGTATGGTACGCTCCGGAGAAAACGCAGGAAATCTGGGTTTAATAATGAGACGCCTTGCGGACTACTATGAATCGCAGGAACGTATGCTCTCCAAACTAAAGGGCGCGCTTATCTATCCTGCTTTCATGATGGTTTTTGGTTTGGCTGTTGTCATTTTCATGGTCACGACGATTGTACCTAAAATCACTCGCATTTTTGAAAGTCAGGAAGAAGCACTGCCTTTGCCAACCCGTATTTTAATGGGAGTCAGCGATTTTGTGGTGGATCACTGGTTTCTGCTGTTGCTCATAACTTCAGGAATTATGGTTGGAATCATCTCATTTTTCCGGAGCAGCCGCGGAAGTTTGTGGAAAGACAGGATTGAACTTGAACTGCCACTGCTGAGTCGTTTGCGGATTAAAGTAATGGTTGCTCGTTACTGTCAGACATTAGGTACTTTGCTTAAAAGCGGAGTTGATTTAAAAACTGCTCTTGAAATTTCGAAACACGTTGTCGCCAATAAAATATTCATCAGCAAGTTGGATCAACTGATTACTGATGTTAACAACAAAGGTGTTCCTCTTTCCGCGGCTATGGCACGGATTGATTATTTCCCTGAATATGTGCGTCACGTCGTTTCAATCGGAGAAGAAGCCGCACGTGTGGATGAACTGCTGGAAAAAGTTGCTGACCGGATGCAGGAAGAAGTAAGCTCCCTGCTCGAGGCCCTGACAACACTCTTACAACCAGCCTTGATTATGATTCTCGGCGGAGCTGTAGGCTTTATCGCCCTCGCGGTTCTGCTGCCGATGCTCAACATGAGCCAGATTCTGCAATAGAAATTAAAAACAACTAAAAGCATGATATAACAGGTAATTCGTTAAGCTTTGTGGGGGGTTCTGGTGGAGAAACTAGTTTTAAATAAAATTCAAAATGGTATTTTTGTTTTA
>UINC01001061.1_pt3 | contig 52646 bp, 54 predicted proteins | sample 5385821 | NCBI WGS metagenome assembly UINC01 (sample SAMEA4666929, study PRJEB26691) | marine metagenome | isolation source: Pacific Ocean | place: Pacific Ocean | collected 2011-10-13 | reverse complement strand
GCTTGCTGAAACCAGGTCAATTATTGCCATTTATTGAATAATGTAGCGTAAATCTGAGTAGGACACATTAATGAAAATTGGTAAAACCCCAAAATTCGCACTTTTCTCATTTGCGCATTTAGATATTTACGTATTAGGAAAGTACTTTATCATAATTAAAATACAACAATTGGTGATTACTGGACAATAAATATATCTATATCAGCTACTTGCTAGCATTATTGGATTGTTTCTCTAAATAAATACCTATGTCTGGTTATAGGGTAGAAGTTTTAAGATTGAAAGCAACTGATACCTGCTATTCCCTGGCCACCATGCTGTCGCGCTTCAGAAACATCGGAGACGGACATACCTCCCAAAGCGTATACCGGCACACTAACTTGTTCCACCAAAGTCTCAAAGCCTTTCCAGTCGATGCTATTACCACCGTGATACTTCTCGGTGGGTTTAACTGGTGACAGATAGGCAAAATCAACATTAAGCTTTTCAGCTTGCTTCAGCTCTTGTTGATTATGGCAAGACGCACTGAACAACAGCTCATCGGATACAGGACGTTCTTGCATCTCCATCAATCGAGCACTGTTAGCGTGGAAACCGGCAGGAGTTTTTAGTAAAGGAAGGCCCGCAAAATGCGAACTAAACATCAGTTCCACGTCGGTTCTACTACAGACACCCTGTGCTAATTCAAACCAGTGTAAGTATGTTTCACTATTTAAGTGATTCTGACGAAATTGAATAACTTTTACCTGCTGGGTTACCAGATCTAGAATTACCTGCTCCACTTTTTCTTCTTCCTCAATTTCTGGAGTAATAGCGATAGCTTCAGGCAGTTTTAATAAGCGAAGAATGGGGAAATTCGCAGGAGGAAAGTCTTTAACCTGAAGCTCTGAAAGATATCGCCACTCCACAGACTGGCCTTCCAGTCCGATTGCTTGGCCACGGAACTCGGTAATTTGCCAGACATCCAACAAGACAGATTTTTCCGAGTAATGATGGAGAATTTTTTTTATTGGGAAACATCGCTCGGGATAAATACCCAGTTCTTCCGCAAATTCCCTTTTCAACCCTTGAAGTACCGATTCACCAAGTTTCAATTTGCCACCTGGAAATTCCCAAAGCCCCCCCTGATGGCTATCAGGGTGTCGAAGGGAAACAAGTACTTGTCGGTCATTATTTACGACAATGCCTACAGCTACATGAACTGGAACAGTCGATCTAGCATCTATAGCAGACAAGGTCAGGTACGATACTCCGCATTTATTCGGACATAATCATGTGATAAATCAGAAGTCCAGACTCTCTCGTTATGGGATCCACGCGCTAGGTCAATGCGAATAGCTATTTCTTCCTGATCCATTTCTAGCTGTCCAAGTTCTTCACGGTATCCAGGCGCACGGGCGCCCGCAGCAACAATTTGAGTTTCCCCCAAATAGATTTTGACAGAATCAATATCGAGTTCTTCCAGCCCAGCACGGCCCACGGCAGCTAGGATTCTTCCCCAGTTAGGATCAGAGGCGAACAATGCAGTCTTTACCAGTGGAGACTCGGCAATGCAGTAAGCGACCTGCAGACATTCTTGTTCATCTTTGCCTCGGTTTACTTCAACGGTAACGAACTTAGTCGCACCTTCAGCATCCTTGATCAGATTTGTTGCCAATTCAAGGAATACACCCAATAAGGCTTCTTTAAATTTCTGGCAGGCATCATCCTCAATATCGGAAATCATTACACCACTGAGTCCTGTTGCTGTCAGCATACAGCAGTCATTGGTGGAAGTATCTCCATCGACAGTCAATCGGTTGAATGATAGGTTCACTGCTTCTTTCAAAAATCCGTCCAAACTCTTCTGATCGATACAGGCATCGGTAAAGACATAACTAAGCATAGTAGCCATGTTTGGTTTTATCATTCCAGCGCCTTTCGCTAACCCAGTTATTGTTACCACTTGGTCATCAATAGAAACTTGAGCAGAGCTCAATTTCGGACGTGTATCGGTAGTTAAGATGCCTTGAGCTGCCAATTCCCAATTGGAATCAGTCAGCTTCTGAAAGGCATTAGGCAGACTCTTTACTATCCTTTCCACAGGCAGCTTCTCCCCAATGACACCAGTGGAAAACGGCAAAACCTGCCAGCTCTCATTCCCAGCGAGGTCTGCCACTGCATTACAGCACCGCAATGCATCAGTTTCACCAGTCTCACCAGTGCCGGCATTAGCATTCCCAGTATTAATAAGGAAAAATTGACTGGATCTCTGCGCGAGATGATTGCGGGCTACTATCACTGGAGCGGCACAGAAAGCATTCTGGGTAAACACTCCAGAAACCACCGAACCCGCAGCAATTTCTATTAACACCAAGTCAGGCCGCTCTTTATATCGGATGTTCGCAGCTACGGCGGCCAGCTTAATCCCGGCCACCGAAAAGCAATTTTGTGCCGCTGCTACGCCTACCACCATAATTACCTATTCTAGTTTGCCGTGACAAATTTTGTATTTCTTACCGGATCCGCAGGGGCAAGGTTCATTTCTACCAACTTTAGGTACGTCCCGCACAAATGGCGTTTGCCGCTGTTCTGCCGCCTGTTTTGCATGTTCCTTTCCGGCGTGCTTCGTCTGATCTCTAGCTTCTTCGGCCGTTCCAGATAGTGAAGAAATAGCCTGATGTTGGTAGTTTACACGAGCACGCGCTTTTTCCTGTTCCCGTTGCCGTTCAATAGTATCGGCTGCATCTTCTTGACGAACCTGAAGATGGCTAAGTACCTTAATTACTTCCTGCTGTAAGTTAATCATTAAGTCTGTAAATAGCGCGAAAGCTTCCCGTTTATATTCCTGACGCGGATTTTTGCCCCCGTAACTACGCAGAAAAATACCCTGCCGCAGATGGTCCATGGTAGCGAGATGGTCTTTCCACAATCCGTCCAGGATCTGCAATGTAATCTGTTTCTCAAACAAGCGAATCTTGTCTCCAACAACCACACATTTCTCTTCATACTCTCTGGTGAGAATATCGGCAATCTTCTCCTTAAGCTGCTCTTCGTACATTTGATCGTCTTGATCCAGCCATTGCTGAACAGGTTGCTTGCTGCCGAACTCCGTCTCGATAGCGTGTTCGAGAGCCGGAATGTCCCATTGTTCTGGCACACTCTGCGGCGGAATAAAATTATCCACTAGTTGATCAACAACCTCTCTTCGCATATCAGTCAACAACTCCGAGATGTCGTCACTAGCCATGAGTTCATTACGTTGTCGATAAATAATCGTCCGCTGATCGTTTGCAACGTTGTCGTATTCCAATAACTGCTTCCGGATATCGAAATTGCGACCTTCCACTTTGCGCTGAGCTTTCTCAATTGAGCGAGTCACCATACGATGTTCAATTGCCTCTCCGCGCTCCATCCCAAGTCGTTTCATGAGGTTTTTCATACCTTCAGTCGCAAATATTCGCAACAAATTATCTTCCATGGAGAGATAAAATCGAGAATAACCAGGATCTCCCTGTCGTCCGGCCCGACCACGCAATTGGTTATCGATACGTCTAGACTCGTGGCGTTCCGTCCCGATAATGTGTAGCCCGCCGGCCGCTATTACTTGGTCGTGACGTTGTTGCCAATCATCCTTGATTTTCCGAACTTGACCTTCCTTTGGGTTGTCTAACTCAGCAATTTCCGCTTCCCATTTGCCGCCGAGGACAATATCAGTACCACGACCTGCCATATTGGTTGCGATCGTAACCGCACCAGGACGGCCTGCTTGAGCGATAATCTGGGCTTCCTTCTCATGAAACTTTGCGTTTAGTACCTCATGTTGGATTTTCTGCTTAGTCAGATATTTTGACAAAATTTCTGACGTATCAATGGAAGCGGTTCCCACCAAAACCGGTGCCCCAGCGTTTTGGATTTCGATAATATCTTCTAGTATTGCTTCAAATTTCTCATCCATAGTGAGATAAATGAGATCATCAGCGTCATTCCTAATCATGGGCATGTTGGTGGGAATGACTAGCACATCAAGACCATATATTTGGCTAAATTCAAACGCCTCTGTATCGGCGGTACCTGTCATACCGGCCAGCTTGCCATACAGACGAAAATAGTTCTGGAAAGTAGTTGAAGCAAGCGTTTGGCTTTCACTCTGAATTTCCAGCCCTTCTTTAGCTTCTAGTGCCTGGTGTAAACCTTCAGAAAGCCGTCGCCCTTCCATAGTTCGGCCTGTATGTTCATCAATGAGAACAATACGTTTATTTTGAACAATATATTCAACGTCCCTATTGAACAAATGATGGGCCTTAAGCCCGGCATGAATGTGATGCAAAAGCGATAGATTGGTGGCCGCGTAAAGTGATTCGCCCTCATTAAGCAACTTTTTCTGGATTAACAACTCTTCCACGCGTTCATGCCCTGATTCGGTCAGTTCCACCTGCCTACTCTTCTCATCGACTGAGAAATGACCTGTTTCCTCCGGTATGTAATTTTTGTCCATCATTTCCATCTTGGACTTTTCAGCTTTTATTCCTTTTTCCAAACGCGGGATCAGCTTGTCGATAGCCATATATAATTTGGAACTGTCCTCAGCGGCACCTGAAATAATCAAAGGGGTTCTTGCCTCATCGATCAGGATGGAGTCAACTTCATCGACAATTGCAAAATTAAGCACCTGTTGCATCTTGTCATCTAGGCGGAATGCCATATTGTCTCGCAAATAATCAAAGCCAAACTCGTTATTCGTGCCGTATGTAATAGATGATTCGTAGGCGATTTTTTTCTCTTCCGCAGACTGCCCTGACTTTATTACCCCAACTGATAAACCTAACAACTCATAGATGGGTCGCATCCAGTTAGCATCTCGTTCAGCAAGATATTCATTAACGGTAACAATGTGAACGCCCTTGCCAGATAAGCCATTAAGATAAGCGGGCAGAGTGGCTACCAAGGTTTTACCTTCACCGGTTCTCATTTCCGAAATACTGCCTTGATGTAACACGATGCCGCCGACCAATTGCATATCAAAGTGCCGGAGTTGCAATGTACGTTTACTCGCTTCTCGCACGACTGCGAAAGCCTCAGGCAGCAGGGCATCAAGGGATTCGCCATTGTCAGCTAGGCGCTTACGAAACTCCTCTGTTTTGTGTCTAAGCCCCTCGTCACTAAGGGCAGCAAAACCCTCTTCAAGCCCATTAATGGCAGTTACCCTGCGCTCCATTTTCTTAAGCTTTCTAGAGTTACTACTACCAAATATTTTATTGAGTACGTTCATGTCTTCATACTATGGTTATCAGATAAATGAATTCTGTGCCTATCACTCCAACACAAAGAACGCCGTATCTATCGGGAACGACGAAAGACCAATCTTAAGTAGAGGTATTATCTTGTAGTGCGATGGATATAGGTAGCTGGATCTACTACCCGACCATTCTTATAAAATCCGAAGTGTACATGGGGGCCAGTGGGTATGCCCGTAGATTCCACTAATGCGACCCTCGCTGATCGACTGAAATCAAACTCGTCATCGTCGAGTTTTGCTATGGTCGTTATTTGTTGACCAACCCTATCCAGCCTCACTAATTTTGCCTGGAGCATCGCAAGGCGTAAAGTCAAGGCTTCCAACTGCCGTTCAGAATCTTCTTTAAGCTCGGCAAGCTCTTCTATTTGAAGTTTGATCTGTGGGTCCCAGTTCTGGGCCGTTTCCTCTGTGAACAGACGGGCATTCTGGAAGGAGGCTAACTGGTAACCAATATAACCCAGTGTCACTGGAGCACCCAGTAGACAAACCGAAATCAAGCCCTTCAGCCAGCGATTAAAAACGATGGTTTTGGTAGAAGCGTGACGTTGATCTACAAGAATAAGTTTCATTATTAAGCGTAATTCTCAACAACCCGTTAACATTCTTAGGGCTATTTACAGAAACTTCAAAGTCCACCTTCAGGGTATTGAAAAACTATCTGCATTACTTAGGCTTCAGTAAAGAATTCAGTCCTTTGCAAACTACTAATTTCCAGATTTAGCGGTTTTTTTGACTATTCTCAGCCGTTTCGAAAACGTTCTTCAAAACTTTCAAATAATAAATAAAAATCAGTTGGTTAGAAATATTTTACCCGGTTACGCAGCCAACACGGGTTTCGTGTAGGAAATGGGTACATTTGATTCTTTTTCGAAACTGACAATTTCCCAAGCGTCTTCATTAACTTCGAGCATTCTTAATAAAGCATTATTGAGGGCATGTCCAGATTTGTAACCCTTGAATTCACCGATAAGACTGTTACCTAAAAGATATAAATCCCCGATAGAATCAAGGATTTTGTGTTTTACAAACTCGTCTTCGTAACGCAGTCCGTCTTCATTGAGAACTTTGTAATCACCTACCGCAATGGCATTGTCCATACTGGCCCCCAAAGCCAGGTTACGATTCCTCAATTCCTCGAATTCATGCATGAAGCCAAAGGTTCGGGCTCTGCTAACCTCTTTCACGAAGGACGTGCTGGAGAAATCAATGGTGGCGGTTTTTGTGTATTTCTTGTAAACCGGGTGGTCATAGAGCAGCGTGTAACTGACTTTGAAGCCATTGAACGGCTCTAAACTTACTTTTTTATCACCTTGTTCGAGAGTCATCGGACGTTGAATCTTAATGAATTTCTTGAGTTCCGACTGTTCCTCGATACCTGCGGATTGAATAAGGAATACGAAAGGGCCGGCACTACCATCCATGATTGGCACTTCTGGTGCGCTGACATCCACATAAGCATTATCTATGCCCAGCCCTGACATGGCTGACATTAAATGTTCAATAGTCGAAATTCGCACTTCACCTTGGACCAGTGTGGTGGAAAGCGTAGTGTCTCCCACGTTGGACGCGCGGGCCTCAATCTGCACAGGGGGATCCAAATCCACCCTAGTGAACACAATACCTGTATTGACAGGAGCGGGTCGAAGCGTGAGATAGACTTTCTCACCAGTGTGTAATCCGACACCTGTAGCGCGAATTACATTTTTAAGCGTTCTTTGCTTTAGCATTGGTTTTGGTTAGAGCCTTTTTATTATATCCCTACCATATAGAGCTGCAGAGCAGCACAAAGTTTCCGGCAAAATTGAAAAATGATGCCCTTTATAAACTATATAGGGCTAATTCTTCCAATTCTCTACCTAACGGAATCTATTTTTACTATCCATGGCCCCAAAATTGAAATTAAGGCGTGTGCTTTCCTTTACAAATCAACAAGCATTCAGTGCTCGGATTGTTTTTGGAGCCCCAACAAATTCAACCTATACCTCAACACCAAAGCATATTAACAAAATTGTTCGAATTTCCCAATATTAGGGCACTTCATCAAGTAATAAGCTTCTTATCTCGAGCCTTTTATATGCTGTTTACAGGCTTGAGTAGGGTCTATGAACCTAGTTTCTCTGGTAAAACCTATGGTTGAACTTTTTATGGTACTAATCAGCCTGTCGGCGCAGGAATGCTGGTATGTCCAGGTAATCCATATCTGCTCCCGGACCCACTGCTTTGGCCATCGGGCTAGCATACTCAGCACTTTCTCGATTCCGCATAATGGCGGGGCGATCTAGTTCACGATAATCCGTTGTGGCCATAGTCTCGGTATTATCCACGACTTTCGTGGGGCGTTCATGGTGGGAACCAAGCCCAGTTGCTACCACGGTAACTCGAATTTCTTCATCTAGGTTCGGATCGATAACCGTACCGACTACTACAGTAGCGTCATCTGACGCGAACTCTTCAATAGTATCCCCAACCTCAGCAAATTCTCCCAACGATAGGTTTTCGCCCGCAGCGATATTTACCAGTATGCCTCGCGCACCTTCCAGATTTATGTCCTCCAGTAATGGAGACCTGATTGCTGATTCAGAAGCCTCACGTGCTCTATCCTCGCCACTCGCGAATCCAGTCCCCATCATCGCCATGCCCATTTCGGACATGACAGTCCTCACATCTGCAAAATCCACGTTAATCGTGCCTGGATGCATGATCAAGTCGGCAATACCTTTTACAGCACCTAACAATACATTATTAGCGGCCTTGAATGCCTCTAGCAGAGAGGCTTCCTTACCAAGCACATCCAAAAGCTTCTCGTTTGGAATGGTGATCAGTGAATCGACGTGCTCTGATAATTCGGCGATGCCCTTTTCGGCGATGGAAGACCGTTTCTTACCTTCGAAAGGGAACGGCCTTGTCACCACTGCCACGGTAAGAATACCCATCTCTTTCGCCACTTCAGCGACTATCGGAGTTGCCCCTGTCCCTGTCCCTCCACCCATACCAGCGGTTATGAACACCATATCAGCACCCGACAGAACATCCGCAATCTCGTCTCTATCCTCAATTGCTGCCTGTCTTCCAATTTCTGGATTCGCTCCCGCACCCAACCCCTTGGTTATATTACTACCCAACTGCAAAATTGTTTTAGTTTTGAGATTATTTAGCGCTTGAGCATCCGTGTTAGCGCAGATAAATTCTACGCCATCGACTTCGCTATTGATCATATGATGAACAGCATTGCCACCGCCGCCGCCTACTCCTATGACTTTAATGACAGCGCTTTGTGAAACATTTTCGACTAATTCAAACATATTTAGCCCCTCGCAATATAGAACCCATTAACTAGCATCAGTCAGCGACTGTTAACTTAAAAATTTCCCTGAAACCACTTTTTGACTCTATTTACAATATGAGTCTGTGGCTCGCGCTTTGAATCGTTCCCATCTCTTTCATGGAATTGCTTTAGCCCATACAGCAATAACCCAACGCCAGTTGAATAAATCGGGTTTCTTACAATATCGGCTAATCCATTAACATTATGAGGCGCACCAATTCGGACCGGCGCGTGAAAAATTTCTTCGGCCAAGTCAACGACGCCTTCCATCTTGCTTGAGCCTCCAGTCAGGACTACCCCAGCTGCCAAAAGATTTTCAAACCCGCTGCGTTGCAATTCTGCTTTTACGAGTGTGAACAGCTCGTCGTACCTTGGCTCTACCACTTCTGCTAGGGCCTGACGGGATAATTCACGTGGTGGCCGATCTCCGACACTGGGCACTTTTACGGTTTCAACTGGACTCGCAAGCTGGGTTAGCGCGCATGCATACTTGATCTTTATCTCGTCCGCATTCTCAGTGGGAGTTCTAAGAGCCATGGCAATGTCATTAGTAACCTGATCTCCTGCAATAGGAATTACACCAGTGTGCCTAATAGCACCTTCCGTAAAAATTGCGATATCAGTAGTGCCTCCTCCGATATCAACTAGGCAGACTCCTAACTCTTTTTCATCTTCAGTTAATACTGCGTAACTGGAGGCCAGTTGTTCTAAGATTATTTCATCCGCGTCCAGTCCACAGCGCTTGATACACTTTTCAATATTTTGCACGGCATTAATAGCACAGGTGACCAGGTGAACTTTAGCCTCTAATCTTACACCGGACATTCCCAAAGGTTCTTTTACTCCTTCCTGAGCGTCGATGATGTATTCCTGTGGCAGGATATGGAGCACTTTCTGATCTGCCGGTATCGCAACCGCTTGCGCCGCATCAATAACTCTCTCAATATCAGGTTTCATAACCTCGCCATCCCGTATCGCGACAATTCCGTGGGAATTCATACCGCGAATGTGGCTCCCAGCAATACCTGCGTATACGGAATGAATCTGACATCCAGCCATTAATTCAGCTTCTTCTATAGAGCGCTGTATGGATTCAACCGTCGATTCTATATTTATTACAGCGCCTTTCTTCAGGCCTCGCGATTGATGGCTGCCAATGCCCACAATATCAAGGCTACCCTCTTTTTTGATATCGCCCACGATTGCCACTACCTTGGATGTACCAATATCGAGCCCGACAATCATGCTTTTACTGGCCGCTTCATTCATAGCCAGCAATCTCCAATTAACGATCGCTGCAAATCAACGATCATGATTACTGTATACTTTCGCCTCACCGTACCGCTACTCCAGTTATTTTATCCAAGACGCTCTTAATGGCTATGCCATTGTCGTACCGTAAGTCAATAGATCTATAACCAACTGTTCGTGTTGCCGGTTGCCCAGCGTAAAATTCAACAAACCGCTGCAATTTCTCGAACACATCAGTGCGACCTGCTGCTACTACCAACTCTTCATTTAAGACTAATTCCCAGCTGCCTCTCAGAGTAAGGGTTAATCCCGTTAAGCGTAATGTGGAAGGAAGTAACAGCTGGCTAATAGCCTGGTACTGTTCCATGACCCGCAACTGTGATTCTTCCGGGCCATTTAATAGCGGTAGGGAATTTAGAGACTCTATACCGATAGGTTTAAATGTCTCCCCATTCTGGCTGAGTAGCTGCGAGTGGCCCCATTGCGCTATAGCAACCTGCTCGGTTATATGCAGAGAAATACTCTCGGGCCACAACTTTTTGATAGTTGCATGGTGAACCCAAGGATGTTGTTCCAAAATCTGTTTAACTCCGGCCATATCAAAATTAAAAAACCCCGCCCCCATAAACTCTGCCAACAACCAGCTAACTTCTTCTTCTCTAATGTGCTGCCACTGGTTTTCAATTCTTACCTTGGATATTGGTCTGTTTATGAATCCCGCGCCGCGGTCAAAGTTTTGCTGCAGAAATACACCAAAGCATAGTAATAGAAAACCCGTAAGCACCAACAAGATCTTTTTCCGACCCATTGGCTTGAAAGGCCTCGCTCGGGAAACAGGAATCTTTCGTGTAGCATATATTCCTGAACGACTTGGTATCTGCACAGCTGATTGATTCACTTTTCGCCCTGCTTTAAATTAACTTCCAAAATTCTTAATAATAATTCATCAAAATCTATGCCTATCTGCTTCGCCGCCATCGGCACAAAGCTATGATCTGTCATTCCAGGCACTGTATTAAGCTCTAGAAGAAAAAACTCGCCTGTCCTATCCTGCATAACATCTACTCTAGCTAATCCTGCGCAACCTAAGCTTTCGTATGCGGTTCTTATTAAGTACTCGAGCTCCATTTGTTTTTCCGACCTTAATTCCGGCGGACAAATGATTCGTGTATTTTTGTCTTCGTACTTCGCCTCAAAATCAAAAAAATCTCTGTCCGTTTCCAATTGAATTGTCGGGAGCAATTGGTCTCCGAGCACTCCAGTTGAAAATTCCTTCCCTTCGATGCATTTTTCAGCCATTACCTGTTTGTCAAATCCTAGGGCTACTAGGTATTCATTCTGCAGATCGGCAGCATTATCAACAATTGAAATCCCTAAACTTGAGCCTCCGTTAACAGGTTTTACGACTGTTTTACCAAGTTGATCTATAACGCGCTGCCAATCTGTCTGCTCATTGAGAACAAGAAAATCAGCGGTACTCAATTCCAACTGCTGCCATATTAACTTACACTTGACCTTGTCCATTGCTAAAGCAGAAGGCAGAACGCCACTTCCAGTGTAGGGAATGCCCATTATTTCAAGCAACCCCTGAATGACGCCATCTTCGCCTCCTTGCCCATGCAGCATGTTAAAAACCAAGTCAGGCTTTGCCTTTTTTAAATCACTGATAATGCTGTCACCCACATCAATCACCGAACTTTGCACACCTAATCTTTGCAACCCTCTGAACACCGCATGGCCACTTAGCAGAGATATTTCCCGTTCTGCTGACTGCCCTCCTTTCAGCACGACTACATGCCCTAATTTGGCTAGTATTTCTTCTTTATTTATCGTTCTCATGGGCCATTTTCTTAACTAAAGAGAAAGATTTCTTCGTTAAAAATCAATAAATTACTAGTTAGCGAAAACCTTTATCTGCCAATTTCTTGGCAAGCAATCCAACACTTCCCGCTCCCTGTGTGACCACCTTGTCTCCTCCTTTGAGTAAGCCCTTCAAGATTCCGTGTACATCTGTTTCATTTTGGACATACAGCGGGTCAACTTTCCCTCGCATCCGAATGCTTCTGCAAAGACTTCTGGAGTCTGCTCCAGCAATTTTTTTCTCGCCCGCCGAATACACCTCCAGTAACAGAAGGACGTCCACATCGGAAAGTACTTCCACAAAATCCTCGTAGAGGTCTTTAGTCCGGCTATACCGATGGGGTTGATAAATCATTACCAAACGGTTATTCGGCCAACCTTCACGCAGGGCTTTAATGGTCGCCGCTACTTCTGTAGGGTGATGACCATAGTCATCGATTAGGGTGACCACTCCATCATCAATTAGGAACTCCCCCTGCACATCAAATCGCCGACTTACTCCGGAAAAATGTTTTATGCCATTGCGTATGTCCTTGTCATAGATACCTTCATCTGTCGCTATGACAATGGCGGCAGTTGCATTCAGTGCATTATGCTCACCAGGGATGTTCAACGAGAGTTTCAGCGGCTTTTTCCTACCCGGCCTATTAACTTCAAAATCAGTCATCTGCTCTTTCTGTACCAAGTTGGTAATCCTGAAATCTGCATTCCTAGAAAACCCATAGGTTAGTTTGGGTCTGGAGATCTGCGGAAGGATTTCGCGCACGACCGGATCATCGATGCAGAGTACGGCCAGCCCATAAAATGGAAGATTATGGATAAAATCGACAAAGCACTTCTTCAGATTTTCAAAATCCCCTCCGTAAGTATTCATATGATCCGCTTCAATGTTTGTTATTACCGCGACCATCGGCTGAAGATGCATGAAAGAGGCGTCGCTCTCATCTGCTTCTGCAACCAAGTAGCGGCTTTCTCCTAGTTGAGCATTGGTTCCGGCACTGTTTAAAAGACCCCCAATAACAAATGTAGGATCAAATCCTCCCTCTGCCAAAATTGAAGCAACGATACTAGTGGTTGTAGTTTTCCCGTGGGTACCAGCGATAGCAATCGAGTGTCGGTAGCGCATAAGTTCGGCTAACATTTCCGCCCTAGCTATTAATGGCTTAGACTGGATTCTGGCTGCCTTGAGTTCTGGATTTCTTCTCTCTATCGCAGACGAATAAACCACCACATCCGCGTTTTTTACGTTCTTCGCTCCGTGTCCTATATATATCTTCGCTCCCAGTGCCGCTAGCCGAGCGGTGTTCGATGATTTGCGGATGTCAGAACCTGTAATTTTGTAGCCAAGATTTAATAGCACCTCGGCAATACCACACATACCGGCGCCTCCGATGCCAACAAAATGTATTGTCCGAATCCGGCGCATCTCCGGGACCGCATGCATCTGTTCATCAACCGGCATCTACAAGCTCCATGCACTCTTCAACTATTACATCACTAGCATCGTAAACCGCCATCGCCCTGGCGCGTTGGCCAATTTTGAAAAGTTCGTCCCTATTGCCATCCAAATCTTTCACAATATCCAGGACGGCCTTTGGAGACAGGTCTACTTGATGAATCAGGTAGGCTGCATCTTTCTGCGTCAGCCACCTCGCATTGAGTGTTTGTTGTTGATCGTGATGATAAGGATATGGAATTAGTATTGATGCACAGCCAACCGCAGCCAGCTCGCTTACCGTACTGGCACCTGACCGGCTGATCACCAAGTCAGCCCAAGTATAGGCTTCCGCCATGTCTTCAATAAAGGGCACTACTCGACAGGTAGCATCATCGAGCAAATCTAATGATCGATAGAGCAGCTTAGTTTCTCTGAGCATGGCACTGCCTGCTTGATGAAATACATGCGGGCGATTAGTTTCGATCCAATCCACCAACATTTCTGGTACAACACAATTAATCGCAGCTGCCCCCTGACTTCCCCCCAAAACTAGGATATTTAGTGGTCGATCCTCTTTAAGATTTTGCAAGGTACTTTCTGTTTTATTTAAACAAACGATGGTATTTCGCAGAGGATTCCCTGTGAATTTAACCCTATTGCTCGAATTGAAAGTACCAGGAAATGACTCCAGTACACGATCGGCAAAACGACCTAATATCTTGTTTGTTATCCCAGCCACGGCATTCTGCTCATGAATCAGTAGCGGTTTGCACATTACCCTAGCGGCTATGCCTGCTGGCCCACAAACAAACCCGCCCATGCCCAGTATGCAATGCGGTTTCACTTTGCTTATAATCCTTATGGATTGGGCAAAGGCTTTCAGCAACATAAAAATAGCTAATATTTTATGAAGCAAATTCGAACCTCGCAGTCCCCTTACCGAAATACGGTGTAATACGTACGGAGTACCAGCTAATAATTCATTCTCCATGCCCCGTGGAGTACCCAACCATTCAACGTTTACCGATCGGTCTGTCAAAGCATCTGCAATTGACAAAGCCGGAAACACGTGCCCTCCAGTACCCGCAGCCATAATTAACACCGTTAATTTGTGGGGTTTCACGGTAGTTAACATTCGCTTTCATTTCTTGCAGCCTGATTCGTCAAGGCATTTAGCTGAAATTCCGTTTCGTATTGGATTCGTACCAACAACGCAACCATGAAGCAGCTCACAATCAGACTGGCTCCTCCATAAGATAAGAATGGAAGAGTTAATCCCTTGGTCGGTAATAGCCCGATATTGACACCAATGTTTATTATGGCTTGTCCGGCAAACAACAAAGCCAACCCGTAAGCAAGGAAGGCCTCAAACAAGTAGTCCTTCTTTTCAGCTGCCTTGCCGATAGCGAATGCATAGTAGATCAGGAGGCAGAACAACGTAACGACGAATGTGACTCCAACCAATCCTAATTCTTCTCCAATAATAGCCAAAACGAAATCGTTATGGGCTTCAGGGAGGAAATAGAGTTTCTGGATACTATTTCCGAGACCAACACCTAGCCATTCTCCACGACCGAAAGCAATTAATGCTTGGGTGAGCTGATACCCCCCTCCGTAAACGTTTTCAGCTGCCCAAGGATTGAGGTAAGAAGAATACCGCAGAATTACATAGGGTTTCGTAAACGTGAGATAAGTTATGGCCCCAACGAATACGAACAGCATAAAGATGAAACGGTAAAGTTTAGCGCCAGCAAGAAATATCATGCAGAAAGCCGTGAGTATAAGTATAAACATAGCACCATGATCCGGTTCTAGCTGAAGTAGAGCAGCGGCTGCTCCAATCAATAACAATGGCTTCAAAAACCCAGACCATTTTTCCCGCACCTCCACCACGTGTCGCTCCAAAAACGCAGCCAAGTAGATCACAATGAATACTTTCGCCAGCTCCGACGGTTGCAGGTTAAAAAACCCAAGATCAATCCAGCGTGCGCTTCCATTGACAATCTTCCCAATTCCAGGAGTCAGAACCAGTAGCAACAGTACGTAAGATCCCATTAACAAGAACCAGCTCGATTTACGCCAAAAGCTAAGTGGAGTGGTTAGAGTAAATACTAAAGCAATCAGGCCGACCACTGCGAAGACGCCCTGTCGTTTAAAATGATAGAAGGGATCACCGTATTGAGCACTGGCGAGTTCTACCGAGGCAGAAGTCATCATCAACAACCCGCTTACTAGTAACAAACTGCTGATCAGTAGTAGGGGGTTCAATGGCCTAGAGTCCCTTAGCAAAAACTCTTTTTCTCTTGCGACAGTTGCCATACTCATTAAAGCCGCCCCACAGATTGAATGAAAGCTTGACCACGTTCTTGAAAATTCTGAAACATATCGAAACTAGCACAAGCTGGCGAAAGCAAAACCGCATCTCCTGGAGTAGCATGCTCAAGCGCAACTGATACAGCATCCTGCATATCATTCGCAAAATAAGTCTGTATGTCGTTATCAAAATTTGCAGCCATCTCAACTGCATCTTGACCAATCAAGATTACTTCTTTTCCCCAACGGTTTATCATTGGAACCAGGGGCCGAAAATCCGTCCCCTTGCTAATGCCACCAGCAATAAGCAGGATATGCCCACTTATTATTTGGCCTAATCCTTCAACCGCTGCCATGGTCGCACCGACATTAGTACCTTTTGAATCATTGTAGAATTCAACACCTCGTATGTTTGCTACCCACTGGCACCGATGGGGTAATCCTTCATATTCTTTGATTGCAGCCCTGATGTATTTCATGTCAATACCCAGAGCCATAGCCAATCCCGCGGCAGCTAATACATTTTTAATATTGTGTTGACCGAATACCTTTAATTCATTAACCGAAACAAGTTTTTCAAATTGAAATGCCAAATATTGGTCCCCATCCTCTTCAAGTAATCCCAAGCCATTAGCTCCTGGGCGACTCAAACCATAATCCCAGACCGGTAACCCGAGTTTTTTTTGTGGGTAGCTGTAATCATCATCGCGATTTATCAAGATTTGTTTACAGCCATTAAAAACTCGCAATTTCGCTCGATGGTATTCTTCTAAGGTGTCGTACCTATCCATATGATCTGGACTTAAGTTTAGGATTGCTGCCACTTCAGCACTTAACTTTTCTGTGGTTTCCAATTGAAAGCTGGACAACTCGAGAACATAAAAATCTTTCTTTCCCTCTCCTAGCAAATCGAGTGCTGGCTTAAAATTAGCACCATCGAGATTGCCGCCTAGCCCATAGTTTTTCCCGGCTTTTTTCAGAATTTCTGCAAGAATTGAGACTACCGTGCTTTTACCGTTTGATCCTGTAATTCCAATAATAGGTGTTGTCACCAACTTAGCAAAAATATCAATATCTCCAGTTACTGGCACACCAGCGCGCCTTGCCGCAACAATTTCAGATGTGTTTAAACTTATCCCCGGGCTCACTACCAGTTCTCTCGCATTCTTAAATGTATCCAGAAAGAACCCTCCCACTTCGTATTCCGTTGCAGGAAACTGTTCTATTAATGCCGACAATCCTGGTGGATCATCCCTATTATCCACGACTTTGTATGGCTTTCCTTTCGAAGCGAAATACTTGGCGCACGAGAGACCGGTACTCCCCAATCCGACAATTACACTAATACGGTTTGAAGATTTTTCTACCATCTATGTCTTTGCCCCTTTTGAGCTCAGCGCAGCTTCAATGTTGCCAAACCGAATAACACCAGCATAACCGTTATGATCCAAAACCGGACAATGACTCTAGGTTCAGGCCACCCTTTTAATTCAAAATGATGGTGTAGTGGAGCCATGCGAAATATTCGTTTTCCAGTCAGCTTAAAAGATGCCACCTGCAGGATTACCGACACAGTTTCCATTACAAAAACCCCGCCCATAATGAACAAAACTATTTCGTGCCGAGAGACAATCGCCATCACACCCAGAGCTGCACCCAAAGCTAATGCACCTACGTCTCCCATGAAAATCTGTGCCGGGTATGTGTTAAACCATAGAAACCCCATGCCTGCGCCGACTAGTGCTCCTGCAAATATTACTATTTCGCCGGAACCGACTACGTTCGGAATGTTGAGGTACGCCGAAAATTCACTATGGCCAGCGAGATAGGAAATGATTCCAAGAGCACCACCTACCATCACTGTTGGTAAAATAGCCAACCCATCAAGTCCATCCGTTAAATTGACAGCATTACTAAATCCCACAATTACAAAGTAGCTGATCACCACATAGAATATGCCTAGGTCGATAGCAACATCTTTAAAAAACGGTACGATATATTGAATCTCCACAGAACTCAGCGCAGTGTAATAAAGCACTATAGCTGCAGTAAAACCGATAACTGACTGCCAGAAGTATTTCCACCGTGGCGACAAACCAGCGGGATCTTGCTGAAAAACCTTGCGATAATCATCTACCCAGCCAACAGTGCCAAACAGTATAGTAACTAGTAAAATAATCCATACGTAATGATTAGTAAGGTCAGACCATAACAATGTACTCATGGCGATACTGACCAGAATTAAAGCTCCGCCCATCGTTGGAGTTCCAGCCTTACTGAAATGAGTCTCAGGCCCATCTTCTCGGACCACTTGTCCAATCTGATGGTAGTTAAGTTGGCGTATCATTGTAGGTCCAATAATCAATGAGACACCAAGTGCAGTTAGAATACTAAAAATACCTCTTACCGTGATGTATTGCAGAACGGTGAAGTTATTGTCAAACTGAATTAAGTAATCCGATAACCAAACCAGCATTAGTCGCCCCCGCTTTAAGTCAATTCGCTAACGATTGTTTCCATCTGTGTGTCACGCGATCCCTTTACTAGGAATACTGTGTCATTACTAGCTATCTCTTTGCAGGCTGCAAGCAAATCACTCTTGCTAGCGAAGTGTCGTGCGTTGTCACCGAAGGCTTGAACTGCAAACCTTGATTTTTCACCTACTGCCCAGAATTCATCTACCCCTGCTATAGCTGCATATTTGCCCACTAACGCATGCGCCGAAGCAGATTCCTGGCCTAGTTCTTTCATGTCACCAGCAATCAAGACTCTCATTCCGCTAAATGACATTAACACATCGATTGCTACGAAAAATGAATTCGGGCTGGCATTATACGTATCATCAATTAAACGGCTGCCAAAAAGTGCGCATTTAGCTTCTAGTCGACCCCCAATCGGACCCAAATTCGCCAAGCCTTTTTGAATGTCATCTAGAGTTGCTCCCGCTTCCATTGCAGCACTTGCTGCAGCCACGGCATTACCCACGTTATGGCAACCGAGTAGCTTCAAACTCAACTTACGTTTACCAGCTGGGCTGTTTAGGGTAAAAGACACACAACCTCCATTCCCCATAAGCACATTACTAGCAAAGTAGTCCACAGGGCCATTACTACTATTGCATGCACTGAACAAAACTACTCTTCTGGGTTTTGCACGCTCTATCCATTGGTTCGCGTTTGGGTCCATCAAATTCAGAATCACAGTACCTTCTGGTGAGACACTATCTATGATTTCGCCTTTGGCTTCTACGATTCCTTGCAGGCTGCCAAAGCCCTCAATATGTGCTGAGCTGGCATTGGTAATTAGAGCTACATTAGGAAGCGCTTTATCAGCGCTGAAGGCAATTTCACCAGCTCTATTTGCCCCCATTTCTATAACCGCAAATTCGTGTTTTTCATTCAATTGAAGAAGTGTTAACGGAACTCCGATGGTATTATTCAGATTGGCATGTGTAACCAATGTACTTGCCTGGTTGCTAAGCATCCGGTGTATCATTTCCTTTACAGTTGTCTTACCCTGACTGCCAGTCAGGGCTATCACTTTGGCGGAACTCCGCTGGCGGTTTAATTTCGCAATTTCACCAAGGGCAGCATGAGTATCTGGCACTCGCAACATCGAACAATCGATATCCAATTCTTTGGATACAATCGCCCCCGAAGCTCCCTTAGTTATAGCCTCTGCTACAAAATCATTGCCATCGAATCTGTCACCATTTAAAGCTAGGTACATGTCCCCATGACTGAGCGTTCGGCTATCGGTGGACAGTTCGGAGAACGCAATATCCCCCCCTATGAGTTCGCCATCTAATTTTTGAGCCAGCGCAGATAAATTAATCATTTCTATCAAACCTTCTAAGCCTCACCGATTACTAATAGTTCGCTTTTGTAAAGCGAGCCGTACCTGATTTGCATCGCTAAACATAATCTTGTTCCCACCTACGTCCTGATAATTTTCATGTCCTTTGCCGGCCACTAGTACTAGATCGCCAGCTTTCGCATTCTGGATTGCATAGTCAATTGCCTCTGCCCTATCTCTGATCACTTTTACATCTGAAGGATTTCGAATGCCAGACAGAATATGTTGAACGATCTCGTCACCTTGTTCGTTTCTGGGATTATCGTCGGTAATAATTAGTCGATTGGCGTTTTGTTCGGCAATTTCGCCCATTATCGGGCGCTTCCCCTTATCTCGATTGCCTCCACAACCGAAGACACACCAAATATCACCATCGAAGTGATCACGCAGTGCTAATAGTGCGCTCTTCAACCCATCCGGGGTATGGGCATAATCAACCAAGGCAGTTATTTCTTGGCTATCGCCAATAATCTCCATGCGCCCCGTTACTGGTTTCAATTTGGAGATACATTCACAAAGCTTAGCTAGGTCAAGATCTCGCTTACGAGGCAAATATTTGATGAGGGTTGCGACAGTGGCTAAAAGGTTACTGAAATTAAAGTAACCAATTAATTTGCCACTAACATGACCCGTACCTGCAGGAGTGACTATATCAGCTTCGAATCCCTGTCGATTAAGCGACAGGCTTTCAGCGTAAACAGTAGCTAAAGGATTTCTAATACTGTATGTAACAATATCAACTCCTTTCTCAATGCTATTAAGAATAGGCAAAGCATAAGGATCATCCAAGTTGATAATCGCGCAACGTAATCCTTCTTTTGTAAACAGTTTTTTCTTGTTTTCGGCATAAGCTTCTATGCTTTCGTGATAGTCGAGATGATCTCGCGTGAGATTCGTAAATACGCCAATATCGAATCGTACAGCTTCAACCCGTTTTTGGTGCAATCCAACTGAAGAGACTTCCATCGCTACTGGATCTATATGATTAGCCTCCATTTCTGCCAGAGCCATCTGTGTAAAAACTGCATCCGGTGTGGTTAATTGAGTTTCTTTCAATTCCCCATAAACACCATAACCCAATGTGCCAATAACCCCACACTTGTAGCCGAGTTCTGAGAGAGTTTGCGCAATAAACTGACTACAACTGGTTTTTCCATTGGTGCCAGTTATCCCAAATACACTAAGCTTCATACTCGGCTGGGAGTAAAAACGATCTGCTATTTCACTGATCTTGGCCAACAGATTATCAACCGCGATGATGGCAACACCTCGATCAACCCTGAACCCTCCCCACTCACCCCCAGATTCAGCGAGCACTGCAACACAGCCTAATTCTATGGCTTGATCGATATAATTCCGAGCATCGTGATTACGCCCGAAATAAGCTAGAAATAGATCACCCTTTGTAAGCAACCTACTATCTATCTGCATACCAGTAACTGTCACATTCAATTCATTTGGTAATGAATCAGGCAATTCGACCAAACCGCTAATCAAGTCAAACAGGGGTACGCTAGGATTCAATTTTTCCGCCGTATTCATGATTTAATTGAAGAAAGCCCTGGTTTCTGATCTGCTGGAATATTGTCTGGTGCGATATTAAGTATGCGCATAGCTCCAGCCACTATCTTCGAAAATAAGGGGGCTGCCACCTGCCCCCCATAATGCTCCTCGCCTTTTGGTTCATTCACTACGACAACGACAACTATTTGTGGGTCCGAAGCAGGAGCGATTCCGACAAAAAGTGAATTATGCAAATTTTCTTCATAGCCAAACTCCCCTACTACGTGCGCCGTACCTGTTTTACCTGCCACAGTATAAAAAGGCACATTGGCCTCGATAGCCGAACCTCCCTGGTTAGAGTCCACTACAGTTTTCAGGATCTCTAGTATTTGATGACTGATTGTTTCACTCAATACCCTTTCACGAGGCAACGTTTCTATCGCATTGTCACTAAGTTTGAGTAATGAGACAGGTTTGCGAAGACCTCCATCGGCTATGACTGAATAGGCTTGAGCAAGTTGCAATGCTGATGATGACAGACCGTAACCAAAAGAAAGTGTGGCTGTTTCAATGCGGCTCCAGCGTCGCAGATTGGGTAATACTCCACCACGCTCACCTGGGAAACCAGTTCCTGCTACTTGCCCAAACCCTACCCGCTCCAATACATCACGAATTGGTTCCGCCCCAATTTCCAGCGCTATCTTGCTCGAACCAATATTGCTGGATTTAGTAACAACTTTTTCGACTGTTAATGTACCGTAATCGAATAAATCCTTAACCTCATCAATTCCTATCATCATCCAACCAGGGCTCGTCTCCACTAGCGTCTCAGGGGTGTAAAACCCTGACTCAAGCGCGGCTGCGATGGTGAATGCTTTTATTGTTGAGCCCGGTTCAAACACATCAGTGATAGCGCGATTTCGCAGCACACTAAAATCAACCATATTAGATTTGTTATGAGGATTGTAAGAAGGTTGATTGACCATAGCAAGGACTTCACCAGTGCGTACATCTAATACCACCACCGAAGCGGCTTTGGCACGTCGAGTAATAAATTCTTTCTTGAGCTCCCGGTAGGCGATATTCTGTAGACGAAAATCGATACTAAGCTCCAGATTCTTGCCAGGCTGAGCGGTTTCTATCGTATTCAGTTCTTCGATAATGTGCCCACGGGGGTCTTTCATGACCTGGCGCCGACCAGGAATACCACGCAGCCACTTGTCATAGGTTAATTCAAGTCCCTCCTGACCAATATCATCGACATTACTGAAGCCAATCAGGTGTGCCGTAACCTCCCCTTGTGGGTAGAATCTCTGATACTCTTGCTGAGCATAGACCCCGTCGATTTGACTTTCTAATACTTTTCCAGCATCAGCTGGCGACAACCGTCTCTTTGCATAGAGAAACTCACGTGTCACATTCTTCTCAATGCTACTAGCAAGAACTTCTGCATTCAGTTCAAGCTCCTCAGCCAAAAGATTAATTACTTCGGTCTTGCCAACAATTTGACCCGGGTTTACCCAGATTGACTGAACCGGAGTGCTAACTGCAAGAGGCTCACCATTGCGATCAGTAATCAAACCTCTATTAGCGGCAAGAGGCACCGTTCTGATCGTGCGAGCATCCCCTTGTCTCTGCAGGAAGTCTCTTTCCAGAATATGTAAGATGCTAACTTTCCAACCAATGGCAGTTACACAGAGCAGCATGGCAAACAACACCAAGTGAAGTCGCCAGAATTGAAAAACGCGACTATTTCTTCCTTCAATCATGTTGAACCATTACGATATTCGATAGCTCTGGCACTTCCATTTGTAGTTGATTGACGGCCTTTCTTTCAATACGTCCTTCCAAGCCAAACGTACTTTGTTCTATCAACAATTGGCCCCATTTAGTTTCGAGTTCATTGGATTGATCTTTAAGTTCCTGTAGCCCATTGAAAGCAAAACGATTCTGATGGGCTGTGTAGACAACTGATAATCCTGAACTGAGCACAGCAACGAGCAAAACTGCCAACCCCAGACTTCTAAGACGAATCAAACCTGACCACTGCAAGATGGAAGGCGGTTTGGTTATTTCCTTTCCTAAAACCCTACCATTCCTTCGGTTTATTCTAATGCTAGATTGCATCGATACTTTTTAGCCTCCTTGAAACTTAAGCAATTTTTTCAGCTACTCGCATTAGGGCACTTCTAGCTCGGGGATTTCTTTCTATTTCACTAGCAGAAGCCTTAATTGGTTTACCAAAAGTCTTTAACTTGGGATTAAGCATTTCCGAGGTCACAGGGAGATTTCGTGGGAAATTATCACCCTTAGCCTGCGCGCTCATGAATTTCTTGACTATTCGGTCTTCCAACGAATGAAAGCTAATCACAACCATACGTCCGCCAATTTCCAATACCGATAGCGCTTGTGATAATCCTTTTTCGATTTCCTCGAATTCTTGATTAATGAAAATCCGAATAGCTTGAAACGACCTCGTGGCTGGGTGCTTGTCCTTCTCCCAAGCAGGATTAGCTTGCTTTACAATATCTGCAAGCTGCCTCGTGGTTAAAATTGGCTCTAAGTCACGCTCACGAACAATGCGTCTCGCTATGCGCCTTGAAAATTTTTCCTCACCAAATTTGAACAACACATTGGCGATTTCTTTTTCAGGGGCTGAATTTATCCAGTGGGAAGCACTATTTCCATCTAAAGGATTCATTCGCATGTCCAAAGGGCCCTCTTTCATGAAACTGAACCCCCTTTCTGCAGTATCCAACTGTGGCGAAGAAACGCCGAGGTCAAATAAAATTCCACTGACTTTTCCTTGGATATTTTTTGATGCTGCCAGCTCTCCAAGTTGACTAAATGGTGCATGTGCTACCTCTAGTCGTGCATCCTGCTGTTGTAATTGTACAGCCTCATCAATTGCTTCTGGATCTCTGTCGACAGCAATCAACCTACCCTCTGTACCCAATTGTTTGAGGATTGCTTTGCTGTGACCGCCTCGCCCAAACGTAACATCGATAATAACTCCACCCGGAGTTATATTAAGAACCGATATGGCTTCATTTTTAAGAACAGTCTCGTGAAGCGAATTGCCGGCCACTGGTTCGACTCACTTAAAACGCCAAGGATCTTAACTTGTCGGGTAACTCCCCTTCTGTTGAAGATTCAGATAACCATTGATCTCTTTGTTCATTCCAGACGTCTTGGTCCCATATCTCGAGTTTCTTCCCCTGTCCTATTAAGCACACATGTTTTTCCAACTTCGCATAAAATCGTAATTCCTGCGGCAACAAGATTCTTCCGCTACTGTCTAACTCCAGGTCATTTGCATGACCTATCAGTAAGTGTTTTACACGTTGGGACATTGAGTCAAAGCTTGGAAGAGATTCAATCTGACGTTCGATCTGCTCCCATTCGGTGAGCGGATATAAAAGAAGGCAGCAATGATTAGTGTCGATTGTGACAATAAGGTGTCCTGAGCAGTAATTAACTAATTGCTCACGATAGCGGGCAGGCATGGCCATGCGCCCTTTCGCGTCCAAGTTAATGGTATTGATGCCGCGAAACACTCGCTGTCCCCTTATAATCGGAAAAGACTTACTGCGATTTATCCATTATAACCCACAATAAGACAATAAATTCCACTTTTCACCACAAAGACACACTATAGGCACACTCATCTCACTGTGCAAGCAATATTTCTATGATTTTTTTACGAAATTTCGGGTTCTTGTCTTTAAAAAAGGTGTCTCTAGGATGTCTTGCAGCAATCAAATGCTCAGAAAATGTCTAAACACAGCATACTATCTAGATCATTTAACGTGCTTTCTTCAAAACCTTCGGAATAAGGGAGAGAGTCAGCCTATAAGCCGGGTTCTGTCGAGGACAATTATTCATCTGCAGCCAGTGTCACCACTGCCTTTTAGCGGCCTACCCGAATCCAATGCGAGCTACATTGAAGGATTCCTATTTGGCCTTGCTCCGGGTGGGGTTTACCAAGCCGCAAACTGTTACCAGTCGCGCGGTGCGCTCTTACCGCACCATTTCACCCTTACCCAACTACTCGTGAGTAATCAGGCGGTATATTTTCTGTTGCACTGGCCGTGGGTTCGCACCCCCCAGGTGTTACCTGGCACCCTGCTCTATGGAGCCCGGACTTTCCTCCACCTGTTTCCTTGGATAACGCCAGGCGATAAACAAAGAAGCACAGGCAGCAATTGCCCAGCTGACTCGCCTCCAGCCTAATTGAGAAGTGACATTAACTCAAGGGTCATTCCTATTCTTCGGTATCTTCAGCAAGCGCTAGGGCATAAAGTTGATTTTTACGTGCTGCGAAAACGTGGCTACTGATGGATACCGCTCGATTCAGGGACAAATCTTTACGCAAGATTTTGATCAAATCCAAAGCCTGCTGCCGCTGATACGCGTCAAATAATTCTGGTTCACAGCCAGCAACCACAATCACAAATTCCCCCTTTTGCTGGTCTCTGTCCTCTCCCAACCAAATTAACCCTTTCTGTACTTCACCAAAAAAGTGCGATTCAAATTTCTTAGTCAGTTCCCTTCCTATAAAAATTTGCCTTTCTTTCCCCAAAATTTCGTTCAATGCAGCCATGGTCTTAACTACTCGATGAGGCGATTCATAGAACACCAAGGTCCGCGATTCAAAAACCAACTCTTTTAGTCTTTTATTCCGCGCAGAAGCTTTAGCTGGTAAAAACCCTTCAAAAATAAACTTATCTGTGGCCAGCCCAGCTACGCTAAGGGCTGCTATTACAGCACTAGCACCCGGGATGGGTCTGACCGTGATTCCGGACTTCCTTGCCAGCCTTACAAGCCTATAACCAGGGTCAGAAATAAGAGGTGTCCCAGCATCGGACACCAAGGCTACGGATTGTCCCTGTTGTACCCGCAGTAATAGCTTATCCGCTTTTTTTGCATCACTGTAATCGTGGTAAGCAGTTAGTGGGGTATCTATTTTAAGCTGATTCAGTAGCTTGCGCGTATGGCGAGTGTCTTCTGCAGCTATAACGTTTACATTTGCCAGCACTTCTGCGGCCCGCTGACTGACGTCATCAAGATTTCCAATAGGAGTGGCAACGATAAATAGTATTCCAGTATTAGTCATTTATAGCCATTTGCTTTTTCTAAAATATTGCCCGAATCTTAAACTTGTATTAATCTTTTTTATTAATAGCGATTCTACTTTGCGTAACGTGATGGAAACCACAATAACTTACTATTTAACTCGGCTAGCCTTGGTGGTTATAGTCGCATCAGGAGTCGGATGTAGTATAGATCCGACCAACACTGTTGAGGAAACCTCTGCAAAGGAGTCTACAACAGAGTTTATTGACGGACTATTGGCCACGGCACAAACCCAATCCGAAACGGCGGCCTTCGTTCTCACGCTGCAAGCACTCGAAACCATGCTGGAAGCGGGGTTCATTGAGAGAGCACAGCTTGAAGCGGAGCAACGTAATTTGCCTGAAGATGTTTCCACAGATTTACGTTTACGCTACGCAATGGTTCGAGCGAGACTGGACTTACAATCTGGTAATACCGATACAGCGATACGCTGGTTGAGGGGCTCGCTGGCATCTGGCGCGAACGCCAAATTAGAGCTAGGAAGGGAGTACTTCATACTTTTAGGCGATACCTTGATGGAAGTGGGACAGAACATTCCAGCAATTGAAGCCTACGCGGCCTCCTCAACAAACGGATGGGATAATGGAACTTCAGAATTATTCGACAAATTGTGGACTGCCTTGACCAGCCTAGATACCGAACAACTTGCTAACCTAGCTGAAGAAGCAACCAGTTATGAATTGAGAGGTTGGATTGAACTGGCTCGCACGGTCAGGGTCGACGAGTTCAGCATCCGCAGGCAGTTAGATTCAATAGCGCAGTGGAAGCGCGTATGGGCGCGCCATTCTGCTGTCAATCAGCTTCCTGACGCACTCGTTGAACTCCAGCAGACCTGGAACCAACGCCCTTCCCATATAGCTCTCATCCTTCCCTTACAACAACCAGCGGGTAACGCAATTCAGGAAGGATTCCTGAGTGCATACTACCAAGCCCTCGGGATATCACGAGAAGTGCCACGGATATCGGTCTTTGACAGCAGCACCGTAACTTCTATTTTTCCAATCTATAATGAGGCTACTACCAGTGGAGCAGATTTGATCATTGGACCTTTGAATAAGCAATTTGTTAACCAACTCGCACAAATGCCTGAGCTTCCCGTAACCACACTGGCTCTAAACTATAGTGATACCCCACCTTTGGATAAGGAAAAACTGTTCCAATTTGGCTTAGCACCAGAAGATGAAATCGGCCAAATCGTGCAGTTAGCTTGGGAGGCCGGATACAGGAATGCTGCATTAATTGCACCGAGCTCGGAAGATTACCTCCGATTGCAGAAGTATTTCTCAAGGCGGTGGGCAGCGGAAGGTGGCGTCGTAGTATCCGAGGAAACTTTCAATGATGAAAGCAGCTTCGCGGACATCATAAAACAGTTAATGGCGATCGACTCGAGCGAAGCCCGCGCTGATAGGCTTCTGAACTTACTTCCTCGAAATAATATAGAGTTCATTCCTCGCCGAAGAAATGATATCGACTTCATTTTCCTAATAGCCAATCCTCGGCAGGGACGGCAAATTAAACCAACGCTCGCGTTCTATTTTGCAGGAGACGTGCCTGTATATTCCCTGCCATCGATCTATGATGGCCAAGACAATCAGAGTGAAAATAGCGATCTTGACGGTATTGTATTTGCAGACGCACCGTGGGTTTTACAAGAATCAGAAGAACTTAAGGTAGAAATGAACACGAATCTGCGACAAGTCCAAGGTCCATTACAACGACTTCGAGCTATGGGAATTGACAGTTTTCGGTTATATCCGAGGCTGAAGCAATTTGCCAACCAAAGAGTTAACTCAATACAGGGCACTACTGGCAAATTACAAATGTCAGAAGGACAGCGGATTCACCGCACACTAACTATGGCACAATTTGAAAGTGGCCTCGCTCGTGAATATAGAATCGATGGAAATATTAGTAGATAATTAATCACCCCAAAGATTTGGAACGACTTAGCCTGAAACCTGCAAAAAGAAACTAACGCCGTATATCTTTCGTTTCACTCCTTTCCTACCGCAATTCCAGTCAAAGCAAATTTGATGTGATTGGTGTTGACCACTCGCAATTGAGAATAAATTGGACAAAATTCGTGTTCTCCTGCAACTTTCGCGAACTCGGATAAGTCCAATGTTCTGGGAATTAGACCAAACTCTGGGCAAGCCTTGGTAACAATGACCCCAAAGTGGCCGATATAGGTAAATGTTTTTTATAAATTGCATCTTTCTGGACTATTAATGGACTTGCAAGCACGAATCAGTAGGCATTTCGAGGAAAGTATCGAAGTCAAGGAGAAAGCCGCGGATGTATTGGTTAACCCAATCCATCATGCCGGTAATAAGATGGTTCAATGTCTGCTGAACAATGGGAAAATTCTCAGCTGTGGTAACGGCGGATCCGCGGGCGACGCTCAACATTTTTCTGCCGAATTAGTAAACCGATTCGAGAAAGAGCGTCCCGCACTACCGGCTCTTGCGTTAACAACGGACAGTTCAACATTGACTGCTATCGCGAATGACTACGACTATAGCCAAATATTTTCCAAACAGATTACCGCCCTTGGGCAATCTGGAGACATACTATTAGCAATCTCAACGAGCGGCAATTCCGCTAATGTAGTGGAAGCGATAAACGCAAGCCATGATAGGGAAATGTCTATAGTTGCATTAACGGGGAAAGACGGGGGTCCTATGGCCCAACTTTTGAATGAGCAAGATATTGAAATTAGGATTCCCTCAGACCGGACAGCAAGAATACAAGAAGTCCATTTGGTGGTGATCCATTGCCTTTGTGACTTTATTGACACCCAATTATTTGGAGGAGATGACGTATGAATTTTTTCAGGGTCTCTATAATCCTATTGCTAATTGCTTCCAGCTCGTGCACCACCATTCTGGTTCAAACCACGGGAGAACAGGGCATCCAAGAAGATCCGACTGAACGTACCGCAGGTGCTGTCGTTGAAGATCAATTGATTGAGACTAAGGTAAAAGTAAACATGAGGTCCCAAGAGCCAGCCTTCAGACAGGCTAGCTTTGATGTAATCAGTCATAATGGTGTTGTACTACTAGTGGGCCAGGTAGAGTCTAAAGCCCTCAAAACTCGTGCCAGCGAAATCACATCTCAGGCTAGCTCCAAAATCAAGAGAATTCACAACGAATTAGAAGTCGCAGGCCGCACCAGCCTACTCTCTCGCACTAATGACACATGGATTGCCACCAAAGTGCGTACCTTGATTTTTACCGACGGCGATGTACCGTCGGATCAGGTACGAGTCGTTGCTGAAAATGGTGCCGTATATCTGATGGGGCTGATCAGTCAAACAGAGGGCGACAACGCTGCTAATCTAGCTCGCAACATCTCGGGGGTAACCAAAGTTGTAAAGGTTTTCGAATATGTTAGCGAGTCTTAAGAAGTTCTGCTCTTAAACAGCGTTACTTGACTAACCGAAGGAGCGATTTCTTAGAAGATGGTCCCTTTCTGCGACCTCCAGGTTTAACTTCTGGATCTTCGGGCCCCGACGGTAAGGGGGGGGTTGGTATATCCCCTTCCCCATCAAAGACCATGCCCTGCCCGTTTTCCTTGGCGTAAATTACAGTAACCGCTCCCACTGGCACGTAGACCTTCTTGGGGATACCTCCAAACCGGCCATCAAAATCGATAGCCTCATTGCGTATCGAAAGATTCTGAACCGCATTTGGCGAGATATTCAAAATGATTTGACCATCTTTTACGTGTTCTTGTGGAACCTCAACGCCATCCTCGAAAGCATTAACCATGATATAAGGAGTGCATTCATTCTCGAGTATCCATTCATACAGCGCACGAATCAGATAAGGCCGACTGGGAGTCATGGTCATTACAAGTATCCCGAATATAGGTCTTCGAAGACCGCTAGACCATCTCCTTCTCTTGCTCAGAAAGACTAGCCATCACTGATTCGCGCTCAAAAAGCCGATCCCGATAATCCAGCAAAGGTTTAGTGGTCTTCGTTTTAGGCAATTCAATTCCCATAACTGGCAAGCGCCAGAGAATTGGCGTAACGCAGCAATCAACGATGGTGAACTCGTCACTCATGAAGAATGGCTTTTCTCCAAAGATCGGAGCAATAGAAATAAGGCTCTCGCGCAAATCCTTGCGCGTTTTTTCAACTTGGGAGGAGGTACCGGAACCCACCATGATGGAATCAACCAATGAGCACCAATCTTTCTGGATACGAAAAATCCAAAGTCGACTCTGTGCTCGCGCAACCGGATAGACAGGAAACAACGGCGGATGTGGAAAGCGTTCATCAAGATATTCCATCATGATGTCTGCTTCATAAAGGACGAGTTCACGATCGACTAGAGTCGGTAGCGTGTTATAAGGATTAAGCGCCGCCAGATCTTCAGGTTTATTGTCTAAGTCCACATCAATAGTTTCAACTGCTACCCCTTTTTCCGCCAGAACGATACGCACTCTATGGCTATAATGACTCGCCCCATCCGAATAGAATGTCATGGAAGATCTCTTTGCGACCACACCCATAATTAAACCTCTGTAGTTAATAAGCTTTTAGTTGTCAGCCTGATGAAAAGTAACTAATGGTAGTCCTTCGAGAACTCTCGGCCCATTAATGCCGTAAGAATATAGAGCACGCCGAGAAATACTAGCACCCAAATACCAATGTTTTGTCGCTGATCACGAATCGGTTCGCCAATGTAATACAGAAAGTTAACCAAATCAGCAATCACCGTATTGAATTCTTCCTCAGACATTAATCCTGTTCCTTCGATATATTGAAGTTCACATTGTGCAGGATCTCCGGTTCCGTGATCATAACAACTAACGTTGCCCTGCAGCTCATGAAGCACGTTAGGCATGCCTACATTAGGAAAAATCTTGTTATTAGCGCCCAAAGGCCTGACAGGGTCGTTATAAAAAGACTTTAAATAAGTATATAGCCAATCGGCTGTGTGCACCCTGCCTGCCAAGGTTAAATCGGGAGGAGCTGCGCCAAACCAGTTTTGAGCGTCCTCTTCAGATATCGCATTTTCCATTAGGTCTCCGATAAGTGAATCATCGAACACCAGATTTTCCAAAACTAGGTCATGTGGGATATTGAGATCATCAGCAGTACGTTCATAACGGGCATAACCTAAAGCATGGCAACTTATACAATAGCTCATGTAATACTTAAAACCACGTTGCAGAGAATTCTTATCGCCAAAATCGGTTTCAACATGTTTCAGATTCAAGTTACCAGCAGATGCGGCTTCAGCGTTAGTAGCTGCTACCAACATCAGCGGCAACATAACCAACACAATCAGCAATAATATGCTGCCAAAAAACTGTGGAATGCTGATCCAGCGGCCTGTAACGCGTCCGGGTGGCTCAGTCACTCTTTCAGCCCGAGTGTAGAAGGGCATGAGAATAAAATACAAAAAGTAGGTGGCAGTTGTAATTTGAGCCAGTAGAGTCTTCGCTGGGCTCACTGCCTGAGTTCCAAGCACACCAAGAATGATGAAGCTGACTACGAAAACCAGTAACGCTATACGACTATACCAGCCTTTGTATCGCATGGACCTTACCGAGCTTTTATCCAACCATGGCAGCGTAAAAAGGATGGCGATAGCACTGAACATCACCAACATGCCCCAAAATTTAGCATCTATTCCAAAAAAGGGCCATGTGACCGCACGCAACATTGAGTAGAACGGCGTGTAGTACCAGACCGGGGGCACATGCTCTGGAGTTTTAAGTGAGTTCGCTTCTTGGAAATTCGCAACTTCAAGGAAATAGCCTCCCATTTCTGGCGCAAAGAAAACGATGGCGCAAAAGACAGTGAGGAATAATACAACTCCAGGAAGATCATGGTAGATGGTGTAATAAGGATGAAACGGCACACCATCCAGCGGAATACCATCCGGTCCTTTGGTCCTTTTGATCTCTATTCCATCGGGATTATTGGAGCCAACTTCATGCAACGCCAACAAATGGAGTACCACTAAACCAAGTAGAACTATAGGTAATGCGACAACATGGAGAGCAAAGAAACGATTCAGTGTGGCGCCGGAAATTAGATAGTCCCCGCGAATCCATACCAATAAATCTTCACCAACAACTGGGATAGCACCGAACAAGGACACAATAACATTAGCTCCCCAGTACGACATCTGGCCCCAAGGTAGGATATAGCCAAAGAAACCCTCAGCCATCAGGACCAAGTAGATAGTCATGCCAAAGACCCAGATTAATTCTCTGGGCTTTTGATAAGAGCCATACATCAAGCCACGAAACATGTGAATATAAACAACGAAAAAGAAGGCAGAAGAACCGGTGGAATGGAGGTATCTAAGCATCCACCCATAATCAATATCCCGCATAATGTATTCAACAGAAGCGAATGCTTCTTCGGCGGTGGCTGTATAATTCATCGTCAACCAGATACCAGTCAGTAGCTGAATTACAAGTACTACAAGTGAAAGTACTCCGAAGAAGTACCAGATATTGAAGTTCTTCGGTGCGTAGTACTCACTCATGTGTTTCTTCCAAGCAGCTACGATCGGCAACCTAGCGTCAACCCAATCTCGAAGATCAATAATTTCGGACATGAAACGTCCTAGCTTGATTTTTTTTACGGTATTGCTGATGTCGCTCATGCCGTGTTTTCCCGATCAACACCAATAATCAAGACATCGTCACCCTCAAAAGAATAAGGAGGTACCTGCATATTACGTGATGCGGGTGACCCTGCGTAGACGCGACCTGCTAGATCGAATCGGGACCCATGACAGGGACAGAAGAAACCACCGCGCCATTCGTTATCAAACTGTTCCGGGCGGAGCTGGATATGAGGGGTAGGAGAACAGAACAGATGGGGACAAAGACCTACAAGCACCATTAATTCGGGGGTTCGAGACCGATATTCATTCTGAGCATATTCGGGTTGTTCCGGCTCCTGGGAATCCGGATCTGCCAATCGACCCAGATCTTCGTTTAACGCCATCAATACTTCCCTACTGCGCTTAACAATGAAAATAGGACGACCCCGCCAGGCTGGAATCGGCCCTAGCATCTCACCTTCCTGTAATCGACTGATATCGATTCGAACTGGAGCACCTGCAGCTCGAGCCTTGGCGCTAGGATTCCAGGAACCAACAAAAGGAACTGACGCTCCAACTATTCCGGCCGCACCGACCACCGAAGACGAACCTACAAGGAATCGTCTGCGGCCAGTATCAGAACTGTCGTCAGTCACCTTAACTTTCCCCTCGAGATCACGCTAAATTTCAGTCAAAACTTCTGCGCCAAGTGGCATCGTTTCCCACTCTGCGAGAGCAACCTTGTTCGCCGGTTATAGTGGGATATATCCAGTTCTTGTAGAGATGATTCACGAATCTTTTTGTTATTAGCAAACCGGCCGAATGTTAGTAAATTCTTACTTTTTTTTAAGAGACCCTAGAGCACTGAAAATACTTAAAATGCTGATTAATATAATAATTATTTAATTTCCAACCAAAAAAAACGTCGATCTCAAGCGCTCACATCGACGTTTTTTGAATCTCCTTTCCGGTTATCTTTTCGAGAATTGTGGCTTCTTGCGAGACTTACGAAGACCTACTTTCTTCCGTTCAACTTCACGGGCATCCCGAGTAACAAAACCCGCTTTTCGCAAAGTTGGCTTAAGTTCGTTGTCATATTCCATCAGCGCCCGAGTAATCCCGTGACGAATTGCGCCAGCTTGACCAAAGCTACCGCCTCCGCAAACTGAAACTTTTATATCAAATTTCTTCGTCATTTCTACCAATTCAAGAGGTTGGCGTACAATCATTCGAGCGACTTCACGGCCGAAGTAGCCATCAAGCGGGCGACGATTGATAGTTATATTACCGCTGCCACTAACTAGATATACTCTGGCTGTTGATGTCTTTCGGCGACCGGTACCATAATATTGAGTAGCTACCATAAGTTTTATCAATCCCTTTACAATTGGATAGACTGGGGTTGTTGAGCGCCGTGAGGATGTTCGGTCCCTGCATAGACCTTTAGTTTTCTAAACATAGCACGGCCAAGAGGAGAGCGTGGAAGCATTCCCTTCACCGCTAGCTTGATCACCTTCTCTGGAGTTTTCTTTATAAGTCTCTCAAAGGAAATGGATTTTAGTGCACCTGGGAAACCTGAATGAGAATGGTAAAGCTTATCCGTAGCCTTGTTTCCAGTGACTTTGACTTTGCCAGCGTTAATGACAACAACATAGTCACCAGTATCTACGTGCGGAGTATATTCCGCCTTGTGTTTACCACGTAATTTAGTGGCAATCGCTGTAGCCATGCGTCCCAGCGTTTGGCCTTCAGCATCCACCAAAAGCCAGTTCTGATCAACCTCGTGGGGCTTTGCGCTGTAAGTCTTCATCTTTTGGTCTGTAGGGATATTTCCAGGGAGGGCGAATACTACCGAAGAGACAGCTAATATTCAAGGGATCATAAAACAAAAATGGCCCAAATCTAGAGGCTTGCAGCAGACTTTTTACAAGTTTCGACCTCCGAAATGTAATTACAGTCCACGTATCAAATTAAGGTATACTTATTGCACCTCACATCGATAAGGCGAGGCTAAATCCATAGTCAGGAACGAAATTAAATTTTCATGATTTATTTAGCAGCAATAACATGTCTGGCGGTCGGAGTGGTGGTCGGAGTTCTATTTGCGAGCAAGCTAAACATTGGTTCGTCGCGCGTGCAGGAACTGGAAAGCCAGGTTCGTACTCTCAAAGAAAATCACAACGAATATCGGGATAGCGTAAGTGACCATTTCAGCATGACTGCTGAGTTAGTGCAGCATATGACTGAGAGTTATAAGGAAGTGTACCAACATTTGGCAAGCGGAGCACAGGACCTTTGTTCCACGGAGGTCGCCGGCAAATTACTGCCTGCTGAAACAGATGCAGCTTTTGAAGCTAACAGCACTCCCGAAGAGGCTAACGGTTTGATCGCTCCTAAAGACTATGCCACGAAACAAAGCCCCAAGCAGAAAGGCGCTTTATCGGAAGAGTTTGGTTTGGAGAAAACCACGCCAATTACTGAAGAAGAAATTCCTATTCAGCCGGCCAAAGTAAGCCCAGTTTAACAGTTCCAACATTCATAAATACCGTGCCCATTCAAGGTGCCTTTGGCCCTGGAGACAAGCTAGATGTCTGAGTACAGACTAACGCACCTTAAGCAACTTGAAGCAGAAAGCATACATATCATTCGCGAAGTCGCGGCCGAATTCGAAAATCCCGTCATGCTTTATTCGATCGGCAAAGATTCTTCTGTCATGCTTCATCTAACGCTAAAGGCATTCTATCCGGGCAAACCCCCCTTTCCTTTGATGCATGTAGACACAACCTGGAAATTCCAAGAAATGATCGAATTTCGCGATCAACAAGTGAAGAAGCTTGGACTTGAACTCATTGTTTATGTCAACCAAGAAGGGGTAGTTGCAGGAATTAATCCTTTCATCCACGGCAGTGAAAAACATACTGATGTAATGAAGACTCAGGCCCTAAAGCAAGCTCTGGATAAACACAATTTTGATGCTGCCTTTGGTGGTGCACGTCGGGACGAAGAAAAGTCGAGAGCGAAGGAACGCATTTTTTCGTTCCGAGACAATCGGCATGTTTGGGATCCAAAAAATCAGCGTCCAGAACTTTGGAACATCTACAACGGTAAAGTTAAAAAAGGAGAAAGCATCAGAGTCTTCCCACTGTCAAACTGGACTGAACTTGATATCTGGCAATATATCTACCTGAATAACATTGATATCGTTCCCTTGTATTTCGCAAAACGTAGACCAGTGGTAAACCTAAATGGTGTAGATATACTTGTTGATGACGACCGAATGCCTCTTGCAGAAGATCAGATAATTGAGAAAAAGACTGTACGTTTTCGCACACTTGGATGTTACCCCCTAACTGGTGCAGTCGAATCCAACGCGGCGACACTTCCCGAAATAATCCAAGAAATGTTGTTGACGACCAGCTCTGAGCGACAAGGCCGGCTTATTGACACCGATCAGGCCGGCTCGATGGAAGAAAAGAAGCGCAAAGGGTATTTTTAATGTCTCATAAGTCAGAGCTAATAAGCTCGGATATAAATGCTTACCTTGGGCAACATGAGCGCAAGGAGTTGCTGCGCTTACTAACTTGCGGTAGCGTCGACGATGGCAAGAGCACACTGATTGGCAGATTACTTCACGACTCGAAGATGATTTATGAAGATCAGCTGGCTTCCATTAAAGCAGACAGCGCTAAATCTGGCTCTACAGAGGGCAAACTTAACTTGGCACTGTTAGTTGATGGATTGCAGGCCGAACGAGAACAGGGCATTACCATCGATGTGGCCTACCGTTATTTTTCCACATCAAAACGAAAATTTATTATCGCGGACACACCAGGCCATGAGCAATACACTCGTAACATGGCAACTGGAGCATCAACGTGCGACCTGGCGATTATTCTTATTGATGCCAGAAAAGGTGTTTTGACACAAACTCGTCGGCACAGCTTCATCGCTTCACTGCTAGGCATAAAGCACATTATCGTTGCTATTAACAAAATGGATCTTGTTAATTATGAACAGAGCGTATTCGATGCGATCAAACAAGATTATTTGGAATTTTCTGAGAAACTAGACCCCGCTGATTTTCATTTCATTCCAATATCGGCACTGAACGGGGACAATGTAGTAAACATTAGTGAGAATATTCCTTGGTACGAAGGCAATGCGCTAATGCCAATTCTTGAAGCCGTTGAAATTTCCGTTAATAGAAATTATTCCGATTTCCGATTTCCTGTCCAGTACGTTAATCGCCCTAATCTTAACTTCCGAGGATTTTGCGGGACAGTTGCCTCCGGAGTAGTCCGGAAAGGTGACGGTATTATGGTTCTGCCGTCCGGGAAAAGCAGCCGAATTAAATCGATTGTGACATACGATGAAGAATTGGAAATTGCCTTCACAGATATGGCTATAACTTTGACGTTAGAAGACGAAATTGATGTCAGTCGTGGCGATGTCATTGCCCACTCAGATAACCTGCCGACGAGTCAAGATAGTTTCGAAACCACGGTGGTATGGATGACAGAAAACCCTTTACTTCCAGGTAAACTTTACGATTTTAAGCTGGGGACCAAGACAGTGAGCGGGCAAGTAAAAACAATTCACAGCCGGATCGACGTGAACACAATCAAAAAAAGTCCCGCTCCAGCTCTTGAACTGAATGAGATCGGGCTCGTAGAAGTCATCGTCGATCAGCCATTTTCGTTTGACAGTTACAAGCATAATCGCGCTACAGGTAGGTTTATTGTTATTGATCGACTCACTAATGTCACAGTTGGTGCCGGTATGATTAATTGTGAGCAGCGGCCTAAAACTCAACTAGTCGAATCACATAATATACATGTCTCCAAGGAAGAGCGCGCTGCACGCTATGGCCAGAAACCAGCAACCATTATGTTTATCGGCGTGTCCGGATCTGGCAAATCAACATTGTCCTATGGGCTGGAACGTAAACTATTCGATAGAGGTCGCATAAGCACCGTGCTGGATGGCAAGGCAATGCGACTGGGTATCAGCAAAGATCTGTCACATGATTCAGAGGGTCGAGCCGAAAATTTAAGACGAAGTGCCCATATTGCTAGATTCCTTAACGATTCTGGAGTAATCTGCTGCGCCTCTTTCGTAGCACCGAACGCCGATTCTCGGGAACATACCTTAAGCGTAATTGGCAAGAATAATTGCTATATAGTTTATCTAAACCCACCTATGGAAGTCTGTATCCAACGTGACCCAAGTGGATTGTATACCGCGGCAGAAGGATCTGTATCGACAGATATTCCCGGGTTATCCTTTCTCTATAGCCCACCTGAAAATACTCATCTAGAACTAGATACTGATCAATTGTCCATTGAGGAATGTCTTGACCAAGTAATAAAACTAATGGAAGAGGAAGAAATAATATAGGGATTTCTCACAGCAACTTCCAGATGCGTGTAGAACACGCTTTTATGCAGGATTATCAATATCGATAAATTTATGACAAATATTGAATTTACGAGCCAGATAATCACCAACTGCCTGAACACCGTAGCGCTCCGTTGCATGATGCCCGGCTGAAAAAAAATGTAATCCTGATTCTCTCGCAATATGCACTGTGGCTTCTGATACTTCGCCGGTTAGATAGGCGTCAACTCCCGCGTCCGCAGCCATTCCGATATAGTTTTGGGCTGCGCCAGTACACCAAGCTATGGTCTTAATCTTCTCAGCTAAACCTCTTATTCCCAGCGGTTCTCTAGCCAAGCGTACTGCGAGTAAGCGGCTGAACTCGTTAAAAGTACAGGGATTCTCTAACCTGCCTTTAAAAACAATCGAATTCTTTGCGTTTTTATCAAGCACACCTTCTATAACAAAACCCAACTTACGAGCAAGTTGGGCATTGTTGCCAAGTTCTTCATGGGCATCTAGCGGCAAGTGATACGCGCAAAGACTGATGTCGTGTTCTAGGAGCGATTGGATTCGTTTTTTTCTTAAACCAGTAATAGTCTGATCTTCACCACGCCAGAAATACCCATGATGTACTAACAATACATCAGCACTACTTTCGATTGCTGCACCGATAAGTGCTTGGCAAGCTGTCACACCACTTACTATTTTATTGACTTCAAACCGACCCTCCAATTGAAGACCATTTGGGCAATAGTCAGTGAACTGTTCAGGTTTTAATAGATTATTGAGTTCAGATTCGAGTTCTTTCAGGGTCACAGACATTGGAAAGGACCTCGACAACGCTGTATATTGAATTGGATCAGGAATCATACCATAGTGGTATCCTGTCAACTTAGGTACTTTGCTAATGCAGCAGCTACTAAAAATACTTCAATTTGCAAGCTGGCCCATAATCTATGGTCTACTTGTTGCTATTGTCTATCTTCAGTATCAGAAACTCAGTGAACTTAGCCAGCAAGTAGCTGAAATACCCGAGGTTCGGGAACTTCTTACCGATACTACATCTTTCGCAGGAGCTATCAAAAAAGCTGCGCCTTCCGTTGTGAGCATCAATGCTACAAGCGTAAACGTGGAATCCGTTGAACGCGCCGCTGAAGACAGGGTAAATCTATATCTAGGTGAAAGAGACAGTCTCGGTTCAGGTGTTATCATCAGCGAGCAAGGCTTTATTCTAACCAATCTGCATGTCGTTGATACGTTATTCGACGCTTTCGATACGGAAGTTACTATTAGTGACGGTAGACGTACTCCTGCAACTGTTGTTGCTTGGGATAAAGGAAACGATCTGGCTGTGTTGCACATTAATATGGACAACCTGGCACCTATTAAAATAGGCGATGATCGGCAACTAGAAGTTGGAGATATTGTTTTTGCAATTGGCTACCCTAGAAATATTGGTCAATCTGTATCACAAGGTATTGTAAGCGCTCTTACACACAATTCAGATTCATCGGTCTCGATCATTCAAACTGACGCTGCTATTAACCCAGGCAACTCGGGAGGCGCCTTAATCGATACCAGTGGAAAGCTGGTAGGACTTAACTCTTCCATTTTTTCAGAATCAGGCAATTTCGAAGGAATCGGGTTTGCTACTCCTGCTGGTATTGCAGTTTCTGTAATGGAAGAACTAGTAAAACAAGCTATTGTTGCAAATTCGGGTTACCTAGGCGTTCTAACCGGCGAGGCATTGAATGAGCAATCCAGCCAGCTGTTTTTCGGTGTCGATCACGTTCGGGGTATGCTGGTCGAAAATGTGGATGGAGGTGGCGCCGCCGAGCGCGCCGGCATTATGCCTGGAGATGTGATAACCCGCGTCGAAGAAACGCCAGTCATCGATGGCCAAAACATAATGATGGAGATTCGTAACAAAAAACCCGGTGACACAATCACTGTGCAGGTCTACCGCAATGGTCAAACATTCAACTTGCCGGTCACTCTGGGATTTGGCGAGGCTTTAATCATTGAAACCTAGCGAACCGGTTGTTTAGCTGGATGCTGCTTGGGAACCCGAAAGGACTTCCCGCAACGTTTCTCCCGTTTATGACTCTTCTATATCAAGCATTTCATTGAGCCGATATTCTGCAGACAGCGCGTGAGCCTGTAAATGTTCATTACGAGCCAATTCGGCTGCTGTTATAGCTAGCTTGTTTGCGCCAGAGGGCGAACACTTGATTATAGAACTTCGTTTCTGGAAGTCATAAACTCCAAGCACAGAGAAAAACTTGGCAGTACCGGATGTCGGTAGCACATGACTGGGTCCTGCGCAGTAATCCCCAAGCGCCTCAGCAGTGTGTCTACCCAAAAAAATTGCACCCGCATTATCAATATAACTGAGCACTGCTTCCGGGTCATCCATCGAAAGCTCAAGGTGTTCAGGTGCTATCAAGTTGCTGGCGACCGCAGCTTTTTCAATATCCTCCGCCAGTATGAAAATGCCGCGACTAAGCAATGAAGCCTCAATAATCCGGCGACGTTCCATATTTGGCAAAAGCTTATTTATGCTTGCTTGGACTTCTTCCAGATAATCATTACTGGTACTAATAAGGATAGATTGAGCTTTTTCATCATGTTCTGCTTGTGAAAACAAATCCATAGCGATCCAATCTGGATCGGTTTTGCCATCGCAGATGATAGTTAACTCTGAAGGCCCTGCCAACATATCGATCCCTACTTCACCATAAACCTGCTTCTTGGCGGCAGTAACATAGATATTCCCAGGGCCGGTAATTTTGTCTACGCGAGGAACTGTTTCGGTACCGTAAGCCAACGCCCCAATCGCCTGAGCTCCTCCGATTGTATATAGCTGGCTTACTCCAGCCAGTGCTGCTGCGGCGAATACCAAATCTCCATCATTACCATAAGCTGTAGGAACTGTGACAATAATTTCTGTGACACCTGCTACCTGCGCAGGGATTGCTAGCATTAATAGCGAAGATGGATAATTCGCCTTGCCACCCGGCACGTAAATGCCAACCCTCTTTAACGGACTTATCTTTTGACCATAAACTGAACCATCTGGCTCTTCGTAGTGCCAAGATGATTGTTTCTGTTTTTCATGGTAACGGCGAATCCTTTCAGCAGCATGTGTAAGCGCTTGGCGTTGCTTGGGTGCTATCTGATCCAGTGATACTTCCATCTGCGTCCGGGTTACCAACAAATCCGTAACTGATTTCGCGCAGAAACCATCGAATTTTTTGGTATATTCGATCACAGCTTGGTCTCCTCGATGCCGAACGGCCCCAAGAATTTTGCTCACAACACCCGTAACCTCATTTGTCGTTAGTATTTCTCTTTGCAACAGAGAGGCTAGCTTTTTCTCAAAGCCCACATCTGCGGTGGACAGCCGTTTAATTGTGAGGGAATTATCAACCATGACACTTTATTCTATTTTCGTATATTTACTGTCGAGACTGACCAGCCTCAACGGCTTCTCGCAAATTGGCTAGGATATCCCGGATTATGGCGTTTTTTATTTTCAAGGAAGCCTTATTGACAATTACCCGAGAAGATATGTTGGCGATCAACTCTTTAGGTTCAAGACCATTAGCTTTGAGAGTTTCCCCGCTATCTACTATATCTACTATAGAATCCGCCAACCCAAGAGAAGGCGCCAGTTCCAGCGCCCCGTTCAACTTAATCAATTCAACCTGTTTACCTTGCTCAGCAAAATATTTTTTAGCGATATTGGTAAACTTAGTAGCAACCCTAAGTCGATCAGAAACTGGGTTTGATCCCACCAATTCAGCTGTCATTAATCGGCAAGCTGCAATTTTTAGATCAAGCGGCTCATAGAATTCTTCACTTCCATGCTCAAGGATCAAGTCTTTACCTGCCACCCCCATGTCTGCACTGCCAAATTCAACATAAGTCGGAACATCTGAACCTCGAATTACCATTAACTTTACATTATCGTGGTTAGTTTCAAAAAGCAGTTTACGACTCTTTGAAATGTCCTCTTTTGGAGCAATATCTGCCTGCCGGAATAACGGTAATGTCTCTTCCAGTATCCGACCCTTAGTTAAAGCTATGACCAGGTTTTGGGTATTCATTTAATTGTTTAATTGTTTAATTGTTTAATTGTTTAATTGTTTAATTGTTTAATTGTTTTTCAAAATTAGATGGGAACGACAGCGGAATTAGGAAGGTACCCGGCGAATTCGCGCCCCCAATAATTGTAGCTTCTCTTCGATACATTCATAACCACGATCAATATGATAAATTCGATCCACACTCGTCTCATTTTCAGAGACGAGGCCTGCAATGATGAGACTGGCAGAAGCACGCAAGTCTGTAGCCATAACTGGAGCTCCTTTTAATGTTTTAACTCCTTCAACGATTACTCTATTCCCTTCTACTCGAATGGATGCCCCCATGCGATTCATCTCGTGGACGTGCATGAATCTATTTTCAAACACGGTTTCAGTAATAGACCCAGTTCCATTTGCCACAGAATTCAGGGCTGTGAATTGGGCCTGCATGTCAGTTGGAAACGCTGGATAAGGCGCTGTGCGCAAAGACACCGCTTTGGGTCGTTTTCCACGCATATCCAATTCTATCCAGTTGTCGCCAACTTTAATCTTCGCACCAACCTGCTCAAGTTTACTTAATACCGACTCCAGTATGTCAGGCCTTGTGTCCTTAAGCTTTATATGTCCACGGGTTGCGGCAGCTGCGATTAAATAAGTTCCAGTTTCAATACGATCTGGCATTACTGAATAACTGCAGCCCTTTAGGTCTTCAACACCATTAACCACAATGATGTCTGTACCCTGTCCAGTTATATCAGCTCCCATCTTGACCAGACAATTAGCAAGATCAACCACCTCGGGTTCACGAGCGGCATTCTCAATAACAGTTTCGCCTTCGGCGAGAGTTGCTGCCATCATCACGTTTTCAGTTCCTGTTACAGTTACCAGATCCATGAATATGTGAGCACCCTTCAACTTACCGCTGGCCGAAGCTTTTATATACCCACCCTCAACTTTGATGTCCGCACCCATCGCTTCTAATGCGCTAATATGCAGATTTACCGGGCGGCTACCGATAGCACATCCACCGGGAAGTGCTACTTCCGCTTTTCCGTAACGAGTCAATAGCGGCCCCAATACTAGAATCGAGGCTCGCATAGTTTTTACCAGCTCGTAAGGGGCGCTGAAATCCTTTATCGAACTACTGTTAACCTCTACATTGAGCTTTTCGTCAATTATCGGTTGTACTCCCATACACCCTAGAAGCTCAAGCATCGTCGTAATATCGTACAAATGCGGGAGATTGCATATCTGCACCGTATCATGGGTCAGTAATGTAGCTGCAAGTATAGGTAGCCCAGAGTTCTTAGCTCCAGCTATTCGAATCTCTCCTTCGAGGCTCACACCTCCATTAATAATCAACTTATCCATTGCAATTGAGGACGGAATCTAGGTATCAGGACGCACTTCGCTCTTTGGTAGTCATTAAACGCATAGTTACCGCATGAATAACGCCGCTTACGATGTGCTCGTTGAGAATCTGGTAGACAATTTGCTGCCGTTTTACCGCGGTGAGTCCTTGGAAAATATCTCCTATAGCTGTAACAAGATACTTGCCATCGCTGCCTTCGATCACAATCTCACAATCCGGCATTGCTTTCGACAACAGTTCCCTTATCTGATCTGAATCCAAGAATTAACCCTTTAAAAAATTACGGTTTCGATTATTTCCAGTTTTCAAGAACCAGATCGATGTCGTTGTTGTGTTGTGTCATTAAGGCCGAAAACTGAGCGAAGTACTGACGACCAAGATTTATACCCATTAGGCTTAGGTTTTTCAATTTCCATTCATCGTTTTCGTTGAGAAACATCTGATACTGAAGCATGAGATTACTGTCACTACCGCGCAGCTCCATGCCGACTACAGTATCAGCCCTTGGATCAGCTTCAGGATTGACCGGAGGAAGAAAAACCAATTCCTGGCCGTTATAGGATACCAGCGCTGCGCCATAAAAACGGGTCAACGTGGTTTTCAAGATATCTGCGAATCGTTGCTTCTGTTTGGCAGTGGCTGCGTCTACGTAGCGTGACATAACGACTTCGGCCACTGCATTGAAATCCACTGTAGTGCTAACTGCTTCTTCCACCGCTGAAAAATAGCGTTCCCTGTCAGTGAGGAAGAAATCTTTAGACTCAATGATAGTTTGTAACAGGCTTTCAACACCCAACTCAGCTGTCTCGGCAGCCGTTAGCTCCTGCCCGTGGAGCACGCTTTGTGTGGTCATGAAAAAGCATAATATTGCCAAAATGTTGTTCAATAATTTCATTACTCTATCTCTCATATTAGCCCACGCCACAAATGGCCTCACAAGCATAGAAATCCATCCCTGTTGATTCTCCGCTGAAAACATATTGAGCATGGATATTCAGGCCATAATAACGACATGAACCATGTTTGAGGGAGGCCAGTTTACATGAATTACCTACCGCAATAAATTATTACTTGCAAACAAGGTCAAAGACCCTTCTAATTATCGGCTTTATCAAAAGCACACAGATTTGCAAAGTATTCTCGCAGACACATTCATTATCTTCCTCGGATTCGTTGGATTGATCTTGGGTGCTCGTTGGCTTGTGGAAGGGGCTTCAGTTTTGGCTCGCAGCTTGGGGGTATCCCCCCTGGTGATAGGTCTTACTATTGTCGCAGTCGGAACATCCGCACCAGAGATGTTTTCGTCTGCAGCTGCGGCTTTTGCAGGCGAGCCAGAATTGGCAATAGGAAACGCTCTTGGCTCCAACCTGTTCAATGTCGGTGTGGCTCTCGGTGTAGCTGCCATTATTAGCCCATTGAAACCACCGGACAGTTTGATTGATTTATCATTCTCGACTAGTTTGATTGTTGATGAAATACCCGCATTGTTGCTGGTTACACTGGTCACAGGTGCGCTGCTGCTTAATTTGTACCTCGGACTGTTCGATGCCCTAGTATTATTAGGAATTACAGCTTTATTTGTTTACCAACTATTCAAGAAAAAAACTGATTCCCCACCTGAATTTAAGCAATCAGACTTCTCCGATTTAAATAGGCTGCGGGCGGTAGCATATCTTTTATTGGGATTAGTATTACTAATTACTTCAGCGGAATTTCTTGTGCGTGCTGCTTCTTCAATCGCCGAAAGTCTCAGTGTGTCAACTGCAGTTATTGGGCTGACAATTGTTGCTCTTGGAACCAGCCTGCCGGAGTTAGCTACAACGGTAACCTGTGCGTTAAATCGTCAGCACGACCTGGCAATTGGAACTATATTCGGATCAAATATCCTGAATTTACTTACTGTGCTTCCTTTCCCTGGCTTATTCAGCCCTGGACCTATCGAGCCATTACTATTGAGTCGCGACTATCTAGCAGTACTAGTACTGACTCTGTTACTCTCTTACTATTGCTACCGAGGCATCAAGCGACAAAAGATGATTGGTCGCTTGTGTGGCTTAACCTTCTTGTCAATTTACTGTGGCTGGTTTACGGTTATGCTGATTCAAGTACAAAATTAGACTAGTGCTTTTCTTCCAAGAGTTTTAATATACCTATGAACTCAAAGTCCCCGCTCGTCGCCAGTGCAATCCGTACCATTGAAATCGAGAAAGAAGCTGTAAGTGCTCTGGTATCTCGTATTGGTGACAATTTCGAACAAGCATGTTCTCTGATTCTCGAATGCAAAGGTCGAGTGGTCGTCACTGGAATAGGAAAATCCGGTCACATTGGCAAAAAAATCGCAGCCACCCTAGCAAGTACCGGCACTGCTGCAATGTATGTTCATCCAGCAGAGGCGAGTCATGGTGACATCGGGATGATCACCAGCAATGATGTAGTTATGGCTTTATCGAATTCGGGCACTACAGAAGAAATCACGGCACTGCTACCCGTGCTAAAGAGAAAAGGCATCACTCTCATAACCTTAACTGGAGATGTTCAATCCGAACTGGCAGCGGCTGCTACCTGTAATCTCGATGTTCATGTTGAAGAAGAAGCCTGCCCTCTGGGACTGGCGCCAACGTCAAGTACCACTGCGACCCTGGTAATGGGAGATGCCATGGCGATGGCATTACTTGAAGCCCGGGGGTTTACCCATGATGATTTCGCGTTGTCCCACCCCGGGGGGAAGCTGGGTCGCCGTTTGTTAGTAAAGGTAAAAGATATCATGCATTCCGCTAAAGAAATACCTAAGGTGACTGCTGATACTTCACTTACAAACGCCCTACTTGAGATGAGCGAAAAAGGCTTTGGTTTGACCACAGTAACTGATAAGTCTGGGGGACTAATCGGTGTTTTTAGCGATGGTGATCTTAGACGAACCATCGATGCTGGCACTGATATACATAAGACTCAGATAAAAGATGTTATGTCTTCTAATTACAAGTTCATCGGTAGCAATTCTTTAGCAGCAGAAGCTGCACAGATTATGCAAGATACAAACGTCTACGTTCTCATCGTAAAAGATAACGATGGACAAATAGAAGGCATTGTAAAAATGCATGACTTACTGCTGGCTAACGTAGTTTGAATCTTCTCCATGATATTTAATACGGAAAAATCCATAGCAGTTGCCGCAGCCAGAAAATTGAAATTATTACTCTTGGATGTCGATGGCGTATTAACTGATGGAAAGCTTTATTTTGCAACCTCAGGCGAAGAAATTAAAGCATTTCACTCATTGGATGGCCATGGCATCAAAATGCTTATGTGCACTGGTGTAGAAGTCGGAATAATCACCGGAAGGACTTCAACATTATTGGAAAAACGTGCTTGCGATCTTGGAATAAAACTGCTCATCCAAGGTCGAGAAGACAAATTAAATGTACTTACCGAAATAATGGCAAATAAAGAGTTGCATCCAGAAGAGGTTGGATACGCAGGAGATGACCTTCCTGATTTGCCAGTGTTACAAGTGACCGGATCGAGCTTCAGCGTTCCTCATGGACACGCCTCGGTGAAGTCCTCGGTACAGGCCGTAACAGAAACAGACGGAGGTAATGGCGCAGTGCGGGAAATTACTGATTTTATTCTCAAAGCCCAAGGTAACTACGAGCATTTTCTTAAGATATAACCAGAGTTCGTGTTGACTCCAACCAGCCACTACTTTCATGTTAAGCTGTTAATCTACACTGCGACGTGAAGCGCTATGCAACGAATTTCTCTTTTCCTGATCCCCGGGCTTATTGCCGTTGTCTTGTTCGTGGTGATCAGTTCCTTCGAATCTATTAGTAATGTACCAGACCCACAGTACGATCGAGCACACCTGAAGTTTGATGCCTATTCAGCGGGTATAAATACCGTGCTGTATGCGAGAGATGGAACGATCAATTATACCCTGCAGGCAACCAGCCAGACTCACTATAGCGACGAAGCACGAACCGAGTTAAAAAACCCGCTTATCCAACTCTATCAACAAGGAAATTCTCATTGGAATATAGTTGCCAATTCGGGCAGAATTTCAGCGACTCCAGCCGAAAATGATGAGACAACTCACTTAATTGAACTGTTAGGGAGCGTTGAAGCTTATAGCATAGATGAATTCGGAAATAGAACTGTACTGTCTTCGGAATTCCTTTCACTGAACCCACAAATGGAAACTCTCGAAACCGATCAGGCGGTAACGCTGGTAACTACTAATTTTCAACAAACATCTATTGGTATGTTTGTAGATCTAACAACTGAGGAAATTTTCTTTCATCGTAGCAATCGAGGAAGCTATGAACGAATATCTAACTAACTACATGAAACTCCTTCTATTCGGTTACATCTCTCTGAGCACAGAATTAGTGATGTCTTTGGAATCGGACAAAACCCAGCGTGTGCTTTGGAGCTCGGATGGTGATTCAACGATGAGTATAATAGGTAACACTAGAACTCTTAGCATGGCTGAAAATGTAAAAGTGACGCAAGGCTCTTTAGAGATTTTGGGCAACGAAGCAATATTCGAATATAGTGTATCCACTAATGAATTAACCCGAGTTATCGTACAAGGAATGCCTGTGCACTATCAACAACAGCTCGATGAAGATGGATCCATGGTCACCGGCACCAGCAATACATTACTGTTCTATACTGACGAGCTTTACAACGAAACTATTCTAGAGTTAGTAGGCGACGCGGATATCCAATCGCCTGATTCAGCGATGAGTTGCGCTGCTATTATATATATAGTGGATCGAGACCTGATAAAGGAAGCCACCGGCCCTTGCGAGGGCACACTAAGCACTACTCAAGAATAATTTATGCTAAAAGCTGTAAATCTTGCCAAGAGCTATAAGGGCCGGGAGGTCGTGCGTAATGTTTCGATTACCGTCGAGCAAGGCGAAATTGTTGGATTACTAGGCCCAAATGGAGCAGGAAAGACTACATGTTTTTACATGATCGTTGGACTTGTTCGGGCTGATGCCGGAGAGGTTTCAATCGATGATCATGCCCTCGCTACCCTTCCCATTCATCGTCGTTCCATTTATGGGCTTTCCTATTTGCCCCAAGACTCTTCTATATTTCGTACGCTAAGTGTGGAAAAAAACATCATGGCCATACTAGAAACCCGCAAAGATCTCAGTGCCGTTGAGAAACAATTCAAGTTGGAATCTCTAATTGAAGAATTCAAAATTGGTCATATTCGTCATAACAAGGGGATAAATTTGTCTGGTGGTGAGCGACGCCGCGCTGAAATAGCGCGCACACTAGCTACCGATCCAAAATTTATCCTATTGGATGAACCATTTGCTGGAGTTGACCCCATATCTGTGACGGATATCAAACAAATAATTCAACATCTGAAAACCAAAGATATTGGGGTTTTACTAACCGATCATAACGTTCGGGAAACCCTCGACATCTGTGAAAAGGCCTATATCGTTAGTGAAGGAAAGATCATTGCCAAAGGTGACTCTGCGACAATTTTAAGCAATGAAAAGGTTCGCGAAGTCTACCTTGGCAAACAGTTTCAAATATAGTAGTAACAATTGATCCTCCCTAATTCGATTCCAAATTCTATGCAATTCAAGCACGAATTTTGCTATGATGGCCCCCTCAGTGGACCGAATTGTCGAATGTTCACCACTCTCGAATTTGGCATTTTTTCTACCTGCAAATAGTGTAATCCATGAAACTTTCGATTCAGCTAAAGCTCGGTCAGCAGTTGACCATGACCCCTCAGCTTCAGCAAGCGATACGTCTATTACAGCTTTCCACCTTGGATCTCCAGCAAGAAATTTACCAAGCATTGGAGTCTAACCCGATGCTGGAACTAATAGAAAACAACGAAGAAGAAGATAGCAGTTTTAACAGAGAATCAAATAACCAACCAGTGAACGGTGAAGACCAAAGCTGGCAGGAACAAATACCTCGTGATCTAGCTGTTGACAGCGAATGGGACGACATCTATCCCAGCAACTATTCTTCGACCCCACCATTTGAGTCTGACTTCAGCGAATTCGAATCACTCAACACCAAAATAGATACGCTGCAAGACCACCTACTCTGGCAATTAAATCTGACTCCAATGTCCGAACAAGATAAATCAATAGCCCTATCTATTATAGATGCCATTGATGCCAACGGTATGCTTACTTTAGATGTCGAATCTATCCATGCAGGGCTTGATGAAAAGCTGGAAATAGAACTAGATGAAGTACTTGCTGTGCTGCATCGCATCCAGCAGTTCGACCCTATCGGCGTAGGATACTGCAACCTGGCTGAGTGCCTGTTAATCCAGTTAAATCAGTACAACAATCCGGAACAAGCGAAGCATATTCAGAATGCCAAATTGATCATCAGTGAGCACTTGAATTTACTGGGCCACAGGGACTACGCCCAACTGATGCGTCGAACAAAACTTAAAGAATCAGAGCTGAGTGAGACGATTTCGATCATCGAAAGTCTGGACCCGCGACCAGGCGCCAATATTTCACCATCCTCCACAACCTATATTGTTCCCGATGTGATCGTCTCCAAACAGGCTGAAAATGGAAAATGGCGAGTCGAACTTAACCCCGATACAACCCCTAAATTACGAATCAACAACAATTATGCTTCACTAGTAAAGAAGGCTGATTCGGGCGCTGAGAATAATTACTTACGAGACAATTTGCAGGAAGCTCGCTGGTTTATCAAAAGCCTACAAAGTCGCAATGAAACATTAATGAAGGTGGCTACACGTATTGTTGAGCACCAGAGGAATTTTCTGGAATATGGTGAAGAGTCAATGAGGCCAATGGTACTGCATGATATTGCTGAAGCTGTAAGTATGCATGAATCCACAATTTCTCGAGTGACCACACAGAAGTACATGCATACTCCGCGCGGGATTTTTGAACTGAAGTATTTCTTTTCAAGCCATGTCTCTACTGCGGGCGGCGGTGAGTGCTCCTCGACCGCGATTCGCGCCATTATAAAAAAATTGATAGCTGCAGAAAATGCATGCAAACCACTAAGCGATAATAAGATTACGGAATTGCTGGAAGAAAAAGGGATTAATGTCGCCAGACGCACTATTGCCAAGTACCGCGGTTCCCTATCTATACCACCTTCAAACGAAAGAAAAAGACTCTTCTAGTAACAAGCTTGACATAAAATATTCTGACTGAAATTTGAAAATCAAGCAAAATTAGCCTGTTACGAGCATATAACGCAATGCAACTGGATGAAATACTAACCCCCGAACGCTGCCATGCTAGATTGCTAGGTGTGAGCAAGAAAAGAATTCTGACCAATGTCAGCGAGCTCATTGCTGAACAAAATGAATTACTGAAACCAGACGAGATCTTCAGCGCACTTATGGCTCGAGAACAGTTAGGTAGCACTGGACTAGGCAACGGTATCGCGATTCCTCACTGTCGCGTTTCATGCTGCCACGAAATTCTAGGAGCTCTAATTACAATAGATAGTCCGATTGACTTCGATTCCCTTGACGGAAGGCCTGTCGATATCCTCTTCGTACTGTTAGTGCCTCAGCAAAAAACGGATGAGCATTTAAAAACCTTGGCTGGCCTTGCAGAACTGTTTAACGATGAAGACTTTTGCTATGCATTGCGACATACTCAAGACAGTGAAGACCTCTACAATATAGCTGTTACGTACTAGTCTCAAACTAGGATTCCCAAAATACCGTAGGTCGCCCTTAATGAAGCTAACCATTATCAGCGGCAGATCAGGTCCAGGAAAGAGTGCCGTATTACACATTCTCGAAGATCCGGGGTATTACTGCATAGACAATCTTCTCGCTAGTCTATTACCTCCCCTCGTAAATAGAATCTCTTTCAATACTACTGGAATTTAAGAGATGGTAAGTAGGAAAGTGACAGTAATTAACAAAGCTGGATTACATGCTCGCGCCGCATCAAAATTGGTAGAATTAACGTCAATGTTTGCCTCGAAGGTCCAGGTGGGGCATGACAAGATGGTGGATGGTAAAAGCATTCTCTCTCTCATGATGCTAGCTGCTGCTCGAGGAACCGAGCTTACCATCGAAGCGAGTGGCCCAGATGAGGAAAAAGCGCTCGAAGCTACTGTTGCTTTGATTAACAATCGATTCGGAGAATCGGAATGAACCGTATTTCCTCTAGCAGCTATTAATCACTTCGTTAAGGTGACTTCCGCTTACCCCTAAAATGGCGGTAAAATTATTCAAGCCCACGCAGACCACTTTCCATTAAATCATGGGCCCTTAAATCCTAATACAAATACATCAACTCGCCGATTACTGAGTAGAGGATTTATTTCAAGGATGGCTCAAGTGACCGAATCACAATTCCAAAAGGACCCCGTACTGGCTCTAAGCCAGGCGATCGACAGTGGTTCCCTGTACCAGATTCGGCAAATGATTAAGACTTTGCCTACGGCGGGAATTGCCCACTTAATTGAATCATCCCCACCTAAAACCCGAAGTGTACTTTGGCAATTGATCGATAAGGATTCTGAGGGAGAGGTTATTCAGTATCTCAACGAAGACCTTCAGAACGATATCCTAAGAGAACTAAATGCGGAACAGGTAGCTGAACTCACAGAGGGCCTAGAAACTGATGATCTGGCAGACATACTGCAACAACTACCTCAGCAGGTTACGTCTCAGGTCTTACAGGCCATGGGCCAGCAAGATCGGCATCGGGTCGAAACTGTGCTTTCCTACGATGAGGATACCGCAGGTGGGTTAATGAACACGGACACCATTACTGTGCGGCGCAACCATACCGTGGAGCTGGTGCTCCGGTATCTGAGACGTCACGAAAGTATCCCCGAAATGACAGATAATATTCTAGTCGTCAATCGGGATGACGAGCTACTTGGAATACTGCCACTCCGAGAAGTACTCGTATCTGATCCTAACACCTCGGTCCGGGAAGTAATGCGGGAAGACATTGAGGCCATTCCGGTAGATATGGAGGCCACCCAAATTGCTCAATTATTTGAGCAACATGACTGGGTGTCAGCTCCCGTTGTCGATAACAATCAGAAACTGCTTGGCCGTATAACTATTGATGACGTGGTAGATGTTATCCGCGATAGCACCGAGCACTCTTTAATGAGTATGGCAGGTCTCGACGAAGAGGACGATACATTTGCACCAATCATCAAAACAGCCAAACGCCGTTCACTCTGGCTGGGGGTTAATCTGATGACAGCAGTGCTCGCTTCGATAGTGATCTATTTATTTCAGGATACTATCGA